>ERZ650303.10-NODE-10-length-55274-cov-9.540502_pt1 | contig 55274 bp, 85 predicted proteins | sample MGYA00376239_ERZ650303 | MGnify/ENA primary metagenome ERZ650303 (study PRJEB26733, sample SAMN07839262) | wastewater metagenome | biome: small river; feature: stream; material: water | place: USA: North Carolina | collected 2016-04-05 ... | reverse complement strand
GACTGGAGTTCAGACGTGTGCTCTTCCGATCTCATTCCGGCGGGAACGGGCACAGTCACAGTCGTCTGCTTGTCTGCTGACATGGGTATCCTTGTAGGCGGGAGCCTAGTGCTCGCCGGGTAATTTGGACTCCGGCTTGCTGAGTGACAGGCGAACGGGATGTCCGCCCAATGGGGTGGTGTTCACTGTCTCAGTCCTGTTCGACAATAATGAACACCGCCCCGGACTGAACGACTTACGCTGCCACAGCCTTGATGACCGCGAAGTTGATGATGATGGCTCCGGTCTCCGCCGTGCCCGCAGCCGCGTTGTTGTTCGCGACCTTGATCTTAAACGAACCCGCAGCGACCGTGGACACGAACACTTCGGTGTTGCCACCGTTGGTGCCGGACTGAATCGCCACACACACGACGTCGCCAATCGCGACCGTCGAGTTCGTGACGGTGAATTCGGCCGCGGCCTCTGCTGCCAGTGACGCGTTGTTGGTCGTGATCTGCCCGTTGATCTTGTTCAGCGTCACGCCCGTGGTGCGGTTGGTCGCCTGGGTGACGGTGCCGCCTGAACCCGTCGCGTAGCCAATGCCGTGGGTCGCCCCCGACGACAGAATCGATTTCGCCGACTTGATCGGCTGCTTCCAGTACCACCGATACCCGCTCATAATCGCCATACACACGCTCCTTGAACTGAAATGAAAAAAGGGGACCAGACAATCGGATGATCATCTGGTCCCCTGTCACGCCGGGAGAGGCGTCTGAGATTACGCCGACGCGTCGTTGACGGACGGGCGGTAGAACTGGCAGTTGACCACCGCCGCGGCAGTCGTGGCTGCACGACTCACTGCGCCGGTAATCGCGTCTCCGGCCGCGTAGCCGTCACCAACCTTGCCGTCCGTCGTCTCACGACCGAGCTTCGCGTTATCCGCGCAGTTCGCCACGACGTCGGTCGGGAACGTGCCAGTGATGCCGTACCACGCATAGGTAGTGGTGAGGTTGTTGATTGCGAGCGCCACCGCGACCGGACCGACCGCGTTAGCCGCAAGCAGCGTCGTGGCTCCCGTCTCATCATACGTGACGACCGAGCCGACAATCGTGTTGGGCACGCCCTTGAGCATGATGAACTCGGCGAAGTTGTCGAGACTGTCGACACCGGTCACGACCGTGCCAAGCTGCATGGGAGCCGTAGTGTAGACCGTGCCGAGCGCGCCAGCCGCCGCAGCGGTGGGTCCAGTGATTCGCTGTGCCATAGTGACCTAATCCTCGAAATGAAGGTGAAGACGAAGGGAGGAGAGCAGATTGCCCTCCCCCACATCACGTCAACTTAGACGTGGGCCACGAACAGGCGCGACCGGTTATTGGTGACCGTCTGCAGCGCCGAGTAAATCTTCGACGTGAAGCCGTTGGCGTTCTGAATCTCCTGCGTCTCGCCACGGTCGCGGAAGTATTCCTTCGACACCACCACCTGGAAGTTCTTGGGGTTGATGCCGTAGACGCTCGACGTGCCGTACTGCGAGAAGACGTAGCGGGCGGTCTTGAACGCGAGAATCTTGAAGCCCGCCTTCAGTTCGTCGGTATCGACGTACCGCTGATTGGCCTGCTGCGTGCCCTCGAACAGTGCCTGCGTGGCGGCATCGGAGACCATCAGCGTCGGCTGCAGCTTCGAGCCCGAGCCCTTCGAGGCCGTGTTCCAGCCGGTCGTGAAGGCCGACTCGATGTCCGTGTCGTCCACATACGTGACCGACACACAGCGCCACCAGGATTCGACCGAGCTATCGATACCGCCGTCCGAGCCCTGACCGGAGGTCGGGATGTGCGTCGGCAAACCGAGGAAGCCATTCGTCGAGGCCGTGAACAGCGCGGACTCGATCAGGTCATCGTGCGAGTCGATGCCGTTCTCGATCATCTGCTTCACGAACGCGATCTTCTGGTTTTCAGTGGGGTTCTGAACCTCAATCTTCTTCGACCAGGTCATCGGCACTGAGAGTTCGGCGATGTCGTACTGCGCCGCGGTGACGATTTCGGTCTCACTCAGCGAGGTCGGCTGCAGCGGCGAAGTCAAGAAACCCGCGCCAGGGTTGCGCCGGTAGTCCAGGGGCGCTTCGATGGTGGAGCCGAGGGACTTGCGAACAATCGCGCCCTGGCGTTCGAGTTCGCGGAGGAACGCCGACTCACTCCACTGGTTCGCGGCCTTGCGGTTGTCGGCGAGTACTGCCGGATACGAAATCGCAGCAATCTGCCCGATGGTCAGAGCCATGTGTGGGGGTACCTTTCAGAAACGGTGTAAATGAAAGAAGGGTCGAGGTTTCTGTCCAGTGACGCCGGGCAGCAAGGCGGGATGTCGGAATGAGGCGGCGGCTTACGGACGCCACTCGAAGTAGTGCCTCTATTCTTAGTATGGCACAGGACTTGCAAGAATGCAAGCCCCATGCCATCAATGAGTTCTAGCGATTGCGGTTCGGGAACGCCCGGTCGAGTTCAGCCTTGATAAGTGCTTCTCCGGACAGGGTTTCTGTCCCTGCGGGCGTTCGGGCACCTGACACAACGGCCGACTGCGCTGCGGCCTTGCGCCCGTTCAGTTCGGCCAGAATCTTGGCCCGCATGGCGGATTCATCCGCCCGCAACTTCGGCATCAGCACCTGGGTCGCGGCCTCGACGAGTGAGATCGGCTCCTTGCGAGCGTCGGCTTCCTGCATGACCTTCGCGATGGCATCCTCATTGGCTTTCACCAAGTCTGCGCCCCACATCTCGTTGAGCCTGGCGACCTGCTTCTGCACGATGGGCAGGCGCGCTTCATACGCCGCGCGCTGCTGATCGGCGGTTAACTGCCGCGACAGCACCGAGCCATACTTCTTCTCGAAGTTGGCTTCAGCGTTCCGAGTCGCCTGCCGCATGACCCACGCCTGATGCTCCTTGAAGCCTTCGGGCGTGAAGTAGGTTTGGCCGGTTTCCTTGTCGACAGTCGGCTGCGGTTCTGGGTCATTGTCGGCCGGGGGCTCGTTCTTCACCGCTGGAGCCGGGTCGTTGATGCGGCCCAGGAACTTGGCATAGCGCGGGTCGGCTGCAGCCAGCATGGCGATAAAACGGTCCGGGTCGGCGTCGGCGATGCGTTCCTGGTTCTCGTAGTTAGTCAGTCGGCCAGTCGCCTGTTCCAACTGCTGCTGAATCGGGGCCAGGTTCTCTTTCGCCCATTCCTTCTGGGCATTCGCGATGATCGATTTGGTGCGCGAATAGGGGATGCGGTTCTCGCCGCGGATGCTTTCTTTCTGCACACCTTCTGCCGCCAACAGCTTGTCGATAGCGTCAGCTTCAGGTGCTGCCGGAGCCGGGTCCGCGGCAGAAGCCGGGTCGCCTTCCGCAGCGGGGTCCGCCACAGGGTCTGCAGCCGGAGTGTCGTCAACGACCGGGGCGTCGTCACCACCCCCTAAGTCCGCACTCGAAAACACTTCATTGCCAAGCGAGTCGTACGACGACGAACCTGAGTCCGCATGTGCGGCTAACGCCGCTTCAATCACACCTTCTGCCATTGATATCCTCGTAACGTGATGGAGACGATTCCCTCAGAACGACTTACGACTTGAACTTCCAGCCCGACTTCTCGACAGCCGCATGGACTTCTTCCATTGCCGCGATGCCCGCGTCGAGCGCCCACGTCTCGACCGCAGTCTCGAATTCGTCTTCCGTCAGCATCTCGACGTTGTGACGGGTGATAGTAATCGGCACCAGCACCTGGATAGTCGCGCTCATGTCCGCCATGTCAAATCCACCTTGATGTGAGTCGGCTCTTGTCTGAGCCCTTCGAGCCGTGATGCACGACGTAGTTGGTCAGGCCGCGCTCCTGCGCGACCCGAGCCATCTCCTGTTTCGATGTAAAGTGCCGCGGGCTTCCATCCGGGTTGCAGAGCCCGTGCTGCGCCCAGACGTCACACTCGTCGCCGATAACACCGTGTGGCTTGCGAGGGTTAAGCGCTGTGCCCCCGATGATGACGCGTCTGAGCGTGCCGCCGCATTCACAGATAGGGTCGGCATACGTCAGGGGCTCCAACACTTCTAATCGCTGGGCGGGGCAGGTATCGCACTGCCGGTCATACATCGGCATTAGGCATTCCCCATGTCTTCAGCACGCTGAGCCACTTTCGGCATCAGACTGTAGTCTTCCGGCGACCCCGGCTCGCCGTTCGTCGGCACGGGCTGCTCCGGCTGCGGAGACACCCCCTGCGGCACCAACTCCTGCATCCCGACCTGTGACGCCTTGAGAATCTTCTCCGCCGTCTCCATCGACTGCGGCGACGGAGCCTGCTTCTGTTCGACCAGCAGTGCCATTACGATGGGATTCATCAAGTCTTCCTTGCCGCTGAACCGGAAGCTGATTGCGGCCTGTTCGGGCTGCGGAGGCACCGGCTTCTTCATCACTTCAGCCGGGTCGAGCCCGGACAGTTCGGCGATTTCGGCGATGACGGGCTCGATGTTGACGACACCGGACTGCGCCGTGATGTTCAGGAACTTCGTTAGCTTGTCGATACGCTGATTCGCGTCCAGCAACACCGTCGAATCCGGCCGCACCTTGAACACGATGTCGGCAAGAATCGCTTTGCTGTTCCACGCCTTCAGCATCGCCTGACGTTCGTTGTCTGTCAGGTTCGGGAAGTCGCTATACAGCGCCATCAGCCCGGCGAGAACTTCCACCAGGTTCAGAAAGAACTTCTGCACCAGCGCACGCTCTTGCCCGATGCGCGTATTGAAGTTCGCCTGGACCGTGGTGATTTCGGCCGCAGTCTTCTCGCCAGATGATAGAGAGCCGACCTGAGTCGGGCTGACCATCCACATCGCCTGCATGTCCGCTTGGGTCTGCCGGTCAAAGGCGGTGTCCTCCGGCGGGTATGACGCACGAGCAATCTCGCCAATGGCCCGGTCACCGGGACCGTTGGTCGGGATGAACCCCTGCCAGTCGCCGCGCATCAGTGAGTCCTGAATGACTCGGTCGGTGCGGTTGACGTCAAACCACCGCATCGGACGCGAGCGCATCCGGTTCATGAAGTATTGCTGACGGCTGCGTCGAAGGTCGTTGACCTGGGGACGAGCCGCGGCTGAGTCTGACGGCGGAATGGGGTTGTCGGTGATGTAGGTCAGCGTCAGCACCTGAATCGGGAACTTCATCGCCCCGACCAACTGTGTGGACATACCGCCCTCAACAGGCTGCTGCCCAACCCACGGCTCGTCAATCACCGGACCGGTGTCAATGCCATGCACGAACACCATGCGCCAGATGGACTTGAAGTTCTTCTCCGTGGCGTCGACTCGATACCGCCAGTAGAAGATTTCGTCGTACTTGACCGACTCGAACGCCATCAGCGAGCCCTTTTCGGGCTGCGCGCGGAGATTGTCCTGCGTCTCACGCTGTTCGCCGCTGATGACCTTGTCTTTGTCTTCGGGGCGCAGCTTGAACTCAGTCTGCGCCATCGCCCAGCCCATCTTGCCGGTGTGGCCGATCCAGTCCGCGTCGTTGAAGTCAGACCCTGTGAACGCCGCGGGCCACAGCAAGTCTGTCGGTGACAGCCGCTTGCTGTAGAACTGGTACGACGCCACGCGCGGGACCGTCTCCATCCATAACTGGCCTGCCGCAGTCATCTGCGCGACCTGTTCCGGCGAGAAGCCTGTCGTGTCGATGTTCGGCATCTCGACGTCTTCAAAGCGGGCCGCATAGCCCACCATGATGGCTCCGACGCCCGACGCGTTGACCACGTCGTTCAGCACTTCTTCCATCGGCACGCCGATCTTCGCGCGCTTCTCGCCGATTTCGTAGTTCAGACTTTTGGCGAACGGCGCAACCGCTGCCGCGTACTGCACGTTCTCGTGCGTGACCTGCACCTGTGGCGTCTGGCTATACAGGTTGGCGGTCTTGGTCTTCGTCAGATACCAGTCCGGATTGACTTCCGTCTGGAGGTCGTCGCCATCCGTGATGGGATAGCCGTTCGTGTTGATCTGCGCGATGCGGCCCAGGCGTAAGTCAACACTGCGCTTCCACTCGCCACTGAACGTGCGGCGATGCGACTTCGCTGTCGCGATTTGGTTGCGGAAGTATTCGACCACGTCCCGCGGAGACCGCGTCTGATTCCCTTCAGGTCCGAGATTGGCGGATTCTCCCGCCACGTCCGTCACGTCCGGCGACGGTGCCGCTGCCATATCAGCCAACTATCGGTCTCCATTTCTTCTTCGGCCGCATCCACTGCGGAGTTTCCGTGACGTGCGGTTCGCCTGCCGGAGCCGCGAGCCCCATACAGAAGTAGGCCAGGGCGATGACCCAGTGGTCTTCACCGTTGGCGATTTTGCGAGCGTCTAACTTGTCCGTGCGGATGGTCGGGAACGTTCGGATGAGGTCACGATTGGCGTGACGGTAAATCCGGAGTTTCGGCCCGCCCCGCACGATGGTGTTGAGGAAGTCGTGAACCGCATAGCCCGCTAACGCCCGGTCATTGATGGACGGCGTCAGCGGCACGCCATTCTGCTCGAAGACCTCAGCGATGCTGAAGATAGTCGCGCCGTCCTTGATGAACATCGTGGGGTCTGCGAACGTCTCAACGACGTGCATCCCTTGCGATTCGCGCTTGATGTCTTCGGCAACATCCTTCGCAAGCGTCCGCTCCCATTTCATGGTCTTCAGCACAAAGGCGCGACCGTCCGGCAGCACGGCAATCCACAAGCAGACCGCCGGGTCCGGGTCATAGCCCCAGTCGACGGCACGGTAAACGCTCATCCACTCGAACTGCGTGATGGGGGCCGTGCGGCCTTGTCCGTCCGTGAATGTCGGCAGTTCGTCGATGACATGCCACGGCACGGCGTCACATTCCTCGTCATCCGGACAGGGGAACTTCTCTGGTGCGAAGTCCTTGAAATACGCCCCTTCAACAACGAACTCGCCTTTCAGCCACGCGCGCCGCACATGGTCCGGCAGGTTTCGCAGTCTTGCCGCATATGCCTTCGCGTCGATGGACGGGTTGTCCTCCAACGTTGAGAACTGCATGACGAAGTCGTCCGGGTGGTAGTCCGGATAGTCTTCGAGGCGGACTGTCTTGCTGACGAACCACGCTTCCATCCACTCGGTACCGAGCCCTAATGGATTGCTGCCAGCACGGACGATGGCTGTATACCCTGCAGTTTCAGGAGCACGAGCAGCAGCACTAATTTGCAGAAACTGGTTAAGCGTGAAGGTCGAGAGTTCATCGAAGTAGATTGCGCCGTATTCCGACGACAGGAAGTTGAGGATGTCGGCTTCGGTTTCACAATGCGCGAAGGTGATGGTCGAGCCATTTGGAAAGACTGCTTCAGACGTCGTCTTGAGGAACGTGCCGCCGAGCAGATTCATCTCGCGTTCGATGTAGCCGAGATGCGACCGGCGTAATTCCGGCATCGTGCGGCGAATCACCAACGCCTTGAAGTTGGGAATCGTCATGCAGCGCATGATGGCGTCCCACCGGAGCATCAGGGACTTGCCGGTGCCGCGGGTGCCGAGCGCCAGGAGGTTCGGCGCGTCAGTCGAGTGGAACGCCAACTGATGCGGGTGCGGGTCATAGAGCAAGACGGTCTTGCCGTCTTCATTCTCGACCGCGACGAACTGACTAGCGTCGTTGTGAGGGTCGTCGCGGAAGGGGAATTCGGGGTCTGGATCGAAGTGCAGCATCAGACCACTGCCTCTAGATAATCCGCTGCGGCTCGAAGAACTTCCGGACGGTCCTGAAAATGACCTAATCCAACATTGCAAGCTCCGCAGAGTAGTCCCCGCACACGGTCGGTATCATGCGAATGGTCTATGACCGCCTGATCAGTGGATCTTTCGGACGTGGTTCGTATCGGGCGCTGGCAGATAGCGCACTCATGATTCTGAGAAGCTAGTCGGCTCTCAACGTCTGCTAGAGAGAGGCCGTAGCGTCGTTTGACGGCACTCTTACGACTCGCGCGACGAGTTATATTTCGCCACTGGTCTGGGTTTTCTGTGCGCCACCGAGTTTCCTGTTCTTGCTTATGCTTCAGGCAATACCCAGCTACGCGCCCTCGGCTAGAGACCCACTTCGGAGCCCCACAGTGACACGTCATTGACCGGCTCATTCCCCCTCCACAGTCACCGCATCACTTGCGATATCAATGACGGATTCCGGTTGCGCGGTCATATTACTGAGCCGAACACCGATCATGATGCGCGTGCCCTGCGGCCCTGACTCCTGCTTCTCGACCAGTCGCTTGCCCTCGCCACTGATGTTCTCAATAGCCCACGCCGCGCCCTTACGCGCCGTCTCCAGCAGCTTGTCGTTGAAGGTGGCCTTGCCGACCTCCAGAGCCGTCTCCACGACATCCCGATGGGCATCGACATAGAAGCCTGCATCCGCAGCTAAGTTCTCCTTGGCGGTTTGTATTTGCTTCTTGATAGTCGACACCGGGCGATTGAACACCTTGGCGAGCGCCATCGTCTTATCTAATGGGACATCTCCACCAGTCTGTCGCACCACAGCCTTGATGACTTCCTTCTCGTCCTTAGTGGTTTTGCCCGGTCGCTTGTAGGTGCGTTTCTTCTTCGGTTTCGTGTGCTTCACTGGCACGACCTTTGCAGAGGATGGCTATGAACAACGCAGGATTCCCCACCGCCGCGGACTACGCGCAGAACGCCGCGGATAACGCCCGCGACGAGACGCGACGTCTGAGTCTCGCACTCGCATCCGCGCTCACTACTGTCGCGAACCTGAAAACCCGCGTCGAGATGTTGGAGCAGCGCCTCGACGATCTCACCGCCCCGGAATAGGCATGGACATCAACACCCCTGACGAATTCATCGAGAAGCCCGTCATCGACATCGACGTGACATTCGGGCTCGCCCAGCCGATGCGCTGGACGATCAACGACACCCCCGAAGCGCAGTTCAAGAACGCGCCCCAGGGCATCCAGTTCTTCATCGTCGAAACGCAGGAACTGGTCCGCATCGAACGCGCCCAGATAGCCTGGAGCGCCATTCGCCGCCGTATCGACCGCATTCCAGTCAAGAAGCCGATGGCCGTGCCGCAGCCGCAGGCGGCATAAACAATTCGAGGGGGATGGGCCACGTCATTACGTCTCGACCGCCAGAGGGAGGAGTGGCGGGAGCACGGTAGACGGGCGCATCACCCCTCTACTCTTAGTATGGCATAAGTCTTGCAGGGAGTGCAACTTGGCCCGAATTCAGGAAGTCAGTGAATTAGTCGATGTGGAAGTGCGGAAGGAGGAAGCCCGGTTGTTCATCAACGAAGACATTGTGACGGTCGGTTTCGCCGTCATGCCTGCGTTAAGCCGGGCGTGCTCCATCGTGAAAGAGTCGCCGCAGTACGCCGCATGGCTGAAGCGAGAAGGGAAGGCGTAGTGCCCGCCTACGACTACGAATGCTCCGACTGTGGTCGCCGTGTGACGCGGGTCCGGCCTATCGCGGAACGTGACGACCTCGAAACCTGCAGCCACTGCGGTCAGGACTGGGATAGCTGGTCCGGTCCCGGTCAACTGGTGCGCGTGCCGTCCGCGCCGTCCTTCTCCATCAAGGGGTTCAATGCCGCAAACGGCTACGCCAAAGCCCGTCAAGAACGCTGACCTCACCTATCTCGACAAGCGCGTGCTCTGTCAGTTACGGAGCAATCTGGTCCTCCATCTGGGGCTCATGCAAGCCGCGTTGCCCGTCACGCGCAAGCCGCCGGAGTTCCTGCGGATTCAACACCCCGCAACCGGCGATTACGTCATCCAGATGTCGCTGATTCGGGTCACACCGAAACTGATTTACTACCGGGAAGTGATGTCCGACGGCAAAGCGAACTTCAACGGCGACGACCGCGTCAACGACCAACAGAGGTAACCGTGGCGACCACTGAATCCTTCACTCGCATCGTGTTAGACGCGTTCCAGTTCTATACGAGGCACGTCGTCTCCGAGCGGGCCTTACGTGAACAGCCCTTAGGAGACGTGCGAGCCTACGCCCAGCTTGACCATGTCTCGCAGAACATGGTGCTGACCCTCACCAGTCTCATCTATGGCGAGACACATCCCACAGTTGAATGCGTCGTGCCGAAAAACTGGTGGCAGCACTTCCGGCAGACCTACGCTCCAGCCTGGTGGCTCACCCGCTACCCCGTGCAGATGACCCGCACGATCTGGCATCCGGCAACGTTGTGGCCGAGTGTGATCCCGCCGGACTCTGGGCCGCACGCGAACGTCATTATCAAGAAGACAGTATCCACTGATGTCGAAGAAGACTGCGCGACCGGCTACGCCTCCAGCATCGACGACTAGCAGTGGCGTCGAACGCATGGCCCTCGACCTGTTTGATTCCCATTGCGCCTATCCGGATGTCGTGTATACTGCTGAGTGTTACCGATGGAACGGACAGGAGCGCTGGGGCGTGCGGTCAACATACGTACTGCCGGAAACAGACGACCTGACGTCCTGGATGAACTATCACTCTGGTGTCACGACAGAAAGTCAGGCTGAACAAGTCGTCGCCAGGCTGGATGAACTGGAACGCGCCCCGATACGGAGAAAGGCGACCCCATGAGTGAGCGAGAGACAGCCCTACAGATCACGGAGCGCATCATCAGAGAGCACGACATGTTCTGCGTGGGGCACTACCTGCCAGACGCCGCGTGGTGCAGTTGCGCTCCGTCTGACGAGCCGCTATGTGACTCCTGTCGAGCGTTGGCCGAGAAGATTACTGAGGCTATCGATGCTGCGGCCTCCCTCCCTCCCGACGCCGCGCCCCAGACGTGCGAGTGGCGGGAGATCGCGACAGCCCCGAAAGACGGCACGCGCGTGCTGTTGTGGGTCGTTCCGACCAACCTAGCAATGCCGTTCGCGTGGGATGGCGAACGCAGGATGGGACGACACCCGCCTAGAGGTCTTGGCGCTTCAATCGATTGTGGATTCGCGCCAGCCCGCCCCCGTCTCCCCCGTGGAGCCGACACCGCCGAAGTGCGATGAATGCGGGCTGGAACTTGGCATCAAGGCGCTGTTCGACGGACGGGCGACTGCCGGTTGTGGCGCGTGCGCTGAACGCAAGGCGTATGACCCGATGGCCTACACCCCTGACTCCGTGGAGCCGACACCGGCGCCATCACGCGAAGAGTTGTTGCGCACGGAGATCGCGCGTCTCAAGGATGCTATCCGCAGTCACGCCATCGCACATAAGGAGGCCGCGATGGCTTTACTGTTTGAGTCCCTCTCGCCTCCAGCCCATGCACCCGCTGTCAACGCTGCTCCGACACCGGAGCCAGAGACGTGTGAGTGGCGATGGGACCATGCGAGCGAAGTGTGGCGCTCGTCATGCCCCACGATGGACTACGGCGACGAGGACGCCGAGCATGACACGCCGACAATGGGCTGGAAAGTCTGCCCATACTGCACGCATCCTGTGCGGCTGGTGCCGAGTGAGGAGCGATAGATGCCGAGAGCGATCTACATCGACAGCCACGAAGCGGTAGAAGGCGTGCGGCAGCGCATGGGCTACGCGAAATTCCGCGCGGCCGTGCTGAAGGCGGGCCGGTTCTCGGTGTTCGAGGCCACGGAAACGGCGTGGCGGGCGCGCCTGTTCACGGGCCTGTGCAACGACCCGACGATCGAGACAGACCTCTCGTGCGGGTTTCCGTGGACGCTGGTGCGCGAAAAGCCCGTGTCGGTGCCGAGTGAGGAGACTCCACGATGAGCGAGACACCACAGGACCCGTGGGCGACGGTGCGGACGTTCACCCAGACTCGCACAGGGCTTTGGCCGAGTGATTCCGGCATGTGGTACTGCCGCACGGAGGTTGATGCCGCCCGAGCCGCCGAGGCCACGCAGCACCGGCAGGATCGACGACGGTGGGCTGAATCGCTGAAAGAACAGCACCAGCGTCACGTCATTGAGTCAGATGCTTTGCGGAAAGTTCTCGCCGCGTGGGAAATCACGGCCAATGAACGGTCCGCCCGTCTCGCCGCCGTCGAAGCCGAGCGGGACCGCATGAAGGCCGCGCTAGAGTTTTACGCGAATCCGTTTGGGCGGCTGGATAGCAACGGCGAGCGCGTGACGGTGCCTGATTTCTACGCCGAGATGGAGTTCGGAGGCATCGCCCGTGCCGCCCTCACCCCTCAGGGCCAGTCCACGGACGGAGAGACACGATGAGCGACTACACAAGAGAAGCGTTTGAGCGCGACCGTTTCGCCACTGCTGGCCCGGTCCAGCCTCCCGCCACACCACAGACGACGGCCGCCGTGCTCGGTCGGGCTGTCGCGGGCCAGTTCCCCGCCACACCGCAGGAGCCTACCGGGGCGCAATTGGCGCTGGCCGACATCGAGAAGGCTTACGCCGAGACTGAAGTGGCGTTAGCGCAGGTCGTCTCTCGTAACGACAAAGAGCTGTTCTTCAACGGTGACAAGGCGCTGCGGGCGCATCTCCAGAAGAACCTCGACTACTACCGAATCCGGCGCGACGGCGTCCGTGCGCTGCTGGCCTCCGCTCCCCCCGCTGTGTGGCAGCCCATCGAGACGGCCCCGAAAGACACCGCCGTGCTGCTCTGGCTCGAATGGCGGTTTGAGATTGGGCATTTCAACACGGCGCTTGGACGCTGGGCGGCCAATTGGGACCATCGAGCGTTAGAGGTGCCTGCGACGCACTGGATGCCTCTCCCCTCACCCCCTGTGGTGCTGACACCAGCCGAGGAGCCGAAATGAAGACCGAGACACCATCGAATCCGAACGCGTACTATCTCACTCAGGACAACGACAGCCATTGGTATGTAGTGCCGGTGGCCCGGCGTGGTGAATGGGACGCATGGCGCAATCTTGACAGCGATGACAAGCGCGCGTGGACGCCGCCGAGTTTCGCGGTAGAGGTAGGCGGTTCTCCGAGTCAGGTGGAGTTTTCCTCGTGGAGCATTCGATGAGCGAGACACAGACCGACCCGTCACCGTGGGATGGACTGATCGAGCGTATGCAGGGCCGGATGATGGTGGCCGGACAGTGCAGCGTTGAAGGTCCAGAAGATACCGCCTCACTGATGGCTCAGGCTGAAGCTGAGTTCCTGCGTGAGTGCCTTAACGCTATCGCCACCGCCCGAGCCGCCGTCGAGCGCCAGCACGCCGAGGCGCTGGCCGAGAAGGCCGCGCAGATCGCGGATCTGGAACGCGGCATCCGTTCACTGCATGAAACGGCAGACGGGCGGGCAGCGGCGTTGCGTGATGAAGTGCAGGCGAGAGCGAAAGCCGAAGCCGAGAACGCCACCCTCCGCGCCCAGGTGGAGACGCTGACGGCGGAACGGGATGAACTGTGGGGCGCGAATCACCTGAACGCCAACGCGCTGCGGTTGAAATCAACCTCCCTCGCTGCGGTGGAAGGGGCGCTACGCGGACTGCTGGAGTTGGGGCGCAAGGACACGTCCAATCCGAAGTATGACGGCTACTACGAGGCAGCTCAGGCCGCGTTGACCTCCCCCGCGCCAGCCGCGCAGACACCGGAGACGACCTCGGAAACCGTGAAGCCTGAGGTGCCCAATCTCATGGCGGCGCTGAAGAAGTCACTGGAGCAGTTGACCCCCACCGGGGAGAAAGGCCCGCGATGACAGACCTGCCCTTTGAGCAGTGGCATCCTGACGCCCAGCGGCAGTGCGGCTTTTGGTGGGACTTGTCGCCTATCGCCTGCGGCCAGTGCGAGCGGTGCCGGAAAGAGCAGCAGTTCCATGCCGTCTCTCCCCTCGGAAAGGCACTGGCCGACTTCGGGGACAAGCTGGTAGCGGCACAGGCCGAATTACCGCCAGAGGTCGCCCAAGTTCTGCGCGAGCATCGCTGGAACCTCTACGAAGGCGAACCGGTTACCCCCCACCCCACAGGAGCCGAGCAAGGGGTGGGACCCCCGGCTTACGACGGTGCGGATGGCGGAGTGGGACGCCCTGCGAGCCGAGAACACCCGACTCCGAAAGGCGCTGGCCCCGTTCGGCGCACTGGCCGACGCCTACGATCCGCCCGAGGACGACAACGACGATATTACCTGGCACCGCAAGCCAACGCTTGGTCAGTTGCGTGCGGCCCGCGCCGCCCTCACCCCCTGGCGGGAGCACCGAGCAGTGACTGAACCGATGACCCCAGACCCAATCCCCGCGATCCGCCAGCGCGTCGAGAAGGCGCATGGTGGCAAGCCGTACGATATAGCGGACAGAAACGAACACGCCGCTGACGACCTCGACGCCCTTCTCGCCGCATGGGACACCCAGCAAACCGCCCTGAGACGGCTGGTGGAAGAGATGGACATCCGAGCGGCGGCACTTGACCAGAACTGCGACCGCGAGGCTGAGCACGAACTAGCGCTGTGGCGGTCTAAGGTCGCCGCCCTCCTCCCTCCACAGGCGGAACCATGACTCCTGAAGACGCCTGCCAGATGGCGACGGCACAAGCGGCCCGATTCACCAAGTTGTTGCCCCGGTCTGCGCGCCGGGAAGACTACCATTCCGCGGCTCAACTCGGTGTCGCCCGAGCCTTCGCCACGTATGACTCGACCGCCGGGGCGCAACTCGTGACGTGGGTGTGGAAATGCGTGCAGTCCGAACTCATGCACCAACGGCGCGTCCACATGCGCGAAGTCGGCTGGGTGCAGACGAACGATGGGATGCGTCGGGATATTTCGATAGTGCCGTGGCCGAAAGACCCCGTCACGTCAGAATCGTTAGACGCCGTGGACTCCTCCATCGACCTGGACCGACTAGTCTGGCATCAGCAGATGCGAACGTTAGCATACGCCGAAGCCCGAACCGCCGAAGACCAGGCGATTCTCGATGACTACTTTCGAGAGGTTCCGGCCCCAGACACCGCAGCTCGTCTCGGCGTCACAACTGCCCGCGTGCATCATCGGCGGGTCAAACTGCAGCGGCGGTTAGGTCGAACGCTGGTGCAGGGACGTTTCAGACGGCGGCGAGCCTAGCATCGCTAGGCGAGCCGTCCCCGCTCACTACCCTCCTCATCGCGGATTCGCGGTATTGCCAGGCATTCGGGTTGTTCTGAACATACGGTTGTTCAGAACATACCCCTTCCATCCGTCCAGGTAACCCCCTCCCCCGCTTTCCCGCCGACATCCAGACGTTCGACACACCCCCACCTCGCCCGATCCCTCCATCAGCCGACCTTGTGAGAAGGGTGAGCGTAAAGAGGCCGACCCTTCTGCCAGACGGGCTACCGGTCCGGAAAACCGCCGACACTGGCGGACTGTAGAACCTGGCGTTTGGCCCTACCAGTTAACATAATCTCCATTTATCAGACGCAGTTTCGGGCAGATGACTCCACACAGTCTAGGGCAATCGCCTATGATGCGCGGAGCCTATGCCCGTGTCGGCATGACGTCCCGATACGCGGGCTGGATGTTTGGAACCTGGCCGACGATGGTAGGCGACGTCCCGTTTCCGTCTCCCTCCACATCTACCGGCCTAATCCGCTGACAGACAGCCGACAGGTCTAGCGCCGCAGCTAACCGCATGCCTTGAGACGGGTTAGGCCGGATGACTAGAACGGTTTGAGACGGTTAGCAGGTATGTTCAGAACGTGCAGATGTTCAGAACGTGCAATGATCCGGTTGTTCAGAACGGGAGGATAGGCGGGAGGATTCTAGCGGGAGGATTGGCGGGAAAGCCTAGCAGATGAGCAAATGCACTGGCCGGACATCCGAAGACATCCGGCCAGGTTTGAGTCTAGAACGCTTCGAGATAGAACCGCCAGACTTCCGAGTCTGACGTCAGACGTCCCGACGCATACATCGGCGCATATCCCGGCGCCGAAGGCGAAACCGTCAGTTCGTCACCAATAGCCGCGGAGAACACGGCCGAACCATCTACGGCCGTTTGCTGACGTCGACCGTTGAACGTGACGACAGCAGGCAATCCCCGACGCGTAGCACGGTCGTAAACGTGAACACGGACTAGGACTGTCGGTCTGTCGGCTGTCGCTGTCGGCATGGTCGGGAGCCCGCTACAGGCTCCCTCAATAGTGAGACAGGCTCCGAGTGTAATAGCCCGCCAGGTAGGTCTCACGCGCGTACCTCCGCAATAGCCGGTCCGTTCTGACTAGCGCGCGACGGTTCGATTACCGCCCATACGCCACCCCGGCAGACTTCAATGCTCGTTCGGTACTGCACGACAGCGGCACGTCCCCATTTGGCTAGTCGCGCGTCTCGGATGTCCGAAAACGCGGACGTATACGTACCATCCCCGAAGTTTGCGCGGTACATCGTCATAGATGCGCCCGTCCCATTGACACAGGCGCAATAGCAGCCGCAAATGCCGCGTCATCCACGCGCGTGATTGTGGCTTTGCCTGCGAACTGCGATACGTGTCGGGACGTCGTGACACTGTACCGGTGACTATGGGCAATGACGCCAGAGCCCGGAACGAAGACGGCAACCGGCGTGCCGTAGGACATCAGTACAGTACGGCCGTCGGATAGGTCGATGTGTGAAACGTTAGATGGTTTTACCATGATTACCTCGGGTTACCGATACCAGAACGTCGATCCGTCGTATTCGACGGTGCTGTAATCCGTCTGCAGTTCGCGCGCAGCTTGCGCCCAATCGATGCAGGTATACGGCCAGTGAGACGGCTTCACGTCGCCGATCTCCTCGGCCAGGTCTCGCGCGTAGTCTTCAAAATACATGTCATGGATGAGCGTGACGGGATACCAGTCCCCACGCCACTGTTCATCACCGCTAGAACCCGCCAGGTCGTCTAGCAGGGACTGCAGCGTGAGGAATTCAGCCGCATCATCGTTCCCGTTGTCCTTCTCGACACGGTACCATTCAGCCGGGTCCATGAATTCGGCTTGCGCGTCTTCGGATAGCGCGTCGTGTTCAGCGTCGTACGCGGCAATGAGCGCGTCTTCAAGTTCCGTAAAGCGTTCGATGATATCCCGAACGTCAACCACGTCAGCGGATGCGGAAATGTCGTTAGCCATTGTTAGTATGCTCCTTTAGGGCTGCAGTCCGAACCATTCGCCAGCGACGGCCGAACAGTGACGGTATGGTCCGTCCATCCGTCGTAAAACCCGTGTTCGTCCATATGATGGAACGCGCCAACGAACACTAGCTTTTCAGGAGTCGAGCGTTCCCGGTCCAGTGTCGTGCCATTGTCCCAACCGGAGCCCGACGGAAGGAAATCCCGAACGATGGTATTCAAGTTTTCGGCATGGATACGGCCGTCATTTCCGGTCCGCTGGCAATTGTCGATTGCCTGTAGCAGACTCACGAGCATTTGCGCGATAGTGTATGCCATTAGGCGCGGTCTCCGTCTTCGGTGAATTCATATTCATTGCACCGGATGTTTTCGTCGACCTGTTCGTCCGCGTTCTGATACTCGTATTCGCGTTCGAGATGCGAATACGCCCACTGCATCACGTCACGCAGTAGGTCAATTACCCCAGCTTCAGTGTCCGACGATACCGGGATATCGTCAGTCCGGCGGACATCCCCTGACACGGTAAGCTCATGCACGTAGTGCGAACTATTACGTGAGAGCAGACACTCCAGCCGGTAGAAGTGACGGCGCTGCAGGTCCTGCAGTTCGGCTGCAATCCGATGCAGTTCGGTATCCTGAGGCGCATACGCGCGGATGGCCTGCAGCGCGCCAGGTCGGTAACGATAGTATCCAGTGAAGCTGCAACCGTCACCTTGGGATGAGAACCCGCGATAGTAAATCACAGGCTTCAGACGCGTTGATCCATTCATCAGCGGTACGGCGCGCGTATCCAGTTCGATCCCGAGAAGTTTGCAAACTTCCGCAGCGTCTTCCAGTACCGTCTCTGCGCCAAAATCATCAAAATCTGACGAACTGACGTCCCGATACCATTCGCGGGCTCTATCCTTGGCACGGTCTGACAGTTCGTCGAAAGTGTAGACGGTCGTTTCAATGGTCCGCATGTTAAAACCCTCCGGTCTGTTCAGCGCGATTGATATCGATCACGTCCTTGCCGGTTTCCTTCGTTTGCCAGCGGATAGCTGTCAGGTCTGAAACTTCATTCTGCAGACTATCCCGATCTCCCTCATGAGCCGTTACATACACAACGGCCGTTTGCGTCACGACGCGTGACAGTTCAACGCGATAGACTTTCATCGGGTTTCATCCATTTCTGTCTGCAGTTCATCCAGGGCCGTACGAATGACGTATGCCGCGTACGTGTCGAGCGCCACATGGAGATAGGCACGACGGAGTGTCGCGCGGACCGTCCGGAGTTCCTGCAGACGTGCAGACCCTGACGCGGCGACTAACGCGCGTTCGGTATGCATCTGCTGAAGTGCATCGATCAGAATGCACCGCGGCACGCAAAAATCAGACTCGCCGACATGCGCGATTGCATGGCGGACTGTGTCCATAGCGATATCGATATCGCGGAGGGACGAACGACGAGCTAAGGCAGGAGTAGGTGTCTGCATCGGTGCCGGTCCTTTTGCCGGAACGCTTTTCAGAGAATGGAGCGGAACGAACTAACAATCCGGAGATTACATCCGGGGTATTCGGCCTGTCAACAAAAAAGTGTAGCTGTCGGGTTTCCCGGTTTCCCAGCTATCAGAACGCTCGACTGAGCAAGGGACAGATTCTGACACTCCGGCACGCGCCACCAACAAAACGCGAAACACTCCGGAACAGGAAACCCGACAGCCAAAGCCTAGCACGGAATCCAGGTCCGGCCAGGTCCTACCGTCCACTATTTTTCCGCTGGCATGAATGACCGGATCGGACGATCTACCGATCTGCGTAGTCTATGCCGGACCAATCCGGTCGGATATCGGCAAGACTCATGCCGGACTGGAATGGTCGGAGATGTCAGCAGGGAGTATGCAGGGACTGGGCGAGGATTCAGGCGTTCCAGGAATGACTCCCGCGCCCGCGCCTGTTGAGGGCGACACTTCGTCAGGGAGGCTGCAGGGGACGTTGGGAGAGCCAGTCAGCCCGACACTCCGCCCAGCGGCTAGGAATTGAATCTGGGCCGGTCTCTGCCGCCGGAACCAGCCGTCTCGACGCCATAGCTATCAGCCGGTCACTCTTCAGTGAGCCATCTCCCGATCTTAGCCGTGACGACGCAGATTCTGGGCCACCTGGCGGCACGTCTGCAAATCCTGACGGCTGACGGTAAAGCCCTGCTCGACAGCCGCCGCTAACCGCTCGATGACATCTGCCGCCACGTGCTGCAGCCCGGTCGCCTGTCGGCTATGTTTGCATTGCGCCGTCTCCATCTGACGGCTGATGGACGACTCCCGATAGGAACCACTCCGATTGCAGGGATGAGCCAGAGGTTGAGGCATATACCAGATGGGACGGATGTGCTGTCGTGCCGGTTCCCGCGCGCCCGCCTGTTTGGGGGATGGAACTTTCTTGCAACCCGTCTCGTCCGATGAGCCATGCCTACACTGCTCCTGCTTCTGCTGTTGTCGATTGCCGTCGCGACCACCACCTGGACCATCACTAACGAGGACATCTTCAAGACATTCCGTCGGAACTGCGCCCATCTCGCTGACCGTCCCGATTTGCCTATCGTCTGGCGCAAACTCTGCTACATCTTCACCTGTGGCTATTGTCTGAGCCACTGGATGACCGTCGTCTGGTTCTTGGTGTTCATGGAGTCGTGGCGACTGATTGACTGGCCGTCACGACTGGTCTACGCGTTTGTCGTCATCGCCGTCGCCAACGTCTGGATGACGGGCTACGCGCTCTTGCGAACGAAACTCAAACGCGAGCGCACCGAAGCCGAGATGTCACAGCGGTCACTGGAGCGGTGGTAACGTGCCGCGGGGTCGATGTTGGAGAAGCCCGAGTGCTCGGCGGATAGCCATGCCCAATGCCCCAGCACGATACGCGCCACATCGCGATATAGCACGCCGGGTTGATGCCGTTCCTGATGAGGTGTTGACACGGTGGGTCTCTCGTGTTACTTTCTGGGTCATGGCTTACCACTTTGTGGAAGGCGCGTATCGATGAGGTTCATTGACACCGCCGGCTACACCTGGGACGATGGCTTCGAGACGCGGGACCGGCTGGCGCTCGAACTCGGCTGCATCAGTATCGTCAGTCCGCGCCAGCGCATGGTGTTGGCGTTACGCAACGCGATTGTCCACCTGGAGCGTCAGCCGGACTCGCTGACCCGGCAGGATGTCGTCTCAGCGGTTCTCCCATTCATCGCCGAAGGAGCCCTGAGCTAATGCAACTCCGCAAAGACGCGCCGAAAGGCATTGTGCTCATCGAGACGGCGGACGGCCGCAAGCTGCTGTCGAGCAAACAGGAAGCCCAACGGCAACTGCAACGCTCGAAGGGTGGACAGCGAGCCCAAGCGACAGGCCGAGGCCACGCCTGGAACAGCGCGACGGCTCGCAAAGCCGCGCTCAAGCGGTGGCGCAAACACCCGATGACGAAGCGAGGCTACCGGCGCGGTCAGCGATTCAAGAACCGTCCACCCGTCGCGCATGGCCCGCTGCGGGAGCGGTATGCGCTGAACCCGTGCCGCGGGGTTCAGTATTCGCCAGCCCTCCAGGTCTGGTTGCTGACGGACGACTCTGGCACCCGGCCCATCTCTGAACGGACAGCCCTACGACGGCTGGGCCATCTGCCACGCGCCATTGATACGGTGCTGCCCGTCGCGGTCCTGAAAGTCGTGAAAGAGCCGCGGTCGCGCACATAGCTCTTGCGGAACATTCGTTCATCTGTTATCGTCTAACTTATCAGCCCTATGACGCGCCTGTCTCGCTTACGCACCATGCTCGGCCGCAACCCCACACGCGCCGAACGCGCCTGTGTCGGCAAAGCCAAGATGGGCCGGACGGCGGCAGAAACACACGCACTCGAACTTCAGCATCGCCCCTTCGGCCAGTCGATACGTGCCTATCGCTGCAGCCGTTGTTCCTCATGGCACGTCGGGAGGCTATCCCTGTGAAGCAAGTTGTCAAAGTCCGTGACCGGTTCTTAACCCGGACAGAAATCGAAAACGCCTACGCCGAGTTGAACGCGCCGGATCCGACTGTCAACCCTGGCGATATCGTTCGCGTCAATGACTTCGCGTCCATCGACCCGATGAAGCGATTCATCGTCATGGCGAAGAAGCCTATTTCTGTTGGCTACACCTTCATCACCGACGGCACCCGCAAGAAGCTCATCCCCACCCGTGCACTCAGTGTCGTGATTCCCGCGGTGCAGCCGTGCTGACGCCTCGCGAACGCGCTATCCTCATCAACAAGCCGTTCCCGGTCGTGCGGCTGCTGACCACCAGCTACCCCCACGCAGGCACGCTCATCGACCGCAGCGCCGACGATATGAACGCCATGCGCCGCCGCATCGAGCACGAAGAATCGCTGAATTCCATCAGCGGCATCGGTCAACTCGTCGATACCTACGGAGACTTCTGATGCGCTACAAAGCGAATGGCAATCGCGGCTATTAGGTAGAACGGCCCGCGGACGGGCTCACCCTCCGTTCGCTATTTGGCTCCACGGGACTTCCCCCGTCGCCATGTCGCATCGCGGGTAATGCCGCGTGCAGAAAGCCAGAGTGTTGTTATGCCGTCTGCTGCACCCAATCAGACCCTTCGACCGCTGGAGGAACGCAAGTCTGCTGCTGCCCTCGCCCGCCGGGACTTCCGGATTGGGGCTCGTCAGACCGTCGCTCAGTCCCTGCAGTCGCAGATGGGCCGCGTCGTCGGCGTCGTCAACGCCCAGACCAGCGTGCTGAACCGCAACATCTGGGGTCGGCTGAAGTGGCTGGTTTTCGGCAAGTAGTCATCCTCCCAGCCCCATCCTCCATCATCAAGGACATCGACATGCAAACCCCTGTGCTGCGCTCCATCCGCATCGCCGACACGAACTACCAGATTTTGTTCACCCGGCTGTCCGGCCACCGCGCCACAACCGGCGACTCGCAGGAGTCCGTCGAAACCGTGACGTGCGACATCCTCGACGAGAACCTGGAGACCGCGGCGTTCGGCCGGTCCATCAAGGCCGACGACGACGACTTCTCCATGCCGAAGGGCTGCGCCTTAGCGTTGGCGCGTGCCCTCGACGACGCCGAAGCCTACGGGCTGTTCGACCGCGACAGCGCCCTGCAGATGTATGGGTTCTTCGTAACCAACTACCTGGCGGCGAATCCGGTCAACGTGCCGCAGTCGGTGCTTCGGCAGATCGGCCCCGACCGTCGCCACATCGAGAACGTCAAGCTGCTGCTGCCATATATCGGCGCGCCGAAGCTGACGGATGAGGATGTTCGGTGGAAGACCGCGATGGAGAGTCAGCAGGCGGTCAGGATGGATACCGCCCCCGCTCCGAAATCCTGGACGCCGCCGCGCAAGTCCACCCCCTCGCCCCTCCTGCTGAACGACCTCTTCCGCCGCGATGCCGAACGCATGGGCATCTCATTGGATACCGCCGTCGGCGCGCTGTCGATGGCGGACCTGGGCCGCCTGTATCGCGCCCGTATGGCGCAGAATCTGCAGAATCCGGAGGTCGTTGAGGCTCGCGACTTTCTCGCGGACAACGTGGTGGGCGCGGACTCGGCTCTCCCGCTCATCGCCCGTCTCGGCGTCCTCGCCTACGCGCTCGACCTGACTGTCGACGACGTTGGCGAACAGCGCGCCTAACGTCCCCTGTCGTGCAGGCGATCACCGTCTGCACGACGTTCTCTCATTCGGAGCCTCCTATGACGTCCCGACCGTCCTCCTTCCCCCTGACCAGTCCTGGTCGGCTCCGACTGCTCTCCACACGCGAACTCCTGCAGATGCCGATGCCGGAGTGGTTGATTCAAGGCATCATCCCGAAAGGTGGCGTCGTTGGACTGTATGGAGCCCCCGGTAGCAAAAAATCCTTCATCGCCATCGACATGGCTATGGCTGTGGCTTCCGGCCAGCCGTGGCAGGGACACCTAACGCAGGCGGGAACTGCCATCTACATTGCGGCCGAAGGCGGCGTCGGCATTACCAAGCGCGTGCGGGCGCGACTGGCGAAGTATCAACAGGAGCCCGAAGACGTCGACATCGCTTGGCTAACGGAAACAGTATCTGTCAACAACGACACGGACGACCTGACGACGGTCTTCAATCGCATCGATGATGAAGCGGAATGGGAGCCGTCGCTCATCATCATCGACACGCTCGCCCGCTGCTTCGACGGCGATGAGAACACCCAACAAGACATGGGGCGGTTCATTGCTGGGGTCGATGCCATGCGCCTGCGTTACAACGCGACCGTCATCATCGTCCACCACACCAACGTCGGGGGCGCGCGGGAACGTGGCAACACGGCGTTCCGGGGCGCAGCCGACACGATGATAGCCATCGAGACGGACCAGGAGACCGGCAACATCATTGTCAACTGCAGCAAGCAGAAAGACGCGGAGGAGTTTCCGCCGATAGAGTTGATGCTCGAAGTCATGCCGGAGTATGAATCAGCCGTCGTCGTATCCGCCGCGCAGATGAAATCTGACGTGATTCTAAACTGGCTGAAGGTTGGTCCGCTGACGTTCAAAGACCTCAAGGCGCGGGTCGAAGAACCCGATAGTCGCATGAGCCTAGCGACCCTCAAACGGAAGCTCAAAGAACTGCTCGCTTCGGGCGAAATCATTAAGGATTCCGACGATTTCTACCAAGTGCCGAGTTAGGGCTCATGGCTCACGAAAAAATGGCCCTGAGCCCAAAACATGAGCCCAAGCGAAATTCACGAATTTGTTAGGAAAAACAGCAAAAATCACACTAGCAGGCTCAAAGTTAGGCTCATCGTTTCCGGGCATGAGCCCAAACTTAAGTCCTTTGTTTTCCTAGGCTTAAGTCGCGGCAGGGGGTGGAGTGCCCCCTTCTTTAGAAGGGGCACCCCCCGCACCGTGAGCCCAAGATACGAGTCGTGAGCCTAGTGGAGAAGGAGACTGAGATGATGAAGTGGTTGCGAGTAGTGGTCGTGGCAGCAGTCGTCGCTGTAGGGTCTGCCCGACAGGCGGAAAGCGCGTGCCTTGCGCCCGCACCCGTGCCTGGCAACATGGCCGGGATTCTGCAGCAGGCGATTGATGCCTGCGGGCAAGGTAAATTCATGCTGGGGGCGGGCAGCTATACCATCAACGGAACCGTCAACGTGCCGCCGTCCGTGACTGTCGAAGGCGAAGACTACGCGACCGAAGTGCTAGGCGCAGCGAACACGCCTATCTGGATGCTCACTGGGTCGTTCAGCAAAGTGTCTCATCTTCGCATGGGGATGATTGCCCCGCAGCAGGGCGGCATCGGCGTGTCATTCCGGTATGCCGACTGGAACAACGCCGCGACAGACCTCATCTTCGGCCACTACTTCACCATCGGCCTGGATGTTGCGCCGGAACGAGGGTCGAAAGGTGTCTACACCATCGATAACATCCGGTGGAATGGCGTGCTCGGCAGCAACACGGCTATTCGAGTTGGGAACGGCGTGAACCCGGTCACGGATGTCCGACTCACTCGGCTTTCTGGCACTGCCAACCTGCCCGCCGACATGGCCGTCTGGGTCGATGTCAACGCCGGAGCCGATACCGTGACAATGGATGGGTTGACGTTCATCAAAGGCGGGGTCGGTATTCGAGCCGGTGCGGGGACTACTGCGATTGCAACTGTCACCGGGCTGTCTATTGCCCATATCCACGCCCTAGAGTCGATGACCGGCTACGGCCTATTGCTACTGTCCGCCAATAACGTGCGGCTGGACGACCTCAGTCTCGCGCAGAACGGCGGCGGACTGGGCGTGGGGTTTGGTGTCCGCGCGCTGTCACTGGTCGGGGCGGTCATTCACAACAACCAGGGTGATGGCGTAACCCTCTGGCCGGGTAGCGTCGGCGTGCAGATTCTGGATAGCACAATCGCGGATAACAATCTGAGCAGTGGCACGTGGGGGTTTGGGGTGTCTATAGGCACAGGCGTGTCCCACTTCGCCATTCGAGGCAACCGTATCAACAACGGGCTGCTCTGGGGGAACGGCAAGCAGCGATACTGCATCTTCCTCGCGCCAGGGCCGTCTGACCACTACGTCATCACGGACAATGCGTGCTTCGGCCATACGGCTGGAGGAGGAAATACGGTCTACGACGGCGGCACGGGTCTCAACAAGAGCGTCAGTCAGAACATTCAGTAGTCAAATGAGAGGCAGGATCGATATGAGCGAGACGAAAAGGCGGAGGAAGCCCGTCGTGTGTTACTGGTGGTCGGATCGTCTGTACACCATGTTTACCTGCGGCGCGATGGACACAAGCGGTCGGCATACGGGGTGGAACTTCTGCCCGACCTGCGGTGGACGCCTGAAGGAGGCCCGATGACGCGCCTCTGCCTCCTGCTCTGCCTGCTCTGGTCCCTCCCCGCGAGTGCCCAGACCCACGCGGACAGCCTGCGCCTGATCGCGCGGGATGCCTTCACGATGCTGTCCACTGAACTCGGCACAGGCCGCTTCACGCTGGACGAGACGACGAAGGTCGGTATGAAGCTGGAGTCCGTCATCATCAGCGCCTCAGGCACGACGACGCCAGCGCAGTGGGAGGCAGATGTCAGGGCGCAGTTGCCCGCGAAGATGCAGGCACTGGCGAAGAAGATCGCGCCGGTTCAGGTGGTCGGCGTGGCTCCCATCCCGACGACGGACGGGGTCGTCATCAGCGATGCCCGGCGGGGCGTGGCGCTGGCGGTGAAGTCCAGCTTGCAGCCGGGTATCACGGGCAAGATGTCGATCACGTTCGCGGTGCTGGTGCAGCGGGTGACCCCATGAGCAGCAATCCTCTACACAGTGCTGACAGCCCCGAGTGGTATACGCCATCAGACATCGTTGAACGTGCCCGCCGCGTGATGGGTGTGATTGACCTGGACCCGATGAGCCACGCCGAGGCGAATCGGACGGTCAGGGCGACGAAATACTACACTGCTCGCCAGAACGGACTGACGAAAGACTGGGTCGGCCGAGTATTCATCAATCCGGCAGGCGGGCTGGTGAACTTGGCGTGGGAACATCTCTACGATACAGCTCCGGTGGAATGGGTGTGGATAGGCTACAGTCTGGAGCAGTTCCAGACCCTGCAGCGCGTAGGGGTGTTCCATCCGCTGGAATACAGCATCTGCGTCCCCGACAACCGCATTGCCTTCGTCGAGAACCGGGCGAAGCAGGCAGAGCGCAAAGCCAAGCGTGAAGCTGCTGGGAAGCGGTTCACGGCCAAGTCGACTCCGACCCACGCGAATTACATCTGTTACAACGGGCCGAACAAAGACCGGTTCGATGAAGAGTTTCGGGACTTAGGCATCGTCATTTTGCGATAGGGAACAATCCCGACACCCCGACCGTCTAACCCAATATGAGCATCGAGAGGGAGGCTACGACGTGAACGAACGCAAGCGACAGATTCTCGCGGCACTGCAGGAAGCGCCGCGAACGGCGACTGGACTGGCCTGGGAGACCAACGCGCCTGTCGCGTCTATCCGCCGGTCCATTCAGGAACTGCGGGCGGCAGGCGAGAACATTCAGGTGCAGAACAGCGTCTACACCTGGCAGGCTCCGGAAACGGCACCCGCCGAGACCGCGGCCCCGGTGACGACGACGACCGAACTCGTCGCGCAGTAAGTCCACTCAACAACGTCACATCAGGGAGAACATCAACTATGGCAGGCGCGAGACCCAGTAGCTTCAAGGCCGGTGGCGGCTTTCTCAACAACGTCGACGGCGTCATCAGCAACTACGAGTTCACGACCGAGTTCCCCGGCTCCAGCGGCAGGGCGTCCAAGAAGAAGTCCGACTTCAGCCCGCTCTACTGCGTGCTGTCGGCGCAGATCGACGGCGCGGACGATCCGGCCGTCACCACGTTATTCGTGGGCTCAGCCGACGACTTCGAGATTGAAGACGGCGGCAAGACGCTGGTGCCGGTCGACAAGGACGGCGGGCTGCGGCAGAACTCGGACTTCTCCTACTTCATCGATACCTTGGTGAAGGCGGGGTTCCCTGAGACCAACCTGCCGGACGATGCCATCAATTTCGAGGCCATCATCGGCACGCGGGTGCGGTTCGTCCAGGAGAAGGATGAAGAAACCACCAAGCGTCTCGGCAAGAAGAAGTCCAAGGACGGCAAGAAGGAATACGACAGGACGCGTCTCAAGGTGGCGAATGTCTATGCCCTGCCGGACGCCAAGAGCGGCGGCAAGGCGAAGGGCAAGGCGGCAGACGCCGACAACGACGATATCGCGATTCTGGCGACCCAGTCGCTCGTCGCGCTGCTGAAGAAGTCGCCGGGCAAGAAGCTGCTCAAGAAGAAGCTGCCGGTCGGCATCATCAACCAGATCGGCAACAAACACCCCAACCGCAACGAGATCAAGGACATGGTCGTGTCCGACGAGTTCCTGTCGAACGACGATGCGCCCTGGTCGTATGACGAGGACACGCAGGAGGTGTCGCTGTGATGGACCCAGAACAGCGGTTCGGGGTGTCCCTCGTACTGTTGGTGGCGATAACCATCTGGGTCATCGTCGCGGGCCAAGCCTACTCAACGAAGCAGTTCGTCGCAGGCGGCTACTGCGAGCAGAACCAGCCAGGTGCTGAGTCGGCGCGATGGGTGAAGTGCCCCTGAGTTCGTAGCTGCAGATAGGGTTCCTCCCCTTGTCTGACGTCGTCGGGATGTGGGCACCCCCGGTGCTCTGCCCGACGGCAGTAGGCGGCGTCGGTATTGACGCGCCTTTGCACCACCTGTCATACTAAGACTAGGGACCACTCCGGCCAAGGTCCGCGCGAGCAGATACCGGAATCCGATTGACACCACTGCAGGCTTGACGTACGGGACGAACGGCGGGACCGGTTCATTAGAGCCGTACGAGTGTGCAGGCAGGGTCGGGGGACTGGGTGTCAGTCGATTAGGCGGGGTCAGAGTGTAATTCCCGAATGGGTAGCTGACACGACCTGTACGACTCGAACGGCGGTGAGAAGTGGGCTGAGACCCCCTCGCCGTATCGGGCCTAGCTGCTGCGGCAGTCAGACGGTTTCCGGCTTTCCGTGTCCAAAGCCGAACGCAATTCTCGCAAGAGGATGAAGGTTCACAGTCGTGTGCCCCTATCGTCTAGACGGCTAGGACGTCGCCCGGTCAGGGCGGAAACGCGGGTTCGAGGCCCGCTAGGGGCTGCTTCATCATCGGAACGAGGCGTCAGTACACGCCTACAATGCGAGACAAATTCATACGTCAGGGTGGCTCAATAGGCACAGCAGTCGCCTCCAAAGCGACCATCTGCAGGTTCGACTCCTGCCCCTGGTGCCAACGACACTCATACCGGCCCGGCCTGTGCGAGTCCAAAGATCTGTGATACGGCCAGCTACGCACGGGAACACCTCTGCAGAGGCGGGCCGTCTTTCTATCCCCGCTGCTTCGGGTGACGAGCCCAAGCCGGTCAAGGCTGGAAGATTGCGTCGAGGAACGCGGCGAACGACCAGACAGCGGGGAACGACATCTGCGGGATTGGTGGAACGGCAGACACCGCGGACTTAAAAACCGCTAGGGTAGCCCCCTGTGCAGGTTCGAGTCCTGCATCCCGCACCACCCTTCACCGGGACACGGCCATGACCGATACGAGTAACGACGGCTGGACCGGCGTTTCGACCGTCGCGAGCTGACCCGGTGAAATCTTGCTACTGTAGCTCAGTTGGCAGAGCCCCCGCCTTGTAAGCGGGAGGTCGCGGGTTCAAATCCTCGCCAGTAGCTCCACTTCGCGGTAGGCCGATAGCTCAGACCATCTGGGTTATCGGCCTTTTTGCGTTTGCGGACTGAACAGGACGGACAGCGTTTCCGTCTAACTCCATAGGGAGAACTGCATGGGTTTAAGGGTAATTCCGCTCTCTCTAAAAGAGGGCAACGCCTTTGTCGCGGAGCATCACCGGCACCACAAGCCCACTCAGGGGCATAAATTCTCTATCGGGGCGGATTACGACGGCAAGCTAGTCGGTGCGGCAATAGCCGGTCGTCCGGTTGCCCGCATGGTGGACTTCCGTAGGGTATTGGAGGTCACGCGGCTTGTAACCGACGGTACCCATAACGCGTGTTCCTTGCTCTACTCAGCGTGCGCCAGAGCAGCCAAGGCGATGGGCTACGAGAAGATTCAGACGTACATCTTAGAAACAGAAGACGGCACGTCCCTGAAAGCTTCTGGCTGGGTGTGTGAGGGACTTGCGGGCGGTGGCGATTGGAATGCGTCTAAAGCTAACAAGGGCACCCGACGCACGGACCAACCAATGGGTCGCAAACTACGGTGGAGTAAAACGCTGTGACGATTACGCCCATTGACCACGGACTCGACTACATCGGCAAGTCACGAGGGCATCGCGCGGCAGGCGTCCACATGTCGGACATCTATAACGCATTCTTCAAGGAGAAGGAGCCTAAGCGATACGCCAGCGACACCCCTATGAACCCCATGCACCTGGAGATGGGGCTCGCGTGGGAAGACATGCTGGAAGATGGGCTGAAGGAACGGCTCGCGGCCGTCGCGGCCGAAAACATTAGCCGACCGCCGGAGTTCCGCACAGACGGCGGCATCAGCTTCAATCCAGACCTCCTCATCTACGGCGATGACGTGCCGGTCCGACTGGGCGAAATCAAGCTGACCTGGATGTCGTCGCGGGAACTGCCGACGGAGCCCACCGACAGCTTCCCCAAGAAGTTCGATAAGTGGCTGATGCAGATCAAGGCGTATTGCTATCACCTGGATTTGCTGGACGCCCGGCTCTATTCGTTCCATGTGAACGGCGAATACAAATGGATGCGGAAGAAGACAGCGGACAATGCTCGCGCCGTCGTCGCGAAGACGGATGAACCGGGCGGACCGCAACTCCGCGCCTTCGACCTGTCGTTCGTGCAGATTGAACTCGATGACAACTGGCAGATCATGGTTCAGCAGGGCATGAACATGGGCGTGCTGGACAAGTATGGGAGGGTGATTGTATGACGACGTTAGACCATGTGAAGACGTCGGGGCTGGTGCCCCCGAAGTTTCAGCGCGACTGGTTCATCGCGGGCGGATACGCCGCCTGCCACGACCTCGCGACGGACCTCGACCTGTGGATTCAGGTTAGCGACTGGACGAAGCTGCCGCAGGCGCGGACGCAACTGCTGATGTTCTTCGATGTGGCAGGCTTCACCTACGCGGAACAGGACGGGTCGGCGGAACTCGACGAGACGGAATACGACGCTGAAGGTGAACCCTACGTGTTCATCGCGAAGGTTGCTGAAGTCACAGCGTGGCGGGGTATCCCTTTCGATAAACCGGTGCATGTGCTGGTGACGTCGAACGACGTTCACGAAATCCTGAACCACTTCGACATCTCGACGCATCAGGTCGCGATGCTGCCGTCGGGGGAATTCGTCTACGGCGAACAGTGGACGCCGCTGGACGTGCCGCCGGTCATCCTGAAAGACGCGCCGAACACTGCTGAACGCTTCATCAAAATCGCACATCGCTACGGGCATCTGCGTGTCGCCGTAGCCCAGGAGACGACCTAGTGGCTAAGCGACAGGCATCCGCCCCTGACTGGACATCCGCGTTCACCAAAGCCTCCGGAGCCCCTGTGCCGCGTATCATCGGCTTGAGTTACGGCGAGTATGGGTCAGGCAAGACCGCCTTGTGGTTAGGCGCGCCCGGCCCTATCGCGGTGTTCGACTTCGACGAGGGTCTGGAAGGTGTCGTCGAGGACTTCCAAGCCCGCAAGGACATCTACGTGATGTCGCATCGATGGTCGCCGCTGGACGATGACGCGCAGGACGAAGCGATTCGGGTCCGCGACGAGTTCATCGCGCAGTTCGAGCAGGCGGTCCAGAACGCCCGCACCGTCATCATCGACAAGGGCTCGCAGTTGTGGGAAATCGTGCGGTATGCTGAGTTCGGCGCACCCAACGGTCAACCCCGTGACTACTATCCGCTGAACAAGTTCATGACGCGGCTGTTCAGTCTGGCGAAGGCGACAACGGTCAATTTCGGCATGATCGACGGCATGAAGACGCCCTGGGCGATGAAGGGCAAGAACGACGGCGGCAAGTCGCTGACCAAGACCTCCGACCGCGTGCGGCGGGGCTTCGAGGAGGCTGACGAACACGCCCATGTCGTGTTGTTCCATGAGAAGGACGAAGACGGCAACTTTGTCTATACCGTCCAGAAGTCGCGGGGGCCGGGGGCTCATGCGGTGCAGGGCGAATCCATCGTCATCGCCAACGACCCGGAAGACAAGCTGACGGCGTTCGCGGAACTGGGACAGCGCATCTTTCCGGATTCGGACCCGGAGGATTGGCAGTGAAGTCAGAAATGGTCATGGCGCACGAGGTCTTGACCGACTGGCCTAAATGACCCGCTGGCTGACGCTCTACAGCCCCCTGCTGGATGTCGGGGGCTATACCCTGGATATGCGCCCGCTGGATGACCATCTCAAGGTGTTGGCGCTGTTAGACGACCTGGCGAAGCTGCCGTGGTTCACGGAGGACCACCGGCTGGCGATTATCCGCATCTACAACGACAACATGGAGGAACGACTATAATGGCGAAGAAACAGACCCCGCTCAACATGCGTGAGAGACATGAACTCGCAATGATGCCGGAGACGGTGTTCGTCGAAGTCGAAGGCATGATGGACGACGAAGAGGTCTTCGAGACGGCGCAGCAGGACGCGATTCTGTTAATCCATCCGGATGTCAAGAACGCGTATGACGGCAGCATCGTCAGCGAATACAAGCTGGTGCGCCGGTTCCGCAAAGACACCAAGACCACCATCCTGAAAACGCCGCTGCCGAAGTCCTAATCATGCTGTGCATTGACCCCCGTGCAGGCAGTCAGGCATTAATCCAGCCCTTGCAGGCGCGGGGGTTGGACGTCGTCGAGATGACGCTGGAGTTCGGCGACGTGGCGTTTCAGGGGCTCGGCGAGGGCGGCGCGACCGTCGACATCGGTATCGAATACAAGAAGCTGCCAGACCTGATGTCGTCGATGCGGACGAACCGGCTGGAGGGGCATCAACTGCTCGGGATGCGGAGCGCGGACCCCGGTCAGCCGCCGCTCTACGACTTCAGCTATTTGCTGATTGAAGGCACGCCGCTGGTGGAGAACGGTCAAGTCTGCGAACGGAAGTTCTACCGCGGTCGTCCGACCCTGGTGCCGATGAAGGGTGCGTTGTCCGCAGCCGAGTTCTTCAAGCGTTTGCATGTGCTGCAACTCCGGGGCGGGCTGACGCCTATCTGGTCGACGGACCTGGAATCGACGGTCTTGCAGTTGGAGATGCTGTACCGTGTCTGGACCGATAAACCGCTTGACGCACACGCCAGCCATGTGGCGATTTACACCCCGCCAACGCTCATTCCTGTCTCGCAGTTCAGACGCACGATTAACTCTCTTCCGGGGATGGGGCTCGCGCGGTCTGCGTCTGCCCAGCGGCGCTTCGGTAACATTCGTCGGGCCATCACAGCCACAGTCGACGAATGGGCCGCTCTGGATGTGGATGGGCGAAAGCTGGGACGATCCGCTGCTGAACGCATTGTGGCCGCGATTACGGAGGGATAAATGCGAGTTCTGAACGCCTGTGAATTCAGTGGTGTCGTTCGGCGAGCGTTCCGGGCTCGCGGGCATGACGCGTGGTCGTGTGACATCTTACCGTCTGTGGATAACAGCCCTTACCACATCCAGGCTGATGTGCGGCTAGTCTTAGATGGTTGGATGCCCGTGCGGTGGGCCGGGGACTGTGACCCGGAAGGCTCCGGTTGGTGCCAAGCGTATGATGTGTGCACGGGCACCTGCCAGCGCATTGGACCAACTCAAGACGACATTGAATACCGCGAGTTCGGGGGCGAGTTATGGGGTCGTCCAGAAGCCCACCCGCATTGGGACTTGATGATCGCGCATCCGCCTTGCACCTACTTGGCGGTATCGGGAATGCACCGCACCACACGGGGGCTGCGCGACCCGCAACTGACCGAAGACGCTCTGGAGTTCGTGCAGTTGCTGCTGGACGCACCAATCGAGCGGATTGCATTGGAAAATCCAGTATCCGTCATCAGTTCTCGAATTCGGAAACCGACGCAGATCATCCAGCCACACGAATACGGTCACGACGCCAGTAAGAAGACGTGTTTGTGGCTGAAGAACTTACCCCCGCTTGTCACGACGCACTACGTGATGCCCCGCATGGTGAACGGGCTTCCGCGATGGGCGAATCAGACGGATAGCGGGCAGAATCGGCTCCCGCCGTCAGAAGACCGCTGGGCGTTGCGGTCGGAGACGTATCAAGGCATTGCCGACGCGATGGCAGAACAATGGGGCTGATACGCAGCAAGCCGCATCGTGCGACCATCGACTTTGAAACGAGGTCACAAGTCGACCTCCGCAAACACGGCACCTGGCGATACGCCAATAGCCCGACGACTGACGTGTTGGTCATGGCCTACCGTCTGCCGTATTGGGCGGTCGGCCGCACAGAAATCTGGACGCCGGAATACCCCGGACTCGGTATCGACACACAGGGCGGTGATTTCGATGCGCTCTTTGAACTCTTTGAGTGGTTGGCTGACGGTGGGCTGGTGGAGGCTCACAACGCGTGGTTCGAGCGTAATATTTGGCGGTCTATCATGGTGGAACGCTATGGCTGGCCCGCTATTGATGCCCGTGCTTGGCGATGTTCTGCGGCACAGGCTGCGGCTGTAGCATTACCCCGCGGTCTGGATGACGCGTTGGCGGCGATGCGTCTGGCGCTGCGGAAAGACGCGACAGGCGCGAAGGTCATGATGAAGATGACCAAGCCCCGCAAAGCCCGCAAGGCTGAGCGCGAGTCCTGGGCCGAACAGCATGGTGACAAGCCGATTGGCGTGCTCTACCACGAAGACCACCATCTGCTGATGCAGTTGTTCGACTACGTGCGGCAAGACGTGTTGGCGGAAGAAGGGCTATCGTATGTCATCCCGGACCTGAGTCCGGACGAACTGCAGATGTATTGGCTTGACCAGGCGATGAACGACCGAGGCTTTCAGTTGGACATGGAAGCCGTCGACGCCGCGTTGTATCTACTGCAGGAAGAAGCCCTCGATCTGAACGCCGAACTGCGTGAGATTACCGGCGGACAAGTCGAACGCGCGACACAGCGCGAACGCATGAAAGGCTGGCTCGCAAATGAAGGACTCGACCTCCTCGATACCCAGGCGGCAACGCTTGATGCTCTACTGGCAGACTGGCCTGCATCAGCTTCTGCCCGAGCCCGAACGGCGGTTACCATTCTCCGCACTCTGGGTCGATCTTCCACGTCTAAGTACGAAGCGATGTCCAAATGGGCAGACGTGCAAACTGGTCGTGTGCATGGAGGGCTCTTGTATCATGGAGCCTCTACGGGCCGCTGGACAGGGTCCGGCATCCAGCCCCATAACTTCCCCAAAGGCACCTTAAAGGCTGCTGACGGCGAGTCCACTAACGACTTTGTCGTGCGGCTTTGGGACACGCTGATGACACTGGATAGACCGCTCATCCGGCAGTCGTTCGGCAAGTCCGTCATGGAAGTGTTAAGCCATGCGCTGCGGTCAGTGATTGTAGCGGGTCCGGGGCAGGAACTGTTCGTCGCGGACTACGCGTCGATTGAAGCCCGCGTCGTGCTGTGGTTGGCCGGTGACGAAGACGCGCTCAACGTGTTTCGTAGCGGCAAGGACATCTACCTCTACACGGCAGAAGGCATCTACAAGCGACCGCTGACGAAGGCGGATACCACCGAGCGCCAAATGGGCAAGCAAGCCGTGCTGGGGCTGGGTTTCCAGATGGGCGCGTCGAAGTTCGTTGATACCGTCGCCAAATACGGCATCATCATCGACGAGCCGTTCGCCAAGATGGTTGTCGATGCCTATCGGGAGAAATACTGGCGTACGAAGCAGTTGTGGTATGACCAGGAAGCCGCGGCTATCAAAGCCGTGCAGACCGGCCGCGAAATCGAGGCGGGCAAGGTTTCCTGGTTCGTGCAGGGGTCGTTCCTCTACTGCGAACTCCCGTCTGGGCGTCGGCTGGCCTATCCGTTCCCGAAAGTCTCGATGCAGGAGACGTCCTGGGGCTCGCAGAAGCTGACCCTGCAGTTTATGACCGTCAACCCGAAGACGCGTCAGTGGGTGCCGCAGAAGACGTATGGCGGGATGCTGGTTGAGAACATCACGCAAGCCGTGGCGCGAGACCTGATGGCCGCCGCACTGTTGCGCTTGGAACAGCACCCGGTGTATAGTCCAGTTCTCAGCGTGCATGACGAGGCGATTGCGGAAGCGCCGGTCGGCACGGGGTCGGTCAAGGAATTCGAGCATTTAGTCAGCGCGCTGCCGGACTGGGCCGAGGGGTTGCCTGTGGCGGCAGAAGCGTGGTCAGGACTGAGGTATCGAAAATAATGTGGGAACGACATTTCTTAGAGATGGAGGACGACGATGCCGAGACTCGCACAAACCGTCACGCAGACGGTGACGGTCGAACAGAAGTTAACCATCAGCCCGAAGCAGCAGTTGACGCTGCGGAAGCACCAACTCAACATCCAGCGGCAGCGGAAGAAGGTCAAGGAATCTGAAGCCGACATCGAGAAGTCAGTCGGTGAAATCGAAGACATCTTGGCTGAACTCGGCGTCGAGGAACTGGAGTTCGAGGGCTTCAAGTCGAAGATCGTGGCGGGCACCCGGTCGGTGTTTGACCCCGACCTGTTTGTGAAGAAAGGCGGTAACCTGGCTATCTACAACGCCGCCAAGGTCGACAAACCGGTCAAGGCGTATGTCAAGGTCACGCCGCCGAGTGAGAAGGAGGACTGACATGGAAGACGATTGGTGTCCCCACTGTGGCGGTGACGGCGTGCTGTGTGCGGACTGTGGCGAGTCGATCAGTTGGTGTACGTGTGGGGGCGAGGACGATGAAGACTGCCCGGAGTGTGGCGGTTATGGAGTGGTGGAGGACTAATGTCTGCTGACGCCAAAGCCTGGCCGGAAGAAAGCTCGGAAGGCTACTACTGGAACAGCATCGACGACTGGGAGCCGGACCACCACTTCGGCGGCACGCTGGCCCAAGTCCTGACGTATATCGATTCTGTCGTCGGGGGCTCGATGCGGTGGGAGATTCGAGAGTATCCGGACGGTACGTCTGGACTCGTGGGGTATCTGTGATGTCTGACGAATACAAAGACTTCGACCGGCAGACGTGTCCCTTCTGTAACGGCTTCGGACGTGTCTGCAGTAACTGCGGAGAGTTGGCTTGTTCCTGCGGCTACTTCGACAGTGACGCGGAAGACGAGGAGTTCTCGCCGATGGACTGCCCGACCTGCGACGGCACTGGATGGGTCGAATGACTGACGTCCTCATCGCTAGCCTGCTCCTGGCGCTCATCGCTCTCCTCGTTGGCGGACTGCTCCATACACCTCGCCGCGACTAACCCACCTCAAACACATAGAGCCCGACGACTTTGGATTAGTCGCCGGGCTCGTAGTGTAACTACGATTCGGATTTCAGCATCATCTTCAGGAACCACTCGGCTTTCTCGTGGTCCTGGATGAACTTGGACAGCAGGTCAACGGTGCCATAGTCGTCGGCTTCCTCCGCGGCCTCGATAGCTTCCTTCATGCCTTCGCAGAAGTAGGTGGCGCATCGGAGCGCGCACTCCAACATCTGCGTCGGCGTCTCGCGAGTCGTGATGGCGTCGATGAGGTTGAACGGCGTGAGGTTCAGCGGCACGTCCTCGCCGAGCATCCGGAGCCGTTCAGCGAGGGGGTCAATCTGCGCGTAGACGACATCAGCATACGTGCCGAAAAACTCGTGATGCGTGATGAACTGCGGGCCGTATGTCCCCCAGTGCTGCTGTTTGAGGTTCTGCCAGAACGCGAGCGATGAGGCAGTCAGATACTTCAGATGTTCGGCAACGGTCATCGGAGGGCGTCTCCCAGCAGCCAAGACTGCAGTTCCTGTAACGACAACAGCACCGGGATCTTGGCGTCCCGAGCTACGGCGACTTCGGCTTTCGCACCGGACGATTGCTGCCAGTTATCAGTCAGCAATACCGCGTCACAGCGCAGCATGATTTCGATGTCGCCATCCAGCCAGATTTTATCGTCAGCGGCTCCATCGAAGAACCGGGTGTTCGTGTGGGGACAAATGACCGCGCATCCGAGCCGCCAGGCTTCGAGTGCGAGAGTTTCAGCCCGGCGGATGTTCTGTTCAACCGCCCAGTGGTTCGGCCCTCTGAACGGTCCGGCGATGTAGATGACTTTCATCGACGCACCTCGATATCGAAGGCCGCATGGCTAATCGCCATCTGCAGTTCCTCCCAGTCGTAAACGACGCCCGTCGCAAAGGCATACATCACGTCAAACCGTTCCGGCTCCTGTTCCAGCAGGATGAACCCTTTCTTACCCTGGCCGATGGCGTAGCCGAACTCCAGATGCCCCGACTTGCCCGCAGGCATCATCAGCACGACGATATCAGACGTATCGAGGTGGTGTTTGTCGAACTGGAAGACGTGTTGAGCAGCGTGGCCTTTCAGGGCTTCTGCGAACGTGTGCCCGCGCCCCTGTTCGTAGGCCATCCACTTGTCATCAGCTTCGGGACCGGCCGCATACCAGTCCTCGAAGACCTCCCAGCCGTGGCCGCGAAGGAAGTTGCCCAGCAAGGGCACTTGGGGGTTTCGCAGACTGCCGATAATGTAGACCTTGACGCCGTTACTCTCCCCCAAACTGCGCCTCCGCTTCCCGGCGGGTATAGTCCTCGTAGCTGGCCTTCAGCGCCGTGTAGACCGCCTGGTCCAGCCGGGTGTCTTCAATGCTTTCATGGTTCGGCACCTTGCTGGGTTTGGTCAGCACCAGCAGCCGCGCCTGCTTCACGCCGATAAGCACATCGAAGACCTGTTGCACAGTGATGCCCGCGAACTGGGCCGCGAACTCGAAATTGCTGTAGGGGTTGCCGTCTTCTGCGTAGTCGGCATTCTTCCGATCATGGGTGTCGCCCATGCGCTCAAGCAGGTCGTGGAAGGCTGGGTTTCTCATGTCGGCTATTTCCTCGTGAGGAGTTGCATGGGTTTGGCGTTCTCGGCAGTGAGATAGTCGTCGACGTCCCAGACGGCCCCATCCGTGTTGAAGACAATGCCGTCGTGCAGCACGACAACATGGGCTTTGGTGTCGTTCAGAAGGTCGACGCGCAAGATGCCGGAGTCCGATTCGAGATCGAACTTCCGGCGCACCCGGAGGGGCTGTTTGAGACGGTCAGCAACGGCGACCATGTCCTTGACGATAGCGCCCACGTCGATGACGGGCTTGTCAAACGCCAGCAGCACGTCTTCATAGCGGACGCTGAGATACATCGCCAGGGCCGCAACGGCGCAGTCGCATTCATGGCGTTGAAGCACGACGCGCAAGAACGGCTGCGGAGCCGTCCCTGCGGTCGGAGGCTTCTTAGGCATCGGGGAGCGTCGTCTGCTCCAGCCGTAACACGCGGAACGCCGGGTAGAACGTCTGGGTCTCGCCATCACGCTGGTAGACGCCGATTTTCAGCGCCGACATCTTGGCTTGGTCCATCGTTTCTTTGTAGCCGGGGTCGAGTGGCGACATCGTAATCATGTCGACGCTGCGGACGTGGTCGCCCTGGTCGATAACGGCGGTCAGGCGCTCCATCAGTTCACCTCACAGTTGCCGCGGATACCGAACAGCGACACGCGACAGCCGGTCGGCACCGGGCGTGACTGTAACTGCCCCACCAGTCCCTGCTGCTCGATGAGCACGGCGTTCATACTGTCGAGGGCGGCTCGCTGTGCCTGTACCTCGACCGTCAGCGCGTGGAGCCCGGCGGCAGCCTCCGCGACGGTCGCCTGCGCTTGCTGGAGTTCGGACCGCAGAATTTCAACCTGCACCTTCAGCGATTCAAGGACCGCGTCGTTCGGCGGGGGCAGCGTCGGCTGCGTTGGCACCAGCGGACCCGTCACGATGAGCCCCAGGTGGTCCACCGCCGTCGTCGGCAGCAGATACTGGTCGTCGAGGTATTCGCCTTCGGTATTCCTATCAATGGCGCGCTTGCGCGTCGTGCCATTCTGCCAGTCCCAGTTGCAGAAGGCTGGACCGCCGTTGACTGGCAGCGCCAACGCGTCCTTCGACTGCGGACGCGTCTTGTCCGCGGCCTTCATCGACCAGTTGCCGAACTCATACCGCATCTGTTCGGCGATATAGCGCGTCAGCAGCCGCCGCTGCACGTCATCGCCCTGCGCTAGTGCCGGATGCTCGGCGACCAACTGGTCGATGATCTGTTCGCCCCGAGTCGGGAATGTCGGGCACGTCTGCGCGGAAGCAGAGAGCGTACTGCTGATGACCAGCAGCATAGCGAGCACGTAGTGTCGAAGCCTCATCGTTTCAGTCCTTCCTGTGCGGCCTGCGCCAGCCGCTGCATGGTTGCGAAGAGAATGCCGTTCCAGCCCGCGCCAATCGCGGTCAGCACGAGCGCCCAGCCGGTTGCGCCCAACGCGAACATCGCGCCTCCGAGGAACAGCAGGATATTGCTGACGAGTGTGAATGGCCCGATCACGTTTCACGCTCCGTGCTTCTTGAGGTAAAGAGCCGCGGCGCGTAATCTCTCGATAGAGTCATTCAGATACCCCAACCCCAGATTGCAAGGCCCGCACAACAGTGCCCGGACCTTTCCCGTTTTGTGATTGTGATCGACGGCAAATCGACGCTGGAACTGCCGTTGGTGTCTTTTGCAGATGGCACACCGATGTCGTTGCTGTCGAAGAAGTTTCGTATAGGTTTCGAGGGTGAGCCCGAACCGTTTGAGCCGGTTTCCGTAGACTTGGGCAGACACTTTCTTGCGATAGGTCCGCTCGTGATTCTGACGGTATTTCCTATACTCCGGAGTGTCTTTCACCCGCAGATAGTATTCTCGTCGCTTGCGCTTCTCCTCTGCGGCCCATTTAGGGTCTTTCAACTTCTTCTGCCGCCAGGCTCTCCGTTCAGCCGACATCTACCGCAGCCTTCGAGAATAGATAGATAGGCCACGTACAGGTTCTGCCGTGTTTCTTGTCAATCATGAATAGCAACTGTTTAGGCACGTCGAACGCCGCGCCAATCGCCATCGCGAATGCGTTGTAGCCAATCAGACTGCCGTTGACCAGAAAATTTCCGCCATCGAGAAGCTGATGGAAGTGGCCGAACACCGTCAAATCTGCATGCCGGGCCTGGTCCCATTTTGCGATCTTCTTCGCTGCGGGGATGTAGACGCCCCCAACACCGCCACCGAATTTTATTTGGTGTCCATGCATAAACCGAATCGTCTGGTCATACACACGAATGTAGCTATGTGGCGCGTCCGGCACAATGAACGTGATGCGGGGCTCCTCGCGGAAGTAGGCCGCAAGATGCTTATACATCAGGAACTCCAGGGAGTGCCCGTTCTCGGCGGAGAACCGCGTCGTCTTCGTCGTGCGTGCGTGGTTGCCGCTGTGGCAAACGACCACGTAGTTGTAGGGGGTATTCGCCAGCATGAACTCGATGCCGGACGCGATCATGTTCTGCGCTTCGATGATGGCGTGAATGGGCTGGAGTTCATTCATCTCGGCGTTTTCTTCGCCGTGGATTGCGCCGGTAATGAAATCACCCAGCAACGCCAATACAACTGTCGAGATGTTCACGTCCTGGTTCAGCAGCTTCACAAGCCGATGTGCTGCCCTCCAGAATCGCTGTCCTCGCTCATGGAAAATCGCGAGGTTGAAGTGGTTCAGTCCGCCGACTTCGGCACCGACACGCTCCTCCAAGTGCCAGTCTGAGGCGACGATAACCGGAGTCGCTTCGGAGGTGCCGGAACCCACCATCGGCTCAATAGTGAACGTGTCGACAGTCGAGTCGATAGCTCCGGCGATGTCGAGACGTCGTTCCAGCGTGTCGATGAGGCGTAGGGATTCGTCATACTTCTTGCGGAGCGCCAGCAGTTCGCTGGAAGACTTGAGTCGGGCACGGTCCGCGTCGACAGACGCTTCAGGTGTGAGCGGGGGCGTAGGATGAGACACGAGCAGGGGGTCGCGCCGAAGGGCTCGCGCGCAGTTCGCACAGGACTTCGAGCCGCGTTCACGGAGGCGTCCGGAGCAGCCCGGTAAGCCAAGTGGGCACACAGGGGCTGTCGCAGCAGGGTATTGTGACAAGGGGTCTCCTTACAGGGTTAGACGGAGACAGCAGATCGGGAGTTCGGCAGAGACGACAAAAGGCTCAGAGCCGACAGCGGGTCGAGCCGCCAAGGGTTCCGAGCCTTCTGATCGCTGGTGGGGGTGTGAGCGGACCTTAGACGATGGATGGTGTAGAAATGTTCATTTCGGCAAGTCCGCCAGGTCCGCGGGAGTCAGATTCGCCAAGCCGTCCCTGACCTGGACGTGTAGATGCTCATTCCTCGCGCCGGGGCAGGCCAGGGACGCATGAAACCGCCGGGGCGATACATACAGCACCCCCTGGATATCGGCCAGCACAGACGCCTTCTGCGCCGGAGTCAGATGCAGCGATCTAAAATCCAGCGCTTCGCCGCGGCCGTGCGCTGATGATCGGTGCCGATCTCCGTCCCAAGCGCGGGTAACGGTCATGTTGAACGGATAGTCCCGCGTCAGCCGAAACATGACATCGTAGATGAGTTGACCGGCCGGGGCGAGCCCGGTCGGTCCGTAGGAAACGCCGTTCGCCGTGAACAGCCGACCCATTACGGGGCGGCTCGCTCGATGAGGCGGTCCAGTTTATCCTCGATGCGCTTCAGTCGTTCGACGTCGTTTTCACGATTGGTCTCGACGGCCGTGACCCGTCCACTTAACTGCTTGTCGTTCGATGTGTAGACGACAAACGAACTGCCTAACATTGACGCAATCGAGATGAGTATCGGGGTCAGCCATCGCCAATCCACCGGGTGGTCATAGTGCTGATCGTTCGAGTCCTGCGAAGTCAACGTCGTCATGGCTTGGGCTCCGTCTGACGAGTGACAGACCGCTTGGCCGCAGCTTCGGACACCGCGTCACTATAGCGAGAGGCGTGACGCGCACGTCGTGCAGCCGCGAGCTTCGCGATTTCGTCGAACGTCAGATGCGTGATCGGGACTGAAGGGTCTTTCCCGAGGGCGACAACATCCGCCTCAGTCAGACCAGGAGTCGCGGACGGCGTGCCGGTCCGCGAACGTGACGGCTGCAGGAGTTCCATCGGCAACGCGTCAATCGGCGTGCCTGCAGAACTCGCGGGCAGGAGTTCCGGGGCGGCTTCCTGACCCCGGCGGAGTTCGAGCGAATCCATCAACTGCTGGGCAATGGGCGACAGCGGCTCCGCAGCCGCTTCTGGCGCTCCCGACGAGACGTCTTTCAGTAACTGCTGTTCAATCGGCGAGGGCGCAGCCGCTTTCGGCTTCGGGATGTAGAAGCTAGGGTCGACGCCGGAGAACGATCCGACCGGCATGTCCCGCGTCGGCGGGGGAGCCTGCGGGGGCAGTTCAACGGACGTCGGCGTCGGAGCCGACGAGACTTCCTGCAGCGCCACAACCAGTGGGTCATCCGCAGGCACAGTCGGCTTGACCAGACGCCCTGGAGGAGCCATCGGTGCGGGTTCCGGCGGACCGAGCGTAGCTGCGCCGAGTCGTCCGTTGCGTTCGGCGTAGATATTCGCGCCAGACCGCGACACGCCGGTCACGTCCTGCATCCGCAGCGGTTCATCTGCGGGCACATACGGCTTGAGTTCGACGGCTTCCGGCTTCTGTGACGACACGTCCTTCAATGCCGTCGCCATCTCTTCGTCCAGTGTCGGGGGCTTAGTCTTCACCAGCCGCCCGCCTGCGTTCGCGACCGGCATCTTGACGCGCGGAGTCGCACCCAGACGTTCCGCCCCACTCTGCAGGAGCCGACCTCCCGCTTCTAGAGCCGATGGGGCCGCACCAATCGCCATACCCGTGGCGACCCCGGCAGGCGAATGCTGACTGACGGCTTCGATGACGCCGCCCATTTCAGCCGCCTTTTGCACCATCGGGTTTTTCCCCATGCGCTCCATGCCGCGGCCGGTTGCAGCCATTGCGCCGGGCACTCGTGGAAGCACGCGTGCCGCCACTTCAGGGGCAACGAGCCCAGCGAGGGCTTCGCCTCCCGCTTCCGGGTCGCCGGACAGCACGCGCTTGCCAAAGTCGACCATGCCCCGAGCCCGGGCCACCGTCCGCATGACGGCTTCTGGCGACGTCGGCATCATTGCGTCAGACGCCATCTTCGACATCTCGACGTAGGTGCGCGGGTCGAACATGGAGAACACGGCGTTCTTCACGCCGCGTCCCACGCTCTTCAACGTCTCCAGCTTGCTGGCGTTCTCGGCTTTGACGGGGTCAGTATTGATGCCTGCCTGCGCCGACATGTTCGCTTCACGCTGGGCTTTCGACGGCAACCGATTGGCTGTGCGGTAGTCATCAATGACGAACTGAATGTCTTCGTCCGACTCACCTCGTGCGATTAGTTTGTCGACAATAGCACGCAGTTCGTTCTCAGACGCCATAGTTCACCTTTAGGGACCGAGCAGTCGTGCCCGTCGTTGTTCAGGAGTTTCGGCTGGGGCTTTCGGCTTGCCCACAGACCGGCTATAGATGTCATCCAGACGGTCAGAATACGCCGCGTGGCGGTTGGCCGCTTCTGCCTTCAGCGCGTTAATGGATGACTGAATCTGCGCGACCGACGCGTTCGGATTGACCAGGATGTCGACTTCATGTCGAGCTGAATCTGTCAGCACACCGCCGTTAATGGAACTGATGATGCGCGCAAACTCCGTCGCGACTGACCGCCGATACGTGTCGAATGCCGACATGTCCGTATCGCCAGTCTGCCGGGCGAGTCCTCGCGTGAACCAGTTCACCACCGGGATGTTCGAGTCCGGAATCTTCGACATGACGGCGTTCAGATTGCCGAGGTCGGCAACCGCCTTCTCGCTGAACGCTTCCGTCGTCTCGAACGTTTTCTGCAGGGCGCTTGCCGCTCCGGCTTCCGCCTTTTGCTTCATACGCCGACGAACCAGTTCTTCGCCGGAAATGCCCTGTGCCGCAGCCGCCTTCGCGAGCGCCGTCTGAAACCGCTGCCGGGCTATCGCGCCTTGCGTGCCCGACCCGAAGGCGGGCTCGTCGCCGCCCGCTAACACCCGGTCCGCCATGAACGCGAGAGTTGCATCGTCAAGGTCTGTCGACCCCGGCTGTGCGCCGACGTGGACGTTCACCGGCTGGGGCTCCTGCAACCAATGCCCCTTCTCCTGAATGTTCGTCGCAGGCACCCACTGCCCGCCCTTGAACTCCTCGATGGTGCGCTTGTCGGCGCTCGCCCGGTAGACCGGCTGACCGTTCTGGAGCGCATCGACGATGGACTTCGCCTCTGCGGGAGTCCCGCCTGCGCGTAACACCCCTGCCATGATGGTCTGCGGGTCCGTGCCAGACGCCGCAGCGTCTGCCATCTGCCCACCGCGCTGTTCGGCTAATGCCCGCGCCTGTTCCGCCTGCATCTGTTGCATCCGGAATTTCGGGTCGCCCATGTAGACGCGTTCGGTCCCGAGCGGGTCAGCACCGTCCGGCATCGGTCCCTGGTCGCCAGAACCATCCGCCGCAATCTTCGTCTGCAGCGGAAGCCCTACGCGTTGACTACGAGCCATCAGGTCCGCGTCCGGCACATCGCCCGGAATTAACTGCGCCTGCGCCATCTGCACGTCTTTGACTTCGCGGTCGCGGGCCGCGTTCGTCATCTCGGCTTTCTTGGCTTCTAACTCCAGTTGCGCCTGCTGCAGCTTGAGGTCTTCTAACTGCTGCACGCGGGCGGCGGCATCACGTTCCGCCACCCACTGTTCCAGCGCATGGCCCATTGCCGCGCCCGGATTCACATACGCCATGACTACCTCTTAGGATGCAGCCGGTCGGCGGCTGAGAATCTTGCCTACAGTGCCGAGCCCCGTCAGGATGGGTCCGGCATACGTGCCCACGCGTTCAAGCGTGCCGGGCTGTGACGGAGTCGGCTGGGTCAGCGGGTCGACGGCATCACTGTCATACTGTGCGCCTGTCGCCAACTTTGCTTGCCCCTGTGCCTTGAGTGCGTCCATCGTCGCCTGTAACTCCGGCGAAATGGCCGTCAACCCACGCGTGTTGTTCGGCGATGCCTGGCGATTGGCGTACCAACTCGCCCGGTAGACGTCATCCAACGCTTTATTGCGCTGCTTCTGTTCGTCCGCCGACCGATTCATCAGTTGATTCTCATACTGACTGGTGGCGCGGAGGTTCTGGTCGTAGGCGTCGAGACGGTTCTGACCCGCGGCCTGCGTGCCGTCACTCGCCATGCGGCCCGCCGCACTCAGAATGTCCGATGCACGGCCCCCACGGAGCAAGCCGCCGACACGAGACAGCAATCCGGTGCCTCCTGTTGACGCAGTCGCCGCTGGAGCGCCAGACAGCCCCGCCCCACCGTAGATCCCCGCTTCTGTGGCGCTGATCGCCCCGGCAACGCCGCCTGCACCCGCGGCAGCCGCCCCGGCACCCGTCAACGCTGGGAGCGCGCTTGCCCCGCCGAGCCCTGCTGCCAGCGTAGACCCGCCGCCCAATGTCGGCACAGCCGCGGCTCCCGTCGCCCCACCCGCGCCCAACAGCGCCGGAGCGACAAACGGAGCCGCAATCGCCGCGGCGGCTCCCAGCCCAATCAGCGTGTTCCGCATCTTGTGGCCGCGAGGGTTGAAGTTGCCTGCAGGGTCAACCTCAATCTTGCCTTCATCCACCATCACGCCGTTCGCTTGCGCCAGCTTGGTGAGTTGTGCCGCCTGCGCCTTCGACAGCTTGACGTTATCCGGGCTCTGTCCCTGCGACTGCAAGAACTGCATATACCAGGGCTGCGAGCGCATCCACTGGTTGACGGTATCGATGGAGTGCTCGCTGTCGCCCCCACGCACTTGCGGTCGAGTCTCAGCCATGTGTCTCTCCTTACGCGGGGGTCGCGAGTGGCGAACGACGGAACTCGTCGTTCACATCGAACTGATAGGCGCTCTGGCTTAACTGTGCGTAGGCCAGAGCGTTCTGAATCTCGGCGAGTTCGCGCGTCAGCGCGAGTTCATCCGCCTTGCTGATCATGCCTAACGCACCGTTCAGCGCGTTCTGCACCTCTGCGCGCCGCGCTTCCAGTTCGCGCTGCATCAACTGACCCTGGAACGCGCCGACATTCTTACCGACGGCTTCGGCCGACATCCGCGCCTGCCCAGTCATTGCCCCTGTGTTGTAACTGCCGTTCTGCTCCGCGAAGTCGCCGAGGAAGTCCCGGCGTGCCTTCTGCTGCTGGGCGTCGTAGGCGTCAGTCTGCTTCCGGATAATCGGGTCGTTCATATCCGGCGTCAAGGGCTGGTTAATCCGCCCCATCAGATAGTTCATCAGGCTCGACTTGGTGCCTGTCACACTGCCCATGCCGTCGACAGGGTCGCCCCCACCAGTGCCGACGCTGGTTCGCGCCGGGCCGTTGCTGTTGCCGTTCAGCCCAATGTCTGTCCATCCGGCCTGGTTACGACCCGCCTTCGCTCCGATCCGTAAGTCCAGCGTCTCCGCGCTATGCCCGTTGACGTCTTTCGGAAGCTGCACTCGCCCGGCTTCATCGGCTTTCAGTCCGTACTGCGCCAGCAGCGCATTCTGCTGATTGACGTCCGTGCCGGTCGCCATCCACTTGTCGCGAAACTCTTCGCGATTGTAACGCACGGGGCTATTGACGTTAGTCGCGCCTGCCGTGCCAGTCACGCCGCCGGTTACGGGGTCTGCCGTCGCGCCGTTGCTGCTTTCGGACCCCGAGTCTTTCGGTCCGGCCATCGCGGCGCGGAACGCATCAATGTCCGCTGAATTCCCCTGGTCCGGTCCCGAGTCATTCGGGTCGTAGTAGAGCCCCTGTGGGCCTTGCTTCACACGTCCAATAGCCATTGCGTCCGTCCTTACGAGAAGGAGTAAGTAGTGCCGTCATTATTCGGCGTGACCGGGAACCAGCAGCCGCCCCAGATGTTGAAGTCGGCAGAAATCGCGAACTGAGCGTACGACGCGTTCACGGGTCCAAAGCGGTCGATAGACAGTAGGGTGCGGGTCTTGCCTCCAGATACTACCGGAGGCTGCGCGTATGCCGCAACAGACGTTAGGCCGTTTGTTCCGCCCGCGATGTCTGTCCACGCAGCAATGCTGTTCACGTAGAACACCGACATGCCGGTGGTTTGCCGAGTCTGCAGACAAGTGAATTCCGGCAGCAAGATGTTCAGCGTGGAGGTATCGACCGTGATGGTCGACCCCTCAATCCCAAACGCGACATACACCAGTTCGCCAATCCGCATCGCCCGCAGATAGACGATGTTGGATTGATTGACAGTCCAGACCCCGATGCCTTCCGTTTGAAAGCGAGTCGCTGAGTAGGGGAGGTCGAACCAGACCCCGACCTGTGCCCCCTGTAACTCAATCGCATTCGTCGTGATGTCCTTATGCGAGCCGTCGTCGTTGTGCTGCTCGCCGAGAAACCCCTGCAGGTTCGTCGTCAAGTTGTCGAGTTCTGCCAGCGTCTCCGGCGGAAGTGACCCCCGCCGAGTGAGCCCGAAACTCATGCCGTCTCCTCCTGCCGCCACATCGCGACGAACGCATTAAGCGCCCAGTCATCCATCGGCGTGATGCCCGTGTCCAAGTCGCCAAACTCAAACTGCACAACGAACAGGTCGCTCATGCTGAAGGAATCGAGTGGTCGTACCACCTGTGTCTCCGACCCCACGGCATTGATACTGGTCGTGCGCGTCAACGACTCCAGTCCATAGTTCCGAATGCACTTCACATGCAGACGGCTATCGGTGTCCGTTGCAGGCTTGGCCGTCACAGACCCGGACATGATGCCGAACCGGTTAATGACGCCTGTCGGGCTGAACATCGCGGTCCGCAACTTCGCGTAGTAATTGGTCGTGACGTCGATGACGCCAACGTCCGTTGTGCGAATGCGCGGCCGAAATGCGCCACCGGTAAACGTTCGCTGCCCCACGAGCGGCTTCATCACCTGGTCACGAGGACTGGTCGTATCGACGTTGCTGCTAAACATCGTGCCGCAGAACGTGGAGTTCGCGATGATGTCAGCGGTCGGGACCGTCACCCATCCGCGCCGTACGCCGTCGTTCTGTTGGCGCATCAGGTTGGTGTGGGCGATGATCTTCGTGTTCAGGAAACTGCTGTTGACCGCAATCCAGAAATGCACCTGACGTTTTGCGGCGTAATACAACGCCACGGGGGTGAACTCCGCATTGGCCTTGACGGTCGCCCACAATGTCTGCAGGTCCCGTCCGCACCACTCCAGCCCCCGAGCCCCAACACGCCACGGTCCGGACTGCGGGTCCAAGAAGTAGACCGCCGGAGCGCCGTACTCATCGACCGCTTCCACCATCGACCCGCGCATTGCGCCAACGGCACTCGACAACTGATACGCCTGATACGCCTTCGACCGCTGATTCGTGCGAACCAGCTTGTAGATGCCCTTCGTCTTGCCGACGTAGAGATAGCCGTCCGATGACTTGCTGATGCAGGTAATGTCGCCACCGACCGTCGGGTCGAGATCGAGATACGGGTCGGTGTCGAGTTCAAGTCGTTCCGTATTGCCAACGCCCGGAGCCGTGCCGACTGGGGTCCACCACACCCGACTGCCATACGCCGCAGTGCCGAAGCTGCTCGCCATGACGAGTCGGTCGTTATCCACAGCCGCGTACCGGTAGTCCGGCAGTAGCGTGTAATCCCCGATATCTGCACTCAGTGCGCCGACGGCGGCGTACCCTGTCGAATACGCCGTCGTGTCATCGTAGGTTGTCGTTGCTACAGGCAGTGTCGTCAGAACGAAGAAATCTGCGTTGTTCAGACTCGCTTCGATGACCCAGTTCGTCTCGCCCTCACTGATAGTGGCGGGCTTCGTAATCCGAATGGACAGCCCGGCACCAGACGGAGTGAACGACACCGCCGTCGAGGGCTCAGACATCCGTGCCGTCTGGGCACTGCCTGTCACCGAATAGCGCACCCGGTAATACCGCGTGCCTGCAATAGCTCCGACGCCTTGGTTCGCGACAGTCGGCACCGCAGGCTGTGCGAGCCCGGTCCGCCGATACGCCGTGCCGTCCCAGACATAGGACCGCTGCGTCGTTGAACTCTTGATGGCGAAGAACAGCTTCTGTGCGTAGGACAATGCCGAGACAGGCCATGCCGACGTGTAGTTCACGTCTGGCAAGTCTATGACGGCAACAGCGTTCCACGCCGTCTGGTCACGATACTGGAGGCTTAACGTGCTTGCGCCAGAGAAGGGCGACAACACCGCGGCCATCGCCCATAACTGGGCATTGGTCTCTGCGCCAGACGTCGTCGGCGTATGCCGCGCCACCATCACCATGCCGTCATAGGTCGCCGCCCACGCACCCGGTAGGGTAATGTCGACACAGCCCTTGCGACGCTCGCCTAACGCCGACGTCACAAACTCGACATTCTCCGCAAGCGTGCAGGCGTCCTTCGCGACTTCCATCGGCGGCGAGGAATCATCCAGCCCTCCCCGCAGGGAGCTAATCACTAACGGAGCCATCGCCATGTCTTAGCCCTTCGCCAGAATGTCCACGTCAATGGTCGCGCCGGTATAGGTGCCGACGACCACATACTTCACGCGCAGTCGGTCTCCGAGCAACCCGTTCACAATCGTGTTGGGGGTGAGCGTGCCGTCGGTCGGAGTGATGTTCGCGGCCAGTGCGGTCTGTGTATTCACAGCCGAAACTTTCGTCGCCGTCGTTGTCGCAAACGCAAACGACGCGATGTCAATCCACGTCACTCCGCCGTCCAGCGACGTCTGCACATACACTGTGCAGGACGTGCCCCCCGCGCCCATTGTGAGCGCCGCCTGCACCGCCATGTAGCTCATGCCGGAAATCTGGGTCACCGGAGTCGTAGTGAACGTGCCTGCCGTCCCGATGTCCGTCGCCGTCATCGAGATTAACTGCCCACTGATGTGGATGTCGCCACTCTTCGCCATTGCAGACTCCTGTTAGCGTAAAACGTTCTTGAGGTCCGCGACTGTGCGGAGAGGATTGCCAAGACGGTTCGCGGCGTGGACGAGCACTTCAAACCGTTTCGGGCCGAGGTCAAGGTCGTGGGCGTAATCCGCCTGGTTCAAGCCACAGTCCGCGAACGCTGCACGCATCGCTTTGTCCGCCTCGTCATCAGACGGCTTGACCGTCGCCAGAATCAGCCACGCCGTCGACCGCAACCACTGACGGAAGATATTCAGCACGCGCTGCATTAGGATGCCTTTCGCCACGAAAACACCGGGATAGACCCTCCGGTCGTTACGGCTCCGGTAATCGTACCGTGGTTAGTATTGCCAGTCAGGTCGTAAACAACGCCCCGGCCATTCGCGCCCAGGACCCACACGCCCCGCGCCCCGCGGACCGGCAACGTTGGATTCTGCTGCCAGCGCCGCACATCGGTCACGGACAACACGCCGGACACCACTTGCATGACGTAGCCATCACCCTGAAACGCGTTATCAACCGCGAACACGTTGAAGAGTTGGGCGGAGGTGCCTGAGTCGGTCGAGACGCCCCCGGTCCCGTCAGTCGTTGTGCCATAGGTCACTTCAGTCAACGGAGACCACGGGAACCCATGATAGATGCGAACTTCAGGCGTGGCAGTGATGTCTATCGTTACAGCTACGTAGTTCGGTACGTTCGCTCGAAGCGGAGCGGAGTTTGACCCGTACGTCGTGTCTGACGTCTGGTCCACGACGACGCCAATGTTGTTGCTGGCGTCGATGCGAACGTACTTACGACTGTTTCCGGCCGCACTACCCTTCATGTAGAACGCGCGGTTGGCGGTAATCGTAGTTGGTGTAGCCACGACAAGCAATGACATCGGCATGATGTCTTGCATAGTCGTGCTGTTTGCGACCGTCACTCGGTCCGTTGTGGCTGCGCCGAATCGCAGCGCGAATATCCGGAAAGGGGCGGCGTCCACGCCCAGGGTCAGGGCAAGGACGCACGCCAGCACCAAAGCCCCTCGCCGGGGCGCGGTCGTCATTACGCCGCCTTCGCTGCAGCGATGTCCGCCTGCGTGACGACGTAGTCGAGCGCCGGGGCCGCTAACTGTTCGGCGCGCGAACCCGGTCGAGCCGCTAACGCTCGCAGCCGGTTCTCGCTCGCCGATCCGTTGTTGAGCAGCAGCTTGATGTTCGACATGGCGCGAGTATCAACCAGTGCAGTGCCACCCGCGTTCCACTTGCGTAACTGCACCGACGCAACCTGCATGATTGACTCAAACCACGATCCCAGCCAGGTTTCCGACAGGATTTTCCCCGCGGCCGTATTGACCGCCGAGATGTTCGCCATATCCGTCAGGTCGATGGCTTCCAGCACTTCCTGCGGCGCAACGCCGGACCGGGGCACAGAAATCGCGGCGCGCGGCTCGTTCAGAATGTCAGCGCAGATGCTGTGCGCGTCTTCGGCGAACCACTGCGACAGCGACTTGGTCTCGCCACCGACCGTGGCCGTGTAGCCGTTCGGGTTGTTCAGGCATTCCGTCTTCAGCGCAAGAGGGGCAATAGACATCAATTCACCAGTTGGTAGTCGAAGACATGGTCTCCAGCGGTCGTCGACAGCGTGCCGCCGGACTGATTTTTGATAACGAGTGCGACCTTGCCCGGCACGGTGCCGAACACGTCAGTCAGGTTGAACGACGCCTGCACGGCCGTCGTGCCGTTGTAGGCAATCGATCCCAGATACCGCATATTGTTCGGCACGTTGGCGACCGTGTAGGTGCCTTCGGTGCCGGAACAGCCGCCAGTAAACGTTGAATCCGACGACATCGACACACAGACGTAGACGTCGGCCTGTGCCGTGCTGCCCGCCTGCCCCTTGCTCTGCAGACGAAAGATGATGTCGCGGGCTCCGCTAGTCGTGATGCTACCAGACTGCCAACAGCCGGTCGTGCAGTTCGCGGCCGTATTCGACGCCAGCGACGTGAAGTTCGTCGTGGTCATCGTGGTCTTCGTGCCGAACGTCCACTGATTGCCGACGTAGCCGATCAGATTAGTGCCAGCCGGGAGCGCGGGTAACGTCGCCAGACTCACTGGCAACGTGGCGATGGCGCTGGACCCGTCTGACAGCCGCACGAACACGGGCGTGCCGACTGGCGCGTCCACAGTCAGAGACCCGCTGTTATCCGTCACCGGCTGTGCGGTAGTGCCCGTCGGGTCGACACGCAGTGGGTCGCTGCTGGTGCCTGCTTCGACCGTGCCGCCACTGGCAGTCTTCCGGAGCCCCACGCCCAGGATGTATTGCGTGCCCGCACCAGAGTCGCCGTCGAACACGCGGCTCCCCTGCATGTTGGTGCCGTCGCTGAACCCTGCAGCCGTGCCCGTCGCCGGAAACGCGGACGTGAAGTTCGACGCGGTGCCGCCCGACCCGCCGAACGACGTAACCTGGTTGCCCGAAGCGTCCACAATCGCGACGGTCGCGGTATACTGCGAGCCGAGCGAGAGCCCGGTCCAGCCGCGTAACGTGCCCCCGACATTGATGCCCGTGTAGCCCGCACTGGCCGGGACCGCCGAGCCCGTGGCACTGGCCGCGGCATTGCTGCCTCCACCGCCAGACCCGCCGCACGACTCGAATGTCGTGCCGCCGGTATCAACGCAGCGGACCGCAATCGCATTACCGACCGCGGTATTCGAGACATCCACAATGCCAGACACCAGCCACGCATTCGAGTTCGTCGGCTGGTCTGTCGCGACAACAACCCGAATCGTGCCGTTGTCCTTGTTGCCTGAGTTCACGGTCGGGGCCGTGCCGTTGACGAAGATATTCGTCGGGTTCTGTGCGAACGCCGGAGCCGCGGCAAGCAGCACCAGCAACGTGCTCAGTCGTGCCAGTCTCATTAGGTCAACTCCGTGATCCGCATATTGCCCGTCGCGCTCGCCCAGATGGCGTAGACTGCGCCGGTCCACCGCATCGGCAGCGTGTAGTATTCGCCCGGCATCAGAATCTTCGTGAACGCGGTCGTGCTCGCGGCCGACGCCAGCGCGAGGTACGCGTTCGCCGCGGAATCGTTGTAGAACGTCGCACTGAGCCGGGCACTGTTCGATGCGAGTAACTGCGTGCTCGACGTCGCGCCTGCCACACTCGTGAGGGCACTCACTGACGCCGCTACCTGTGACGTCGCAATTGACGTGTTCTGCAGGTAGACGTTCAGTCTGGCGTTGATGGTGTCGGTGACAAGCGCTAGCAGGTAGTTCAGGCCGCGAAACTTGGCGGACAGCGTGCCGGTATTGTCACCGACGACTTTCGCGTCTGCGACCGCGCCCTGCGTCACGTCAGCACCATCCGCAACGGTGACCGCTCCGCCGCCCCCGCCACCCCCGGCGATGTCCGCGCCAGTCGAGTCCAACACAACTAACCCGAACGTGCCGGGAGTTGCCGTGGACTCCAGAACTGACGTCTTGCGCGATGTCGTGACGCCGTCGTTGATAGCATTACTCGACGACCCGCCGACCGACACCGTAATGTCCAGCGTGCCGTCCGGATTGACCGCAATCGGTAAGTTCTGACCGAGCGCTGTTCGGCCGTAGATGAGCGCACCAGGTTTCGGGTTATCGGCCATGTCTTAACTCGGAATCAACTGGGTGCCAATCCACCCTTGCAGCGTCTTCGCCTGATGGATAGCCAGATAGGCGTCCTTCGCGATGAACATGCGGAGGTCACCGGACCGCTTCTCGAACTTGTCCTGCGCCTGCTTGGCCCGGCCCGACTTGTCCATCTTGTCGAGTTCAATTGCCAGCACGCCCTGCACGAGAATGTCGTGGAAGTTCTCAGGGAAAACGGGCTGGTCGGTGCCGGACAGGGTCGCTGACGCGAGTAAGCAGTCGGCGCTCAATGTCTCCCCTGCCGCCGGAGCCGTCACGTCCAGGAAGATTTCAACCGTCTTCGCGCCCATCTTGCTGATGGCGTATCGTGTCGGGGGCCAGGTTGTGCTCGTGATGGTGTTGCGTAACTCATCGAACGTTGCCGACGTCAGCACGTTGTAGGGCGGGGGTGCAACGCTATTCGGCAGGAACACCGACAGCAATTTGATGACATCCGTTCCGCTCCCTCCAAACGTGACATACCGACTGTTCAATGACGACGTCGCGCTAACCGTCGACCGAATGGACGTCTCCATGCCCATCGAACTGACTAACTCGCGATACACCTCATTCACCTCATCGCCGATGCGCGTCTGCGCTTCGGACGACGTGAGGTTCGTGCGGTTCATCACTTTCTGCACGATCTCCGTAAAGGTCATGGACACGTCCTCTCAGTCGATTGTTACGGCTCCAGGTCGGCGTCTTCCGCCGCAGCCCGAGCCCGCGCTTCCCGAGTCGCGGCTGAACTGAACGACTCTCGGCGAGCCTTGCGTTCCTCCTTCAGCTTGCCTTCATCGGCCAACAGCGCGTTCTGCTCGTTCACGATCTGCGTCAGCATGTCCGTCAAATCGCGATAGGCCGACTTGTGCGCCATGCGGTCGTCAATCGTCTTGTTCTTGTAACGGAGTTCGATGATCTCTTCCGCGCCTTCATCCGACACCACGACTTCGATCAGCCGATTGAGGTAGCGCCCACTCCGCACAATCTGGTTGAGCAGTTCGATTTCGCGGTCGAATAACTGCGACGGGTTGAGGCGCGTCTGGTTCTGGAACACAACGCGGTTCAGCCGCGGCGTCTTCTTCTTGTTCGGGTGGAACGGCGTCTTCGGGTCGTACTGTCCGGCCGTCACCTTGCGCGGTCGCGCGTCGTTGATGCCCTGGACGATGCTGTTGGACATCTGCGCGCCGAACGCGGCGAACATCTGCATCATCTGTTCAGGGGTCATTCCGGCGGGAACGGGCACAGTCACAGTCGTCTGCTTGTCTGTTGACATAGGTATCCTTGTAGGCGGGAGCCTAGTGCGCGCCGGGTAGTTTGGGCTCCGGCTCGCTGAGTGAAAGGCGGACAGGATGCCCGCCCACTAGGGAGACGTTCATTAACAATGAACGCCACCCCATGCTGAACAACCTACGCGGCGACTGCCTTGATGACCGCGAAGTTGATGATGATCGCGCCGGTCTCCGCGGTGCCCGCCGCCGGGTTGTTGTTCGCAACCTTGATCTTGAACGAGCCCGCGGCGACCGTCGAGACAAACACTTCCGTGTTGCCGCCGTTGGTGCCGGACTGAATCGCAACAACCACGACGTCGCCGATCGCGACCGTCGAGTTCGTGACGGTGAATTCGGCCGCGGCCTCTGCTGCCAGTG
>ERZ650303.9-NODE-9-length-55919-cov-11.334294_pt1 | contig 55919 bp, 54 predicted proteins | sample MGYA00376239_ERZ650303 | MGnify/ENA primary metagenome ERZ650303 (study PRJEB26733, sample SAMN07839262) | wastewater metagenome | biome: small river; feature: stream; material: water | place: USA: North Carolina | collected 2016-04-05 ... | reverse complement strand
ATCGAACCTACGACCAAGAGATTAGAAGGCTCCTGCTCTATCCACTGAGCTACGAAGGCAAGGCGCTAAGCCAGAGTCCAGTTTAGTTGGCACGGGTTGTGCTAACGTGCCGATATGAAGACCATCAGGCTTGTTGCTCGAATTTTGCTGGGCGCCGCGCTAATTTTTGCAGGCACTAGCCATCTAACTTTTGCCAGGGCGACATTTCAGGCACAAGTGCCGACTTGGTTGCCGCTAGACAAAGATTTCGTTGTCATCGCATCTGGTCTTGTCGAAATTTCTTTAGGTCTCGGCTTGATTGTCTTGTTTCGCTATGCGCCAATAGTGGGCATTTTGACCGCGCTATTTTTCATCGCAATCTTTCCGGGCAACATCTCGCAATATCTGACTCACACTGATGCCTTCGGGTTGAACACCGACGAAGCGCGTCTAATTCGTTTGTTCTTTCAGCCACTCTTGGTTCTCTGGGCGCTTTGGTCAACCGGCGCTTGGGGTTGGTTCAACCTGAGGCGGTCAAGGCGATCCGTTTAGTCTCGGTTGCTTGTTTAGAGGGCGGCTTCGCCGAGGCTCACGCCCAGAAAGTCGGCAATAGCCTCTACAACAACCTTGTGGTCATCGCGCTGTGGTAAACCTGACACGGTGCAAGTGGCAACCACGCCAGCGCCCTTCACGCGAATCGGCACACAACCGCCAGCTGGTGCGTGATCTCGGGCATCGAGTGCCATGAATTCGAGGATGTTTTGCCCGATCGAAATGTGTAGACCGATCGAGTAAGAACTCATTTCAAGCTTGTTGACTAGGTTGCGCTTGCGACGAGCCCAGTCTGAGTTGGCTGGGGTGGTGCCAGGCAACGCTGCATAAAACAAAGGCGTTTCACCGGCGCGAATGTCGATAACGATTGGCCAGTTGTGGTTGACCGCACGCTCACGCAAAAGTGAACCCAGCTGCCAGGCAGTGTTTTGGTCAAAGCTCTCAAAAACGAGCAGCTCTTCTTGGCGCTTGATTGCGTCGATGTCGCGCTTTGCCTGGTCAGTCATGATTTAGGCCAGTTCGAACTGGCCACCCTCAATCTGTCCTTGCTTGCGATACATGTCTAGCTTCTGGCGGGTGTCTGCGATGTCAAGGTTGCGCATGGTCAACTGGCCAATGCGGTCGGTTGGGCCAAACGCGGCATCCTCGGTGCGCTCCATCGAAAGCTTCTCTGGGTGGTAGCTAAAGTTCTCGCCCTCGGTGTTGACGATCGTGTAGTCATCGCCGCGACGAAGACGCAAGGTAACCGAACCGTTGACTGCCGAAGCAACCCACTTGGTTAGCGATTCGCGAAGCATCAAGGTCTGCGGGTCTAGCCAGCGACCTTCATACAGCAGGCGACCCATGCGACGACCCTCGGCAGCATATGCGGCCATGGTGTCTTCGTTGTGAATCGCGGTCAAAAGGCGCTCATAGGCAATGTGAATCAGGGCCATGCCCGGTGCCTCGTAAATACCGCGGCTCTTAGCCTCGATGATGCGGTTCTCGATCTGGTCTGACATGCCAAGACCGTGACGACCACCGATTTCGTTTGCCTTCATGATTATGTCGACTGCACTTGGCAGGCTCTCGCCGTTGATGGCAACCGGACGACCCTGAACAAACTTGATGGTTACGTCTTCGGTAGCGATCTCAACCGATGGGTCCCAGAACTTGACGCCCATGATTGGCTCGACGATTTCATACGAGGTGTTTAGGTGCTCAAGAGTCTTGGCTTCGTGAGTTGCACCAAGCATGTTGGCGTCGGTCGAATAGGCCTTCTCTTGCGATGCGCGGTATGGCAGGTCGCGAGCAAGCAGCCATTCGCTCATCTCGTGGCGGCCACCAAGTTCTTCAACAAAGTCAGCGTCGAGCCAAGGCTTGTAAACGCGAAGGTTCGGGTTGGCTAGCAGACCGTAGCGATAGAAGCGCTCGATGTCGTTGCCCTTATAGGTTGAACCGTCGCCCCAGATCTCAACGCCGTCTTCGTGCATTGCGCGAACCAACATGGTGCCGGTAACAACGCGGCCAAGGGGAGTGGTGTTGAAATAAACCTTGCCACCGGTGCGAATGTGGAATGCACCGCAGGCGATCGCCGCAAGACCCTCTTCGGCAAGTGACTGACGGCAGTCGATCAAGCGACCAGCCTCGGCGCCATAGATGGTTGCGCGAGATGGAATCGAATCGATGTCATCCTCGTCATACTGACCAAGGTCGGCGGTGTAGGCATAAGGAATCGCGCCGTGTTCGCGCATCCAAGCAACTGCAACGGAGGTGTCTAGGCCACCTGAAAATGCGATGCCAACTTTTTCACCAACGGGGAGGGATGCGAGAACTTTAGTCATAGCTCTCAAGTTTAGAGCAATCTAGACGGCTGGCCCCTTGTGAAAGTGCTCGAAGACCAGGTTGGTGCGGGTTGATGCCACGGTTGCGTTGTTCGACAGGTTCTCGAGCACGAACTCGCGCACTTCATCTGGGTTGGCAACCGCTAGGTGAACGATAAAGTCTTCGGCGCCGCCCAAAAAGAAAACTTGGATGACTTCGGGGCGCTGGCGCATGTCATTCATGAAATCACTCAGATGCGCCCTGGCGCCGGCTCGCAGGGTCACCGAAATGAGCACCTGGGTGCCTAGCCCAAGCGCTGCCGGTTCGACATTTGCCGAGAAGCCGGTGATGACTCCGCGGTCTTGCAGAGAGCGCACGCGCGTGATGCAGGTTGACTGGGCAATGCCAACTGCCGCGGCTAGGTCGGCGTTTGTGCTTCGAGCGTTTTGGGTGAGCAGGCGAATGAGTTCGTGATCGATTTCGTCGAGCTCAATCTTGCTCAGCAGATTCTTCGATTGGTTAGTCATTTTCGCCTCCGTTTACGAAATTATTAACTAAATTACGCCATTTGCCGAAGATTATGCGGAATTTACCTATTTGTAATGAAACTTCTACAAACTTTTCAATAGAAACGCCACCGAACGAAGGAGCGCGAAATGCGTGTAGGTATTCCAACCGAGATCAAGAACAATGAAAACCGTGTAGCAATTACCCCTGCTGGTGTTCACGAACTTGTTCGCCGTGGCCACGAGGTCTTTATTCAGGCAGGCGCTGGAATCGGTTCAGGTTTTGGCGATGATGTTTATCAAGCAGAGGGTGCAACCATCTTGGCGACGGCTGAAGAAGTTTGGGCCAAGGGCGACCTGCTGCTAAAGGTGAAAGAGCCAATTGCCGCAGAGTATGGCCTGCTTCGCCGCGACCAGGTTCTATTCACCTACTTGCACCTGGCTGCTTCGCGCCCTTGCACCGATGCCTTGCTTGCTGCCGGCACCACCGCAATTGCCTATGAGACCGTTCAGTTGCCGAACCGCGCATTGCCTCTACTTCAGCCAATGAGCGAGGTAGCTGGCCGCTTGTCGGCACAGATCGGCGCCTACCAGCTCATGAAGAATGAAGGCGGCCCTGGTGTTTTGATGGGTGGAGTTCCCGGAGCACCAAAGGCGAAGGTTGTCGTAATCGGCGGCGGCGTTGCCGGTGAGCACGCAGCGACCATGGCACACGGCATGCAAGCCGACGTTACAGTTATCGACATTTCACTGCCTAAGCTTCGCGAAATCGATGCCCGATTCAATGGCGCGGTAAAGACTCGCGTTTCGACTGCCTACGAGATTGCCGACCAGCTGAAAGATGCCGACCTCGTGATTGGTTCGGTTCTAATTCCTGGCGAAAAGGCTCCAAAGTTGGTGACCGACGCAATGGTCAAGAATATGAAGCCTGGATCAGTTTTGGTAGACATCGCAATCGATCAGGGCGGTTGCTTCGAGAACTCGCGACCAACTACTCACGACGACCCGACCTTCAAGGTTCACAACAGCACCTACTACTGTGTTGCCAACATGCCGGGAGCGGTGCCTGCGACCTCGACCAGAGCTTTGACCAACGCAACCCTGCCATACGTGCTGGCACTTGCCGACAAGGGTTGGAAGGCTGCGCTTGCTGCTGACGAATCTCTTGCCAAGGGTCTAAACACTCACGACGGCAAAGTCACCTATGCGGGTGTGCAGCACGCGTTTGCCGACGTTCCGTTCCAGACACTCGCCGAGGCAATCGCCTAAGGTTCATTACACAGAAAACCCCGGCTCTATGGTCGGGGTTTTTTGATTACGCGGGCTGCTGTTGCGTGATGCAGTGAATTCCGCCTCCGCGGGCGAACAACGGCCTTGCGTCGACAAGCACGATTTCGCGACCCGGGTAAACCTTTTGCATTGTGGCAATGGCTCGACCGTCATTAGGGTCTTCGAATCCGCACAGAATCACCGCACCATTCACGATGTAGTGGTTGATGTAGCTGTAATCGACGAAGCCCTCTTCGTCTCGAAGAGTCTTTGGGGCGGCGACCGGAACGAGGTTGAAGTCTCCGGCCGCCTCGAGGGTCTCGCGAACCTCTTGGCTAACCAGATAGTCGGGGTGGTTTGGGTCTTCTTGGTTGTGATACAAAATCGTGTTCTCGTCGGCAAAGCAAGCAACGATGTCGATGTGTCCGCGGGTTCCAAATTCGTCGTAGTCACGAGTTAGACCACGCCTCAGCCAAATGGCTTTATTGGTGCCCAGTTTCGCGTGAATTTCACGCTCGACCTGTTCGCGACTCAGATTGCTGTTTCGACCCTCGCCCAACTGCACGGTTTCGGTAAGCAAAACCACACCGTTTCCATTCACATGGATGCCGCCGCCCTCATTGATCAGCGGCGAGTCAATGGTTTCAACTTCGACCAGTTCGTTGATTCGGCCGGCAATCTTGGTGTCTTTGTCCCAAGAAGCCCAGGCTTGTGCACCCCAGCCATTGAAAACCCAGTTGACTCCGGCCAGCTCACCGGTGCTCGATTTCACAAAGGTTGGGCCGATGTCGCGCATCCAGGCATCGTTTAGTTCGGCGGCAATTAGATCAACTGATTCATCGAGAAAAACTCTGGCTAGTTCGAGGTCTTCGGCTTCGCACAGCATGCTGACCGGCTCGAACCTAACGATCGCGTTGGCAACCGCGGCCCAGGTCGAACGTGCCTCAAGGTGCTCGTCCTCAGTTTCACCAAGGGTGTAGCCGCTAGAGGGCCAGGCCATCCAGGTTCGTTTATGAGGTTGCCATTCGGCTGGCATTCGCCAAGTCATTAGTAGCTCACACCGGCGATGCCGCCGTATTCGCCGTCACCGGATTCGGTTCGGCGGTTCGCCACGTCTTCGACCAACATGTCGTAGCTGTCGGGACGGCGGGTGGCAAGGAACGGAAACAGGTCGAGCCAGTCGCGACGCTGGTCAATATCAAGGTCGGCAACCAAGACTTCGTCGGTGTCACGGCCGGCACGAGCCAAAATTCGGCCATACGGGTCGCTGATGAAGCTGCTGCCATAGAAAGTGATTGAACCTTCGTTTCCGTAGCGGTTTGGCACAACCATAAAGGTGCCGTTGGCAATGCCGTTGCCAACGATCACCTGGCGCCAGAGCGGTTCGGTGTCGAAGTCGGGGTGGTCTGGTTCTGAACCAATGGCGGTGGGGTAGGCCAAGATTTCGGCGCCTCGAAGGCTGTAGTTTCGGGCAACCTCGGGGAACCATTCATCCCAGCAGGTTGGCAAACCAATTAGCGCCTCAACGCCGCCGAGTTCGACCTCGTAGACCGGATACGGTTCACCGTCGGTCGGTCCCGGCGCGAAGTATTGATCCTCGTAGTAGCCAGCGGTAACCGGAATGTGCAACTTAGGTGTGCGGGCAACAATTTCGCCGGTTGGGGCAACAATGATTGCCACATTCAGCCCGCGACCATCGGCTCGGTCTTCGAATTCATAGAGCGAGGCGTGAACATAGACGTCGTTTTCGGCTGCAGCCTTCGCCGCGAACAGGTGTGTTGGGCCGCCATCAAGTGGCTCTGCTGTCGAGTTTGGCACTCCTTCGGGGCGAACATCAGCGGGGTAGCGGCTAAGGGTTAGTTCTGGCAAGAAAACAATTTGTGCGCTTGCCTCGGCGGCAACCCGGATGCCTTCGGCGAGCTTGGCCTGATGTTCGGTTGCATCACTGTGCCATTTGGTTTGAACTAGACCAACTCGAACCGGTTCGCGATAGGCGGGCTTTACCCTCGAGAGGCTTGGCAGTCTTGGGGCAACAGTTAGCTTCATGAGATTCCTATTCATCCATGCTGTTCAAGATGGCAACCAAGAGTTCGACGGTGGTTTGCGGATTCACGATCGCAAATCGCGCATTCGGCTGGCCGTTATGGGAGCTGGGCACCACAAAGGCTTGGCCGCGTTCTAGTAGCTTTGCCGACCAGACTTCGTAGTCGGCAAGCTGCCATCCGTGTTTGACGAACACGACAACCGAAAGCTCGGGGTTACGAACGAGTTCAAGACCGTCGGTAGCTCGAATGACTTCGGTAATCTGGCGGGCTACTCGGTTATTGGTCTCGATCGCCTCGCGATAGGCGGCAACACCGTGAGTGGCAAGCGAGAACCAAAGCGGCAAACCGCGTGGCCTGCGGGTCAGGTTGTAGGCGTAATCGCTCGGGTTCCAGTCGCCGGTTTCGGTGAGAATGTCGAGATACTCGCCGTGCTGGGTGTGCGCCTTGCGGCCATCTTCAGGGTCTCGATAAACCAGTGCGCAGGCATCGAAAGGTGCATAGAGCCACTTGTGCGGGTCAACAATAAAACTGTCGGCGCGGTCTAGGCCCTTGAATAGCGGCTTGGTGCTCGGTGCCAGCATGCCCGCCAACCCGTATGCGCCATCTACGTGAAACCAAAGGTCCGCTGCCTTGGCAACTTGACCAACCGAATCAAGGTCGTCCACGATGCCAAAATTTGTCGTTCCGCCAGTGGCTACCACCGCAAAGACGCCGTCGCCCGCGTTTGCGATTGCTTCCGCGACCGATGAGCCCTGCAGCTTTCCGAATGCGTCAACCGGAGCCTTGATAATTTCGACATCCATCACAGCAGCAGCGGCCTTCAGTGATGAGTGGGCTTCAGAGCTGCAGATGAATTTCCAAGATGCTGGCATCGGTTGACCAGAAGCGATGCGGGCAGCCTTGGCCTTGTAACGGGCGGCAACAAGAGCGCTCAGGTTTCCCAGAGTTCCACCCTGAACAAACACTCCACCGGCTGATTCTGGCAATCCAGCTTCGGCAGCCAGCCAACTAAGCACCTGGTTCTCGGCAAAAACTGCGCCGGCGCCTTCCATCCATGAACCGCCATAGATCGCCGACGCTGAAACGATTAGGTCAAATAACTTCGATGCCTCGGTTGGCGCGCAAGGAATGAATGATAGATAACCAGGGTGGTCGGTAGAAATTGTGGCGGGAGCCAAGACCTCGCCAAAGAGGTCGAGGGCAGCCTGGCCACCAAGCCCGGCTTCGGTGATTGTTTGCCCGGTCTGCGCGAGAAGCTCGGCTTCGGTTCGCGGTGAATCCAGGGGAGCAGGGTCATAGTTCATGCGAGTTCGGGCGTACTCGAAAACGTGCTCTCTGAGCTCTACCGAGGCGTCATTGACCTTGTGCATGAGGTCAGTCTATTTGGCTATTTGGCCTTTTTCTTGCGAGTTAGTGATACCCCAAAACCAACCACGGCAATTGCGACCAGAGCCCAGAATGCGATGCCTCGTTCGGCCGCAATGGCAGAGCATGAGCTCCAGCCTTCAACCTGCTCGCCAACGCAGTTTTCGGGGTTCAAATAACCAATGCCGAGTGCCAAAATGCCCACGACGGCAACGGTTGCCACCATGGCCAATGAGTTGTTCTCGATCTTTCGCATTTTTATGCCTGCGGGTCTGAAACGTCGCCGGCTTCGCCGCCCTGCGACTCGATTTCTTTGCGGATTTCATCCATGTCTAGTCCCTTGACAGCTTCGATCAATTCATCGAGCGAAGCTGCTGGAAGTGCGCCGGCACGGTTGTAAAGCAAGATGCCCTCGCGGAACACCATCAGGGTTGGAATCGAGGTGATGCCGGCTTCACCGGCGAGCTGCTGCTCGGCTTCGGTGTCGACCTTGGCAAAGCGAACATCTTCGTACTTGTTTGACGCGGCCTCGAAGACCGGACCAAACTGCTTGCACGGACCGCACCATTCGGCCCAAAAATCAACAACGGTGATTCCGTCGTGAACTACGGCATCGCCAAAAGTTGTTGCGGTTAGGTCTACGGTTGCCATTCGGGTTGCTCCTGTCTTGGTTCGAGGTCGCGTGTTGCCACTCTCGAAGTTTGGGCAATAACAATGCCCGCTATTACTAACAAACCACCGACGGTTTGTAATCCATCAATTTTCTCACCAAGCCAGAGGTAGCCGAACAAGAAGGCAAATATTGTCTCGGCGGTCGAAACGATGCCGACTCCGGTAGCACTCAGGTGGCCCAGGGCAACGTAGCTAAAGGCCATTGGGGCAAACGAGCCCATCACGCCCAACCATACGAGCAACAGCCAAGCGGGGGCCTCTAGGCCAGCCAGGTTTCCCGATAGATCGAGTCCGGTACTCAAACGGTTTGTGTTGAAGGTCCACCATGGGCTGGCAAATAGCCAGAACACCGTTGCAATCAGCATTGTGTAGAACAGAGTCGACATCGGATCTCGCCCCAGGTGGCTTCGTTCGCCCATGATGAAGTAGACGCTCAGAAAAACGGCCGCGGCAAAGGCGAACAAGAGGCCGATTGGGTTCAGATTGCTTTGCCAGATCTGCGAAACCACTGCCAGCCCGCCAAGAACCAGGGCAACTCCCACCCAGAGGCGCGGTTGAACCTTAGCTTTGAAAAGCCACATTGATGCAAGTGGCACCATGATGATGGCCGTGTATTCGATAAGCAGAGCGATTCCGACCGGCAAGTTATTCACCGCATTCGAATAGGCCCACTGCATTAGAGCAACGCCGATGATTCCAAAGGCGATCAGAAACTTCCATTCGCCGCGCTTTACTCTGAACGCAGCCGGGTTGCGAACCAGCACGATTAGCCCTGCAATCAGGGCGGTGGCCAGCGATCTAAAGATGACGATCTGCTCTGGGGTTACCCCGCTCTGCATGATCACCTTGGATGTGCTGGCGTTAAGCCCAAACAGTAGGGCTGCGGTGAAGGCCAGTCCAATGCCAAGAGCCGGGCGCTTGCGCTGCATTTTTAGTTGCGGGCGCCAGTGCCGTGGATTGCAAACGCCTCAATAGCGCGAAGCTCATCCATGGTTAGTTTCGGTGCATTTAGAGCCGCGATGTTCGATTCGAGTTGCTTGACACTGCTGGCGCCGATTAGAGCACTGGTCACGGTTGGGTGGCGAAGAACCCAAGAGAGGGCCAACTGAGCCAGGCTTTGACCGCGACTGGCGGCGATGTGGTTCAAGCCCTTGGCTCGCGCCAGGTAGTCATCGGTGAATTGGCTGACCTTCAAGAAGTGATCGCGGGCAGCACGAGAACCCTTTGGTGCCTTGCCATCTAGGTAGCGGTCGGTCAAAAGGCCCTGAGCAAGCGGCGAGAACACGATAGAGCCAACGCCCTCGGCACCAAGAGTGTCTAGCAGCGAAGCCTCGGCGGTGCGGTCGAACATCGAGTAGCGAGGCTGGTTGATCAGTAGGCGAACGCCCATGCCCTCAAGTAGGCGCTTGGCCTCACGGGTCTGAGTGGCATCGTAGTTAGAGACGCCGGCATACAAGGCCTTGCCAGAGTGAACGGCGTGTGCCAAAGCGCCCATGGTCTCTTCGAGCGGGGTGTTTGGGTCGAAGCGGTGGCTATAGAACACGTCAACATAGTCGAGCTGCATGCGCTGCAGGCTCTGGTCAAGCGAAGAAAGCAGGTACTTGCGAGAGCCCCACTCGCCGTAAGGGCCAGCCCACATGTCATAACCGGCCTTGGTAGAGATGATCAGTTCATCGCGATAAGGCTTGAAGTCGCGGGTGAAGTGCACGCCAAAGTTGGTCTCGGCACTGCCATAGACAGGACCGTAGTTGTTGGCAAGGTCGAAGTGGGTGACACCAAGGTCGAATGCGCGACGCAGAATCGCCTTTTGGTTGCGCATCGAGTCGACCGACCCAAAGTTGTGCCACAGGCCAAGAGACAGAGCCGGCAGCAGCAGGCCGCTCTTACCGGTTCGGCGGTACTCCATCGAGTCGTAACGAGTTTTGTCTGCCTTATAAGTCATGTAATCAGCCTAGGCTAGAGCCATGACTACTTTTGTTCTCGGTGGCGGTTGTTTCTGGTGTCTCGACAGCTCATACATGCAGTTCGCAGGCATCATCGATGTTGAGGTGGGCTACATGGGTGGCAAGAACCCAAACCCAACCTATGAACAGGTATGCGGTGGCAACACCGAGCACGTAGAGGTGGCTCGAGTGCACTTCGACGAATCGGTAATTCCGGCCGAGGTCGTTCTCGACATCTTCTTCACCTTGCACGACCCAACTCAGCTAAACCGTCAGGGCAACGACATTGGCACCCAATACCGCTCGGTGATGTTCTACACGGATGATGCCCAGCGTGAATTGTTCGAGGCAGCGCGTGACCGTGCATCCGAGGTTTGGGATGGTCAAATTGTGACCGCGATCGAACCGGCCAGCGAATGGTGGATGGGCGAGGAGTATCACCAAGATTTCTTCGCTAAAAACCCGCTTCAGGGCTACTGCAACGCGGTTGTCGCCCCGAAGATGGCCAAGGTGCGCAAAGCATTCACAGGCTACCTAAAGCCATAGTTATCCACATTTAGAGGCATTCTCGGCGCTCGCCGAATTGTCGCAGCCAAACTCAATTCAGAACCACACGGCACAAGGTCGGTGGTCTAGTTGAGAAGGGCACAAGATGTCAGAAGCACTTTCGGTTGCGGGTTTGGTCGCAACCACTCCTCGCCACCTGGTTACCCAGGATGGCCTTCCAATCACCTCGTTTCGCCTGGCCGCATCGAATCGTCGCTTTGACCGCGTGCAAAACAAGTGGATCGACGGCGAGACCAACTGGTTCACAATCACCTCATTCAGGCAGCTGGCAGTGAATTCGTCAACCTCGGTTAACAAGGGCGACCGTATTTTGGTCTCGGGCAAGTTGCGTGTTCGCGACTGGGACAACGGTGAACGCAGCGGCACCTCGGTCGAGGTCGAGGCAGATTCGATTGGCCATGACCTGAGCTGGGGAAGCGCGGTCTTCACCCGCACCGTGATGGTTCGCGAGACTGAGCCAGACGAGAAGTCGGTCTTCGACGACGCCGAGGCCGACGAAGAGCAAGAAAAGGAATTGGTGGGCGCTAAGAAGCGCTAGCCCATAGGCAGCCGGGCTAGGCCACCCCCTCGGTTTGGCTCGGCGTTGACTCTCGCCATGAGAGCCCCGGCACCCTCAACCTCGAAAGCTTGCATTTAGGCTCAGCTGAAGCCACTACAGGTCGGGTAAACTTATACCCATAAGCAAGCCAGAAGTTGAGGGTGCCGTTTTCTTTCGGCAACCGGGGCGGCTACACCAATTCGAAAGAGAATGATTTTTCATGGCTGAATTCATCTATCAGATGATCAAGGCGCGCAAAGCGCACGGCGACAAGGTAATCCTCGATGACGTCACTTTGGCGTTCTATCCGGGTGCCAAGATCGGTGTTGTCGGTCCAAACGGTGCCGGTAAGTCAACTGTTCTTAAGATCATGGCCGGCATGGACACCCCGAGCAACGGTGAGGCTCGTCTGAGCCCAGAGCACACTGTTGGCATTCTGATGCAGGAGCCACCACTCGACGAGTCGCTAACCGTTCTTGGCAACGTTGAGCTCGCGGTCAAAGAGACCAAGGCAATGCTTGACCGCTTCAACGAGATTTCGGCTTTGATGGCCGAGCCAGACGCCGACTTTGACGCCCTGCTTGAAGAAATGGGCACTCTGCAGGAGCGCATCGACCACCTCGATGCTTGGGACCTAGACAGCCAGCTAGAGCAGGCAATGGATGCACTTCGTTGCCCACCGGGAGACACCCTGGTAACCAACCTTTCGGGTGGTGAGCGCCGTCGCGTTGCGCTTTGCAAGCTGCTTCTCGAAAAGCCAGACCTTTTGCTACTCGATGAGCCAACAAACCACTTGGATGCCGAGTCAGTACTTTGGCTCGAGCAGCACCTGGCCAAGTACCCGGGTGCAGTTCTTGCCGTAACCCACGACCGTTACTTCCTCGACAACGTTGCCGAGTGGATTCTTGAGCTCGACCGTGGTCGCGCCTACCCATACGAGGGCAACTACTCGACCTACCTTGAGAAGAAGCGAGAGCGCCTAGAGGTTCAGGGCAAGAAGGATGCAAAGCTAGCCAAGCGTCTTTCTGACGAGCTCGACTGGGTTCGTTCTAGCCCTAAGGCTCGCCAGACCAAGTCAAAGGCTCGTTTGGCCAAGTACGAAGAAATGGCGGCTGAGGCGGATCGCACCAGAAAGCTAGATTTCGAAGAGATCCAGATTCCTATGGGTCCACGCCTTGGCGACATCGTTATCGAGGCAAAGAACCTTCAAAAGGGCTTCGACGGTCGCTCGCTGATTAACGGTCTGAGCTTCAGCCTGCCTCGCAACGGCATCGTCGGCGTAATTGGCCCTAACGGTGTTGGAAAGTCGACCCTGTTCAAGACCATCGTTGGTCTCGAGAAGCTTGACGGCGGCGACCTAAAGGTCGGCGAAACCGTCAAGATCTCATACGTTGACCAGTCTCGCGGCGGCATCGACCCAAACAAGTCACTGTGGGAGGTCGTCTCAGGTGGCCTCGACTACATCCAGGTCGGCAACCAAGAAATGCCTTCGCGTGCCTATGTGGCAGCGTTCGGTTTCAAGGGCCCTGACCAGCAAAAGCCTGCCGGCGTTTTGTCTGGTGGTGAGCGCAACCGCTTGAACCTGGCTCTGACTCTAAAAGAGGGTGGCAACTTGCTTCTTCTCGATGAGCCAACAAACGACCTCGATGTCGAAACTCTCGGTTCGCTAGAGAACGCTTTGCTCGAGTTCCCAGGTTGCGCAGTGGTCATCACACACGACCGTTGGTTCCTTGACCGCGTTGCCTCGCACATCTTGGCCTATGAGGGCACCGACGAAAACCCGGATGTTTGGTACTGGTTCGAAGGTAACTTCGAGGCATACGAAGAAAACAAGATTGCGCGATTGGGCGCTGATGCAGCTAAGCCGCATCGCTCAACCTATCGTCGTCTAACTCGCGACTAGAAGTTGAAAACCCCGACCAGTGGTCGGGGTTTTCTATTCTCTGCCAATTCTCTGTTTGGGTGAAACCCCTATGCAACCAGCTCGGCGATGGCTGCTTCAAACACCTCGTGGTGACGTTGAACATCAGCCAGGGTAGTGGTTGGGCACATCAGTGCCATGTTGTGGAACGGGGTTAGAAGAACGCCTCGGTTAGCCAAGTACAGGTGCAGAAAGTCTTCTAATTCCGCATCCGCCGATTCGAAGGCGGCCGTTCCATTGATCGGATATGGCTTTGCAAAGCGGTATTCGGCTCTGGTTCCGAGTTGGTTGATCGACCAAGGCAATTGGTACTTGTCGAATAGTTCATTCACCCCAGCAGTGAATACTGTTGCGAGTTTGATCATCTTTTCGAAGGCATCTTCGGTCAGCACGTGTTCCAGCGTTGCTCGCATTGCGGCAACCGAAAGCGGGTTACCTGCCAAGGTTCCGCCAACGCCACCCATGTCTACCAGGTCAAGGTCGGTTCTGCTAAGAACCTGCTCTGCAAATTCTTTGCTCAAACCGTAGGTGCCGGTCGGAATGCCTCCAGCGATCGCCTTGCCGATAACGAAGATGTCGGGTTCGAGACCGTCTCGCCTAGTCATGCCTCCATAACCAGCCGAGAACGTGTGGGTCTCGTCAATTATCAAAAGCGTGTCGTATTTTCGGGTGAGCTCTCGAACTCCTGCTAGATAACCGGGTTCTGGAAGCACGATTCCGATGTTGGTTAGAGCCGGCTCCATCAAGACCGCAGCAACATCACCGTTTTTCAACTGGCGCTCCAACCCAATCAGATCATTGAATTCGGCAACCCTTGAGGTTTCGGTCACATCAACAGGAGACCCTACGTTGCCGGGTCGGCTCATTCCTTCACCGTCTGGGCCAACCACGATTAGTGCCTCGTCTACCGATCCGTGGTAGCAGTAACTGTTGAACAGGATCTTAGGTTTGCCTGTGATCGCTCTAACCAAACGAATAGCCCAACGGTTGGCATCGGTTGCGGTTAGCGAGAAGCTCCACTTTGCCATACCGAAGCGTTTGGTTAGATTTGCAGCAACCCACTCGGCGTCCTCGGTTGGCAGCATTGTGGTCAAGCCGCCCTGAGTCTCAATTCGGCGCTTGATTGCTTCTACTACGACGGGGTTAGAGTGGCCGGCCATGGCGCCGGTGTCGCCAAGGGCAAAGTCGATGTATTCGTTGCCGTCGATGTCCCAGATGCGGTTTCCGTGTGCTCGATCAAAGTAAACCGGAAAACCACCGGCCTTCTTATTCATCCAAGTCATTGGCACACGACCAAACAGGTGGTCGGCTTTCTCGTATGCGGCTCGTGACTTGGGGTTTCGCGCAGCAAATGTTGCGAGTTCGCGATTGTTGAGCTCGTTTAGACGTTCACGGTTCATCAATTTGAGTCCTAACTGGGTCCCCCGCCAAAGCTACGTTGCTTGGCTACTGCCCGAATCCAGAGGATATTGCTTCTAGTGTGCCAGTTCAGGAACCCGAACCATACCTTCTTGTGCGATCGTGGCTAGAAGTCGTCCATCTTGGCTGAAGATGCGTCCGAGTGACAAACCTCGGCCTCCGCTAGCGCTCGGCGATTCTTGAACATAGAGCATCCACTCGTCGACTTTGGGTTCACGGTGAAACCACATTGCGTGATCGAGGCTTGCCGATTTTAGACCGGGATGTGACCAGGCGATGCCGTGCCTGCGATAGATGCTCTCGAGAATCGAGTAGTCACTCGCATAGGCGAGAGCTGCGGTGTGTAGCTGGGCGTCGGCGGGCATGTCTCCGAGGGCCTTGATCCAAACCGCTTGATGGGCAACCGGTTCGCCCTTGACCGAAAAGTAGATTGGTGAGCCCACGTGCCTCATGTCAAACGGTCTGGCTTTTGCCCAATACTGCGCCACCGGATGTGGGTTGTCGCCAATTAACTCGGCAGCGCTTGGCAAAGTTTCTGGTGCTGGGATGCCCAGTGGAAACTCATCCTGGTGCTCTAAGCCTGGGTCGGTCTCTTGAAATGAGGCAATCATCGAAAAGATTGGTTCGCCCTTTTGATAGGCCTGCACGCGTCGAGTGCTGAACGATCTGCCGTCACGAAGACGATCGACCGAAAAGGTGATTGGTAGCTCAATGTCGCCGGGTCTCAAGAAATACCCGTGTAGCGAGTGAACCGGGCGCCCCTCAACGGTTCTGGTCGCCGCTACCAGGCTTTGAGCAAGCACCTGGCCGCCAAAGACTCGACCGTGAGGCATCCATTGAGATGGGCCGGTGAAGATGTCTTCGCGAGTTCTTGCCCCGCCGGCATCGGTGAGGTTTAGCGCCGAGATCATCTCGGCCAACGGATCGACCGGAATTGGAACGTTCACTTGTACTCAATTCTTCGGGCAACTTCGCCCGACACACGCTAGTTTAGACAGAGTCATGAATAACCCGATCTATCTGGCTGACCAGCAGACCGCAGCCGACCTGCAATCGTTTTTGAATCGAGCCAAACGACTCGACCAAGAGGGATTGGTTCGCCTTCGCGCCTATGGCAAAGTTTTGGCTGCCTACGTTGCCCCAATTTTCTCTGGAAACCTGATGGATCAAGGGCCGACGATTCTTGGTTTGCGCACCTGCGAGCTTGGCAGAGACTGCGAAGTTGATGCAGTCGTGCCAATTGCAGTGGTCGTCGAGCGCCTAGCCAAAATCGTTTCAGAGGGAATCAATGCTCCCGAGGGTTTGAAGATTGTGCTTCCCGATTCGACCAGAGCACCTTGGGTCGGTATTTCTCCGCCGCGTCAAGGTTGGGTCTCGGTAGGAACCATCAATGAGTCACGCCTAACCCAGATTGCCCGAGACGGGATTGCCGAAGTGGCGTCTACACTTCCCGAAGCGGTAGGTGGGCCGATTGCGGCACGCATCCGTGGAGAAATTTGGGGCCGTGGCATCGACCTTGAAACCAAAGTGCCAACCGGTGCCGCATTTGTTGCAGCCGGACTTGGTTTCTTGACCGAGAACGAAGAGGTCGGCGTATACCAGTCAGAGGGCTGGGTTCGCCTCAGCAGTGAACACGGTCACGTTTTGGCCAAGGCCTCGGTCAAGTTCGCTTCGATCTAAAAGATCGCTGGTTCTTTACTCTTCGAAGGTGTTCAGCATCGCTGTGGCAGCGCGATCGAGGTAAGCCCATAGCTCGGCCTCACGAATCGGCGGTAAATTCAGAGATTCGACAGCGACGCGCATGTGCTTCAGCCAGCGTTCGCGAGCATCCGGGTTGATCTTGTATGGCGCGTGGCGCATACGAAGGCGGGGGTGCCCACGTTGCTCTTGATAGGTGGTTGGGCCACCCCAGTATTGCTCGAGAAATAACTGAAGGCGCTCGGCCGCAGGGCCCAGATCGTCTTCGGGATACATGGGCTTTAGAACCTCATCGCCCGCAACACCTTCATAAAACTTGTCGGCAAGCGCCTTGAAAACCGGCGAACCGCCTACCTGCTCGAAAAAGTTTCCACCAACGCGTTCGCCGTCAAGCCCCTTGATGCGAATCGGCTCTACTCGAGCGGCATCTTCAAATCCGTTGCTCACGCCTTGTTCTTTCGATCGCTGATTTCAACAAAAATCGAATGCTTGTTGCTGGCCAGTTCGATTTTGGCTGCGTCTAAGGCGTTCTTGATAGCCAAGCGCAGGGCCCGAGCTACTTCGTCGCTGTGTGCAGGTCGAACCTGCTGAGCCAGGCGAATGACCACCTGGTCGCCGCTCAACGCCTCGATGCCCCAAACTTCGGGAGCCCCGATAACGAGTTGCTTGTAATCGGCGTGCTGCGCCAACTTTAGAGCCGCATCGGCGATGGTTGTTTGAGCCGCATCGAAGTCAGATCGGTAGGGCACGGCAACATCGAGAACCACGCGTGACCAGCCCTGAGATTGATTTCCAACGCGGTTGACCTCACCGTTGCGCACGTACCAAAGGGTTCCAGCAGAGTCTCGCACCTGAGTGACTCGAAGGCCGACGGTCTCGACGATTCCACTGGCTTGGCCAAGGTCAACCGAGTCGCCGACTCCATACTGATCTTCGAAGACGATGAAGAGGCCTGAGATCAGGTCCTTAACCAGGCTCTGGGCACCGAAACCAATGGCCGCACCCAGAATTCCGGCACCGGCGATTAGTGCGCCAACGGCAACGCCAAGTTCGCTTAACACCATGGTCACAGCAACGATGGCTAGGCCCCAGGTGATGAAGTTGCTCAGCACCGAACCCATGGTTCTTGCTCGCTGAACGACGCGTTCCTTGGCCAGGGGAGACACGTCGATTGCGGCAGTGTCAGTTTTTCCGGCCTTTGACTTCACACCAGAGACGATGCCCTTGACGACTCGCTTCACAGACAGTAGCAACAGCGAACGCAAAACGACTGTGCCAAGGAGCAGCAGAACGATGCGAATAAGCGTGTGCCAGTTCTGCCAAATGTCAACGAGCCAGGCGGGCATCAGTGATCGGCCTTCTGTGCCTTAAGCGCGCGATCGACACTATCCAGGTTTTCGAGCATGATTCGCTGCAGCGCAGGCTTGGCGGCAACCTCTGCGCTGTGAGCAAAGGCTCGAGTGCGGTTTGCTAGCGCTTCGTTTGCTAGGTAGAACGGGAATGCCCCGCGCAGGATGTACTCCGCGATCTTGAAGGTGCGAGTGTTCCAAACGTTCATTGCCGCCTCGAAGTACCAATCCACCATTGGCTCGAGCAAGCTAACATCGTGGGCGCGAACTAGACCCTGGCAGCCGAAGTTGATGTCGGTGTTCGAAAGGTCCGGGTCGTTCAAGACCAGGTCCCAACCAGCTTTCTTTCCGCTTGCCGTTGGGATCGAGGTTCTTGCCATAATCGCCTGCTTAGCGCCGTTGGCAGTGTTGTCTTTGGCCGCTTCGGCTTCGATTGCTTCAACACCTAGGCGTCCTGACATCACAAGACCGTTGATTAGATCCCAACGCATGTCCTGGTCGAGAGCTAGCCCGTTCAGAACCTTGCTGCCATCGAAGATAGCCTGAAGCACGTCGGCGCTTTGGCTGTCTTTCGCAAAGTAGGTTGCGAATCGAACAAACAGCAACTGGTTGTCAGATCCTGGCTTGGCCTTGCCGGCAAGGTCGAGAAGGGTTTTCGCAATGTGCGCCCAGTGCTGGTCTCGTGAGTCTGCACGGGTGTAAATCTTGGCGGTCGTGACCAATTGGCGAAGCAAAGTGATCAACATGGTGCCCTGATCTTCGTTTTCAACATTGCCAAGGACCAAGCTGATGAAATCGCTGGCCGATGCCTCGCCATCTCGGGTGGCATCCCAAGCCGATCCCCAAACCTGGGCACGTGCCAGAGGGTCGGTCAGCTTGTCCAGATTTGCAAGCGCAAACTTCCAAGACTCTTCATCTAGGCGAACCTTCGCATAGGTAAGGTCATCATCGTTTAGCAGAATCAGAGCAGGTCGCTCAAGACCGACAAGCTCGGCAACTTCGGTGCGAGCGCCTTCGACGTCGAGCTCGAGGCGGTGGGTGCGAACCAGGGCATCGCCAACAAGGTTGTAGAAACCGATCGCCATTCGGTGGGGACGAATTGTCGGGTAATCCGGGTGTGCGGTCTGGTTGACAGCAAAAGCGGTGATCCTGCCGCCCTCGCTCTGAACATCTGCGCGCAGGGTGTTCACGCCGGCAGTTTCGAGCCAAGCCTTGCTCCAGGCTGTTAGGTCGCGCCCGCTGGTGGCTTCTAGTTCAACCAGCAGGTCGTTCAAAACGGTGTTCTTGAAGGCGTGCTTCTTGAAGTAAACCGAGACGCCCTTTTCAAATGCCTCGCGGCCAACGGTGGCGCCAAGCTGCTTCAGAACCGAGGCTCCCTTTGCATAGGTGATTCCATCGAAGTTCACCTGCACGTCTTCGAGGTCGCGAATCTCGGCGACAATCGGGTGGGTCGATGGCAGCTGGTCCTGGGTGTATGCCCAGGCCTTCTCGCTGAATGCGAAGGTTGTCCAAGAGTCAACCCATTCGGTTGCCTCGGCAACGGCTAGGTGAGACGTGTACTCGGCAAAAGACTCATTGAGCCAAAGGTCGTTCCACCAGCGCATGGTCACGAGGTCGCCAAACCACATGTGGGCCAACTCGTGAAGAACGGTAACTACTCGGCGCTCTTTAAGAGCTTCGGCAACGGCACCTCTAAAAACGTAGGTTTCGGTAAAGGTAACCGCGCCAGCGTTTTCCATGGCACCGGCGTTGAAGTCTGGCACGAAGAGCTGGTCATACTTGGCGAACGGGTATGGGTAGCTAAAGGTCTTCTCGAAAAACTCAAAGCCCTCGCGAGTCTTTTCGAACATGTAGTCGGCCTCTAGGAATGGCTCGAGTGAGGCTCGGCAGAATACGCCCAGGGGAATCTCTCGACCATCCGAAGAAGTCAATGATGAGTGGCGCGACACGTATGGTCCGGCAATCAGCGCGGTGATGTAAGAAGACATTCGAGGTGTCGGTTCGAAGTTCCACTGGGCCTTCTTGGAGCCCAAAGAAATCGGATCGGGGGTTGGCTGGTTTGAGACAACCTGCCAGTGATCAGGCGCAGTGATCTTGAATTCGAAAGTTGCCTTTAAGTCTGGTTGCTCAAATACCGCGAACATGCGGCGTGAGTCAGGTACCTCAAATTGGGTGTAGAGGTAAACCTCGTTGTCGACCGGGTCAACGAAGCGATGTAGGCCTTCGCCGGTGTTCATGTAAAGAGCATCGGCTTCAACGATGAGTTCGTTTGAAGCTGCCAACCCATCAAGTTGAATTCGAACGCCGTCCGAAACTACATCTGGGTTGAGTTCTTGGCCGTTCAAAGAGACTCGACGCACCTTTGCCGTGATTGCATCGATAAATGTCGATGAACCAGGTCGGCTAGAAGTGAATCGAACCGTGGTGTTTGAAGTAAAGGTCTTGTCGCCCGCGGTTAGGTCGAGTTCTACCTTGTAGCTCTCAACTTCGATGTGTTCGGCGCGTTCAGCAGCCTCGATGCGGGTTAGGTTTTCTCCAGGCAAAATGACTCCAATGTCGTTGCGGTTTTCGCATCTAGCCTAAACCCGATTTTCGTCTGGGATAATCGAACTTATGAGACTCAAACCTGGCGCCCTCACCGAGGCCTCTGCCGTCTTTTCATTGGCTTGGATTCTGATTTTGATCAGCTTTATCGTGATCTCGGGCGACATCGGCAAAGCGGTAAACGCAGCCACCCTGTCGCTTCTTTTTTTGCTTCCTTGCTACACGCTCTGGGGTTTGATCGGGCTAGCGGTTCGCAAGCGAACCCGCAACGTGAAATTCTTCATGAATATTTCGATTAGCTCGGTGGTTGTGCTCGGCGGCGCCTTTGCGATGAAAATCATCACCGACTCTTATGATGGCCCGCGTGTGCAAGCGGAAACCGCACTTAGCTACATCAGCGCAGTGGCAGCCATCACCTATCTTGCTGTTGTCGGCGCTTCGGCCTTCACATACTTCTGGCTTACCAAAACTAAAAAGGAAATTTGATGCGAATTCACATCGCCACCGATCACGCCGGCCTAGACCTAAGCCACTTTTTGATTCGCGAGTTGACCAAGCAGGGTCACGAAGTTTTCGATCACGGGCCAACGGCGTATGACCCGCTCGATGATTACCCAAGTTTTTGCATCAATGCCGGGCTCGCCGTGGTTGCGGATCAGCGCGCTGGAGTTGAAGCGCTTGGAATCGTTCTAGGCGGTTCAGGCAACGGCGAACAAATCGCAGCCAACAAGGTTGAGGGGATTCGCGCAGCCCTAGCCTGGAACGAGTCAACGGCTAAGTTGGCACGTGACCACAACGATGCGAACGTGATCGCCATCGGAGCACGTCAGCACACCCAGGATGAAGTGCTGCACTTGATCGAACTGTTTATTGCCGAACCGTTCAGTCACGATGAGCGCCACGTTCGCCGCATCGGCAAAATTGCCACCTATGAACAAACCGGCGAGATAGTCGCGTAGTTTCGAACAATGCCAGAGGGCCACACGGTTCATCGAACCGCAAATGATTTCAATCGACTTTTCGCAGGCGAAACCGTCTTTGTAAGTTCTCCGCAGGGGCGATTTGAATCCGGCGCCAGGATGATCGACGGCCACACTCTCTTGAAGGCCAAGGCAATTGGTAAGCAGCTCTTTCTCAAGTTTGATAACCAGCTCACCTTGCGAATTCACCTTGGCATTTATGGCAAATGGAACACCCATAAAGTCGGCTACCTTGATGCACCAGAGCCGGTTGGCCAGGTGCGTGCACGTTTTGGCAACCAAAATGCGGTCGCCGACCTGCGAGGGCCGACCGTGTGTGAGGTCATCACACAAGAAGAAGTGCGCGCGGTAGAACGAAGGCTCGGTCCCGACCCGTTGAATCCCGACCCCAATGGCCGTGAATCCCAGCGTTTTATCGACCGGGTGGCCGCATCTAAGGCCGCGATTGGTCTGCAGCTTATGAACCAGGATGTCATCGCCGGCATCGGCAACGTTTATCGGGCAGAAATCCTGTTTAGGGCGGGCATCGATCCGCATACCCCGGGCAATCAGTTATCGCGGGAACAATTGCGCGAGATTTGGGCTGATTCGGTAGATCTCTTGAAGGTCGGCGTGAAGACCGGCTTCATGATCACTCGAGATGAACTCAGAACCAAGCGCCCGACCAAGAGCGAACGCAATTTCATCTATAAGAGAGAGGGTTTGCCGTGCCGAGTATGCGGCACCAACATCTCGATTGAATTGATGGCCTCTCGAAAACTATATTTCTGCGTCGGCTGCCAAAAGTAAAAATCTGCACCTTAAAGTGCAACGCCACCGCTTGTTGGCGATGGCGTTTATCGAGCGGATGACGGGAATCGAACCCGCATCATCAGTTTGGAAGACTGAGGCTTTACCACTAAGCTACATCCGCGTTTGGGGCAAGATTTTTTTTCGAAATCGAACCAACATGTCTATTCTATGGGATAGACTCGACGAGGTTGTTCCAGTTCACTGGAAAATCAACCGGGGTGTAGCGTAGTGGCTAGCGCGCCTGCTTTGGGAGCAGGATATCGCAGGTTCGAGTCCTGTCACCCCGACCATTCGGTTCAGATCCACACTGAATCATTGAAAATAAATGGCCTGTCTTCTTAAGAAGGCGGGCCCTTTTCTTGTCTAGGAGAAGACCTTGAAAACTGCAGTAGAGCGCATCAAGCCAACCCGTGTGAAGCTCACCATCGAGGTGACTCCTGAAGAGTTCAAGCCAAGCCTTGACCACGCATATGAGCACATCGCCGAGAGCGTAAACGTTCCTGGCTTCCGCAAGGGCAAGATCCCTGCAGCTATCTTGGACCAGCGTGTTGGTCGCCCAGCGATCTTGGCTCACGCCATCAACGACGGTCTAGACACCATCTACCGCGAGGCAATCGAGGCCGAGAAGCTCCGCCCATTGGGTCAGCCTCAGGCAGACATCAAGCAGACCCCTGACGAGAAGACTTTCGCCGGCAACCTAATCGTCGAGATCGAGGTTGAGGTTCGTCCTGAGCTAAAGCTCAAGGAGTACAAGGGCCTAAAGGTCAAGGTTGATGACATCAAGGTAGAGGCTAAAGAGGTAGAGGCAGAGCTAGACGCACTTCGTGCTCGCTTTGGTTCACTCAAGACTGTTGAGCGCGCTGCCAAGAAGGGCGATTTCACCACCATCGACCTGACTGCAACCATCGGCGGCGTGACCATCGACTCAGCCCAGAACATCTCTTACGAGATTGGCGCTGGCAACCTGCTTGACGGCATCGATGAGGCGCTAGACACTCTTACCGCTGGCGAATCAACCACTTTCAAGTCAAAGCTTGTTGGTGGCGACAAGGCCGGTCAAGAGGCCGAGATCGCCGTAACCTTGACCGCAGTCAAGGAGCGCGAGCTTCCAAAGGCCGACGACGCGTTTGCTCAGTTGGCTAGCGAGTTCGACACCCTAAAGGAACTAAAGGCTGACCTAGAAGCTCAGATCGCACGCTCAAAGAGCTACGGTCAGGGCATCCAGGCTCGCGATCTAGTCACCAAGCAGTTGCTAGAACTCATCGACGTTCCTGTTTCTGAAGAGCTAGTCGAAGCCGATGTCAACCGTCACCTAGAGGGCGAAGGCCGCCTAGAAGACGACAAGCACCGCGCCGAGGTTCTAGAGCAGAGCACCGAGTCATTCAAGGTTCAGATGCTGCTAGACGCAATCGCCGAAAAAGAAGAGCTTCAGGTTGGCGAAGAAGAGCTTATTCAGTACCTGGTTCAGGCCTCACAGCAGTACGGCATGAACCCTAACGACTTCATCAAGACCATCAGCGAAAACGGCCAGGTGCCAGCATTCGTTGGTGAGGTTGCTCGTCGCAAGGCGTTGACCGTGGTTCTTGAAGCAGCCGTCGTTACCGATGGCAAGGGCAAGGCAGTCGACCTGTCAGAGTTCACCAAGTCTGACGCCGAGGCCGCTGACGCTCACGCAGGTCACGACCACTAATCTCAATTTGAAATCGCCCGGGCCTAGGCTCGGGCTTTTTCATTTTCGTCATTGGCGAACACGTCACGGCATTCGCGTGTTGTGCGGTTATCTTTGACAAGCAACCTTTAGAAACTAGGAGTACTTCATGGCAGATCAGGCAAAGGGCCCAAGCAGCACCTTCGACCGCTTGCTTAAAGACCGCATCATCTGGCTCGGTTCAGAGGTTCGCGATGACATGGCTAACGAGATCTGCGCCAAGATTCTGTTGCTTGCCGCCGAAGACTCGCAAAAAGACATCTACCTTTACATCAACTCACCGGGTGGTTCGATCACCGCCGGCATGGCCATCTACGACACCATGCAGTACGTTCCAAACGACATCGTGACCGTGGGCATCGGCATGTGTGCATCTATGGGTCAGTTCTTGCTTTCTTCGGGCACCAAAGGCAAGCGTTATGCAACCCCAAACACCCGTGTCTTGCTTCACCAGCCGCACGGTGGCTTCGGCGGAACCGCATCCGACATCCAGACTCAGGCAGAGCTCATCATGTCGATGAAGCGCCAACTTGCCGCGATCACCGCCGAGCAAACCGGCAAGACCCTTGAGCAGGTCATGGCCGATGGAGACCGTGACCGCTGGTTCAGCGCCGATGAAGCCCTCGAGTACGGCTTTATCGACCACATCCAAAAATATGCAGCTAGCGCCACCGGCGTCGGAAGTAACTAAGGGAGATAAGCAAATGACTAACCCAAACGTTTTCCAGAGCCCAGATGCTCGCTACATTCTTCCTACCTTTGAAGAGCGCACCTCATACGGCTTCAAGCGTCAAGACCCTTACAACAAGCTGTTCGAAGACCGCATCGTGTTCTTGGGTGTTCAGGTCGACGACGCATCGGCCGATGACATCATGGCTCAGCTTCTAGTTCTTGAGTCGCAAGACCCAGACCGCGACATCACCATGTACATCAACTCACCTGGTGGTTCGTTCACCGCGATGACCGCGATCTACGACACCATGCAGTACATTCGCCCGCAGATTCAGACCGTATGTCTAGGTCAGGCTGCTTCGGCTGCTGCAGTCTTGTTGGCCGCTGGTGCGCCGGGCAAGCGCTTGGCTCTGCCTAACGCACGCGTTTTGATTCACCAGCCTTCAACCGGTGATGCCGGCCGCGGCCAGGCTTCAGACATCGAGATCCAGGCACGCGAGATCATGCGCCTGCGTGAGTGGCTAGAAAGCACCCTTTCGAAGCACTCAAAGCGTTCAGTTGCCGAGATCAACAAAGACATCGACCGCGACAAGATCTTGACTGCGCCAGAGGCACTTGAGTTTGGCTTCATTGACCAGGTCTTGACCTCACGCAAAAACGCGTAGCGAACCGACTTATAAGCGGGTGGGCGAGGCTCACCCGCTTTGTCGTTGCTAAGGTTTAGGCTTTTTGCATGACAAAGCTAGGCGAATCGGGCGACCTTCTGAAGTGCTCTTTCTGCGGAAAGAGCCAAAAGCAGGTTCGCAAGCTAATTGCCGGCCCGGGCGTATACATCTGCGATGAGTGCATCGAGCTTTGCAACGAGATCATTGAAGAAGAGCTTGGCGCTGCGGTTTCCGAGGGCGTCGAAGAACTCGACCTACCAAAACCACGCGAAATCAAGGGTTTCCTTGACGACTACGTGATTGGTCAAGACCAGGCTAAAAAGGCATTGGCGGTTGCGGTTTATAACCACTACAAGCGTCTTCGCTCACGCGGCACACTTACCGCTGCCGGCAAAGAGCACGACTCAATCGAGATCGCCAAGTCAAACATCCTCATGATTGGCCCAACCGGTTGCGGCAAAACCTACCTTGCGCAAACCCTCGCCAAGCGCCTAAACGTTCCATTTGCTGTTGCCGATGCCACCGCGCTCACCGAGGCTGGGTATGTAGGCGAAGATGTCGAGAACATCCTGCTAAAGCTTCTTCAAGCCGCCGACTTTGACGTCAAGCGTGCCGAAACCGGCATCATCTACATCGACGAAATTGACAAGATCTCACGCAAGGCCGAGAACCCATCAATCACTCGCGACGTATCTGGCGAGGGTGTTCAGCAGGCATTGCTCAAGATTCTCGAAGGCACCGTGGCCTCGGTTCCACCTCAGGGTGGCCGCAAGCACCCTCAGCAAGAGTTCATTCAAATCGACACCACAAACGTGCTTTTCATCGTTGCTGGCGCCTTTGCCGGTCTCGAAGAGATCATTTCGGCTCGCGCCGGAAAGAAGGGCATTGGCTTCGGTGCGCCAATTGCTGGCAAGAACGACAACATCGAGATTTTCACTGAGGTTCAGCCCGAAGACCTTCGCAAGTTTGGCTTGATTCCCGAGTTCATCGGTCGTCTGCCGGTAATCGCTTCGGTTACGCCTCTGGACCGCTCGGCTCTAATGCAAATTCTCACCGAGCCTAAAAACGCTTTGGTCAAGCAATACCAGCGCATGTTTGAGCTCGACGGTTTCGAGCTTGAGTTTGAAAAGTCTGCTCTCGAAGCAATCGCCGACCTTGCTGTGGCTCGCGAAACTGGCGCTCGTGGCCTTCGCGCCATCATGGAGGAAACCCTCGGTCAGATTATGTTCGAGATTCCCGGTAGCGAGGTGCAAGGTACCGTGCACATCACCGCCGAGGTAGTTGCGGGCAAGGCCGAGGCGCAAATCGTTCCCTTCAAGAGTGCCCGCCAAGAAAAGTCGGCCTAGCAATTGGGTCGATTCGCCGACCATAAAGCTCCGTTCCTAGCGGGAACTGTTGCCTCAATAACCGGCACGGCCGCCAGCGCCGGCCTTGTTCTTGCGGCTTTCACCTCGCTCGGTGCCACAAAGTCTCAAACGACATCAGCAATCTTTGTCCTTATCGCACTCTATGGCCTTCTTTCTATCGGCCTCAGCACGCGATTTAGAATGCCTATTTCTATCGTCTGGAGCACGCCCGGAGCGGCACTCTTGATCGCCTCTGGAACCCTGGGGCTTCCGTTCTCAGATGCGGTTGGCGCCTTCATGGTTACCGGTGCACTGCTGGTTTTGACGGGCCTCTGGCCAGCGCTTGGGCGACTGGTTTCGTCGATTCCTCGACCTATCGCTTCAGCAATGCTCGCCGGAGTGATTTTCAATTTCTGCGTGGCACCCTTCAAGTCAGCGGCAGCTTTTCCGCTGATCGTCTTGCCGGCAATTTTGGTTTGGTTGGTTCTCTACAAATTCGCGACGGTGTGGGCCACCCCGGCTGCTATGGTCATCGTCTTTGCTTTGACCGCAATTGATCTTGGAATCACAATCGATCCATCCGAGGTTGTTCCCGCCCTAGAGTTCGTAGCGCCAACCTTCGACATCGCGGCGATTGTCAGCATCGGAATCCCGCTGTACCTGGTCACCATGGCCAGCCAAAACATCCCTGGCATCGCCATCATGAAGTCATTCGGATACGAGGTTCCTTTCAAGCCCGTTCTGGTGACCACTGGTCTTGCATCGATTGCCGGCGGTTTCTTTGGTGGCTTTTCGATGAACCTTGCAGCGATCACAGCTGCTCTGAATGCAAACGACCATGCTCATAAGAACCCGGGTCGCCGCTGGCTTTCATCGGTTTACGGCGGTTACGTCTACCTGGTCATCGCAGCGCTGGCGGGCATCACGGTTGCTTTTGTTTTGCAGGCGCCTCGAGACCTAGTTCTAGCAGCAGCCGGTATCGCGCTTATCGGCACCATCATCTCGGCTCTGAGCTCGGCCGTCGAAGAACCCGCACTTCGCTTGCCAGCGATGGTCACGTTCTTGGTTACCGCCTCAGGTTTGTCGGCCTTCGGAATCGGCTCAGCTTTTTGGGCTCTAATCGCCGGCTTGCTGGTGTGGGGTTGGCTTAGCCTAAAGTCTCGTAAGGCTCAGGCTTAGTTCAGACCCCTGCGTCGAAGCAGCGGCTCGATGGTCGCATCTTGACCTCTGAAGTTTCGATACATCTGCATCGAATCAAGTGAGCCACCTCGCGACAACAGTTCGTTCCTAAAACGATCGCCATTCGAACGCTTTAGGCCACCGTTGTTTTTGAACCATTCGACGGTTTCTGCGTCTAGAACTTCTGACCAAATGTATCCGTAGTAGCCGGCAGAGTATCCGCCAGCAAAGATGTGCGAGAAGTAGGTGCTGCGGTAACGTGTTGGAACCGGAGCGAAGTCGAGACCATAGCCAGAGATCGCGCCGGCTTCGAATGATTCGACATCGGTGACTAACTCACCGGCAGAAATCGAGTGCCAAGCAAGGTCAAGCACCGATGCCGCTAGGTATGAAACCGTGGCATGCCCTTGGTTGAAGGTCTCGGTCTTCTTTAGGTTCTCGACCCACTCCTGAGGCAGAACCTCGCCGGTTTCAAAGTGCTTTGCATAGTTGGCAAGTACTTCCGGCCAGAGCATCCACATCTCGTTTACCTGCGATGGGAACTCGACAAAGTCACGCTGCACGCTTGTTCCGCTGAAGCGCGGATAAGTGACATTCGAGAACAGGCCGTGAAGTGCGTGGCCGAACTCGTGGAACAGGGTAGTGGTCTCGTCGAAGGTCAACAGAGTTGGCTCGCCTGCTGCCGGCTTTGGAATGTTTAGGTTGTTCACGACAACTGGCAGCTGACCCAGCAGGTGGTTTTGATCGACCAGGTTATTCATCCAAGCGCCACCGCGCTTTGAGTCGCGGGTGTAGAAGTCACCGATGAACAGGCCAACTGCTGAGCCATCCTCGTTGAAGACCTCGAAGACACGAGCTTCGGGGTGATAGGCCTTCAAGTCAGACCGTTCTTTGAAGGTGATGCCAAAGAGCTTGGTGGCAGCGAAGAAGACGCCGTCTTGAAGAACACGCTCTAGCTCAAAGTATGGCTTGAACAAAGTCGTGTCGACGTTGTATTTCTCGACGCGAACTCGTTCGGTGTAGAGGTCCCAGTCCCAACTGGCGAGCTCGAACTTGCCACCTTCGGCGTCTATTGCTTTTTGAAGGTCAGCGGCTTCGCGCTTGGCATTGGCCACAGCGGCTGGCGCAATCTTGCGAAGCATGTTGTGCACGTTGGTTAGGTTGCCGGCGGTCTGTTCTGAAAGCACATAGGCTGCGTGATTTTCGAAACCAAGCAATTTAGCTCGTTCGGCTCGAACCGTTGCCATCTCGGTTAAGACCAAGCGGTTGTCGTTGTCATTTGGGCGCTCGCCCTTTTGCATCGAGGCCTTCATGATGCGCTCTCGAAGACTGCGGTTGGTGAGGCTCGAGAGCATCGGGTTACCGGTGAAGTTGACCATTCCCAAAAGCCACTTGCCTTCGAGTCCGCGTTCCTTCGCCGCAGCCGCTGCGGCGGCAATCTGACCGCTGGTTAGACCATCTAGTTCGGCAACATCATCGACCACAACAGCCAAGTCGTTGGTGTCGTTGAGCAGGTTTTGGCTGAATTTGGTTTCAAGCTTCGAAAGTTGCTCGTTGAATGCCATCAGCTGTTGGCGGTCGCCGGCGCCTAAATTTGCGCCGGCGTGAATAAAGTCGCGGTAGTAGCGTTCGAGCAACCAGGCTGACTCAGCATCAAGCCCAAGCGAATCTTTCGCCTCGTGCAGGTGGCGAATGCGCTCGAACAGCTCTGGGTTCAAGCGGATCGCATCGCTGTGAGCTGCAAGTTTTGGCGCTATTTCGGCCTCGATTTCGTCTAGGCGCGCTGTAGTATCGCTCGATGACTTGTTGTAGAACACGAAAAGCATGCGCTCAAGGTATTTGCCAGAGCGTTCCAGTGCCACGATGGTGTTTTCGAAGGTGGGAGAACCGGATTCCAGAATCGCCGTCACTTCGAGAAGCTGTTCGGCGCATCCCTCATAAAAGGCGGGTAGGTAGTGGTCTTCTTCGATCAGGTCAAAGGGCGGCAGTTCGTAGGCTAGGTCACTGCGAACGGCAAAAGGGTTTCTGGCTTCATTGCTCATTGTTCGAGCCTAACCAAAAAGGGCCTCCCAAGTGGGTGACCCTTCTCGATGTTTACAGTGTTGAAACTTTAGGCCTCGTCGACCTCTGCCAATATGATGTCGACCATGGCGACCTCTTCGCCCTCGACATAGCCAAGGGTGACGATTCTGCCGACCGACTTAAGGTCGGTTTCGAGCAAACGCAAGCTGGTTAGAACCGCTGCAGGTGCCTGAAGAACAGCCGACTCAACGACTGCCTTCATCGAAACCTTGGCGTCAGACTTGGCTTTGCGAACACCCGAAACAGCCTGTGAGGCCAGTTCTAGCAAGCTCGCATTGCCGGCATCGAGACCAGCGGTTAGCTCTTCGGCGGTTGGCCAGGCTGCGCGGTGAATCGAGCCGGCGTCGGTCTGCCACCAGCTCCAAACCTCGTCGGTGGCAAACGGCAAGAACGGTGCAAACAAACGCAGCATCACGTGCAATGCGCGACGAAGGGCAATTGCTGCCGAGGCTTGCTGAGCTGCAGAGTATTTGCCTTCTGCGTTGTAAGCGCGCTCTTTGACAAGCTCAAGGTAGTCATCGGTAAAGCCCCAGAAGAAGTGCTCGGCAAGCTCGAGTGCCTTGGTGTGGTCATACGAGTTGAAGGCAGCAGTAGCACCACGAACCACATCGGCGAGACCCAAAAGCATCGCTTGGTCGAGAGGCTCGCTTACCTCGTCAATTCCAGCCGGAACCTCGAACGAGAGCGCAAACTTTGCGGCGTTTAGCACCTTGATCGCCAGGCGGCGGCCGACCTTCATCTGACCTTCGTCAAATGCCGCATCGGTGCCTAGGCGAGCCGAAGCCGCCCAGTAGCGAACCGCGTCTGCGCCATGGTTGTCGATAGGCTCGGCAGGCACAACGACGTTGCCCTTCGACTTAGACATCTTCTTGCGGTCAGGGTCGAGAATCCAACCAGAGATCGCCGCGTTGCTCCAAGGCAACTGGCCGTGCTCTTGCTCGCTGCGCAGAACAGTCGAGAATAACCAGGTGCGAATGATGTCTTGTCCCTGCGGGCGAAGGTCGTAAGGGTAAACCTTGGCAAACTTTTCCGGGTCCGCGATCCAACCACCGGCAAGCTGAGGGGTTAGCGATGACGTTGCCCAGGTGTCCATGATGTCCATCTCACCGATGAAGCCGCCTGCAACACCGCGCTGTGACTCGGTGTAACCCGATGGAACGTCGGTAGATGGGTCGATTGGCAGAATCGAGGTATCTGGAACAAGCGGTGATTCGAACTGTGGCTCGCCGTTTGCATCGAGGGCATACCAAACCGGAATCGGTACGCCGAAGAAACGCTGGCGCGAGATCAGCCAGTCACCGGTGAGGCCGTTGACCCAGTTCTCGTAACGCACGCGCATGAAGTCGGGGTTGAAGTTGAGCTGCTTGCCAAGTTCGATCAAACGCTCACGGATGCTGGCATCGCGGCCACCGTTGCGGATGTACCACTGGCGAGTCGAGACGATTTCGAGTGGCTTGTCGCCCTTCTCGAAGAACTTAACGTCGTGGCTGATTGGTCGTGGGTCACCGACCATGTCGCCAGACTCTTGAAGCAATTCCACCATGCGCTGCTTGGCAGAGAAAACGGTCTTGCCAGCAATCTCGGCGAATGCTGCCTTGCCGGCCTCGCTGGTGATCACTTCTGGCATTTCAGCCAGGATGCGGCCATCCCAGCCGATGATTGCGCGGTTTGGTAGGTCGAGTTCGCGCCACCAGATCACGTCGGTCACATCGCCGAAGGTACAGATCATTGCGATGCCAGAACCCTTGTCGATTTGGGCTAGCCGGTGGGCGACGACAGGAACTTCGACATCAAAGATTGGTGTGGTTACGGTTTTGCCGAACAGGTGCTGGTAACGCTCGTCATCTGGGTGGGCGACCAATGCAACACAGGCCGCAAGCAGTTCTGGGCGAGTGGTCTCAATGAAGATCTTGCCGTCTGGGCCATTGAAGCCAACACGGTGGTAGGCGCCCGGCTGCTCGCGGTCTTCTAGTTCAGCTTGGGCAACAGCGGTGCGGAAGGTAACGTCCCACAGAGTTGGAGCCATCGACTGGTATGCCTCGCCGCGAGCAAGGTTGTTCAGGAACGCCTTCTGTGAAACGGCAATGGCGTCTGGAGAAATGGTCTGGTAAGTCTGAGCCCAGTCGACCGAGACGCCAAGCTTGCGCCACAAGGCTTCAAACTGCTTTTCATCCTCGGTGGTTAGCTTTTCGCAGAGTTCAATAAAGTTGCGGCGCGAAATGGCAATCTGGTCGGCTGCCTTCGAGCTCTTGTTGTCGCCACCCTCGAATGGTGGAACGAAGTTCTCAACGTAGGGCAGCGAAGGGTCGCAGCGAACTCCAAAGAAGTTCTGAACTCGACGCTCGGTAGGCAGACCGTTGTCATCCCAACCCATCGGGTAGTAGACCTCTTTGCCGGTCATGCGCTGGTAACGCGCAACGACATCCGTGTGGGTGTAGCTAAAAACGTGGCCAACGTGCAACGAACCCGAGACGGTTGGCGGGGGAGTGTCGATCGAATAAATCTGCTCGCGAGTGGCTTCGCGGTTGAAGCGATAGGTGCCGTCAGACTCCCAGCGAAGCCCCCATTTTTCTTCGAGACCCTCGAGGCTCACCTTGTCGGGTGCGGCTGCGGGTGAGAGGTAGTTGCTGGTCGAGCCAGTAGGGGCATTATTCACGCGAAAAGTCTCCAAAAAACGGGTTGTTAACAGGTTAACATTGATAGAGAAAATCATTTGCTTACGTCGACGAAAGCCGTGCATGTATCCCAAGAATCAAGACGCTTCAAACGCCGCGCGCGAGGGTGTAAACCCGAGCCCAAGTTTTCCGGCCGTTGAGCAAGAAATTCTTGGCTTTTGGGCTAAAGACAATACGTTCCAGGCTTCGATCGACCAGCGCAAAGAAGCCGGTGCCGAAGAGTTCGTTTTCTACGATGGCCCTCCGTTTGCCAACGGTTTGCCGCACTATGGCCACCTGCTCACCGGCTACACCAAAGACATGGTTCCGCGCTTCAAGACCATGCAGGGCTATCGCGTCGAGCGCCGATTCGGCTGGGACACACACGGACTGCCGGCCGAGGTTGAGGCTGAGCGCCAGCTTGGCATTTCGGGCCGTCACGAGATCGAGCGCATCGGAATCGATGTTTTCAACAATGCTTGCCGCACTTCTGTTCTGAAGTACACCAAAGAGTGGGAGCAGTACGTCACTCGACAAGCACGTTGGGTTGACTTCGAGAACGACTACAAGACCCTAGACACCGATTACACCGAGAGTGTTCTTTGGGCCTTCAAAGAGCTGCACAACAAGGGCCTGATCTACGAGGGCTTTAAGGTTCTTGCCTATTGCTGGCGCTGCGAGACCCCGCTTTCGAACCACGAACTTCGCATGGATGACGAGGTCTACAAGAACCGTCAAGACCAGACCCTCACGGTTACCTTCCCAATTTCTGAAGGTCAGCCACTGGCCGGAGCCAGACTTCTAGCCTGGACGACCACTCCTTGGACATTGCCTACCAACTTTGCGCTGGCTGTCGGACCAGAAATCGAATACGCCGTTGTTGTCGCCGGCCCAAATGGCCCTGCCGATGGCGGCCCAGTGGGAACCCGATACATTTTGGCCACCTCACTCTTGGGTGGCTATGCCAAGGATCTTGGCTACGATTCGGCAGAAGAAGCCCAAGCCGGAATCGTTGAGATTTATCGAGGCAGTCAGCTCGGTGGCATCAAGTACGACCGCCTATTCGACTACTACGCCGACCAAGAAAAATACGAGGTAGCAAACGCCTGGACTGTTTTGGTCGACGATTACGTTGGCGACGGCGATGGCACCGGCATAGTTCACCAGGCACCGGCATACGGTGAAGATGACCAGCGAGTATGTTTGGCAGCCGGAATTGGCACTTACGTTTCAATCAACGAGCGTGGCGAGTTCAACTCGATCATCACCGACTTCGAGGGCCAGCACGTTTTTGACGCGAACAAGCCAATCTCGCATCACCTTAAGGCTGGCGGCCGCGTGCTTCGTCAGGCTTCATACGAGCACTCATACCCACACTGCTACCGCTGCAAGAACCCGCTGATCTACAAGGCGGTTTCGTCCTGGTTCGTAGAGACCACCAAGCTTCGCGATCGCATGCTCGAGTTAAACCAGCAGATCGACTGGACACCTGATCACACCAAGGATGGCTCGTTCGGTAAGTGGCTTGAAAACGTTCGAGACTGGGCAATCAGCCGCAACCGTTTCTGGGGTGCACCGATCCCGGTCTGGAAGTCTGATGACCCGGCCTACCCGCGCGTAGACGTCTACGGTTCACTCGAAGAACTTGAGCGCGACTTTGGCGTACGCCCGTCTGATTTCCACCGCCCGGTTATCGATGAGCTGACCAGACCAAACCCAGATGACCCGACCGGTCGCTCGACCATGCGCCGCGTGCCCGAGGTTCTCGACTGCTGGTTCGAGTCTGGTTCGATGCCATTTGCGCAGGCGCACTACCCATTCGAGAACCGCGAGTGGTTTGAGACCCACAACCCGGGTGACTTCATCGTCGAATACGTTGGTCAAACTCGTGGCTGGTTCTACACCTTGCACGTGCTTTCAACCGCGCTATTCGATCGCCCGGCCTTCAAGTCGGCGGTCTCGCACGGCATCATCCTTGGCAATGACGGCCAAAAGATGTCGAAGTCATTGCGCAACTACCCAGACGTGAATGAAGTCTTTGACCGCGATGGTGCCGACGCCATGCGCTGGTTCTTGCTTTCGAGCCCAATTCTTCGAGGCGGCAACTTGGTCGTCACCGAGCAAGGCATCCGTGAAGGCGTTCGCCAGTTCTTGCTGCCGCTTTGGAACACCTGGTACTTCTTCTCGCTCTACGCGAATGCTTCGAACTACGAGGCCAAGTGGTCGACCGAGAGCACCGATGTTCTTGACCGCTACCTTTTGTCTAAGGCGCACGACGTTGTGAACGAGGTCGAGGGGCACTTCAACCGCTTCGATTCATACTCTGCCGCAGCTAGTCTTCGCGACTTCGCCGACGTTCTAACCAACTGGTATGTTCGCCGGTCGCGCGATCGTTTCTGGGAGGGCTCGGCCGAAGCGTTTGACACTCTTTACACCGTTCTTGAGGTAATCACTCGTGCAGCTGCGCCGCTTCTGCCGATGGTTGCCGAGCAAATCTGGCAAGGTCTAACCGGTGGGCGAAGCGTGCACCTCGAAGATTGGCCAGATGCCAGCAAGCTTCCTCACGATCAGAAGCTCGTTGAGGCAATGGATCAGGTGCGAACCGTAAGTTCGGTTGCATCGAGTCTTCGAAAGGGCAATGGGCTTCGCGTGCGTTTGCCGCTTGCCAAACTCACCGTGGTCACCAAGAACGCGCAGTCATTGGCTGAATTTGCCGACATTATTGCTGAAGAGCTGAACGTGAAGTCGGTCAACCTGGTTGAGCTTTCGCTCGACTCGACAAGCGAGTTCGGTGTCATCAAGCGTTTGACCGTCAACTCGAGAGCTGCTGGACCACGAATTGGTAAATCGGTGCAGGCAGTAATTCAGGCCGCCAAGGCCGGAGACTGGTCTGAGGTCGACGGTGTAGTTATTGCCGGCGGCGTTGCTCTGGTTGAGGGTGAATACGAGATCGATTTGGTAGCCGACCTAACCGAGGCTGTCGCTGACGAGGCGCCAACCGAGTTCATCGGAATTCTGCCATCGGGTGGCTTCTTGATTCTTGATGGCAAGGTAACCGCCGAGCTTGCCGCCGAAGGCTTGGCTCGCGACGTTATTCGTGCGGTTCAGCAGGCTCGTAAAGATGCCGACTTTGACGTTAGCGACCGAATCAAACTGACTCTGACCGCAACCGATGATGTGCTGGCCGCCGTTGCTGAGCACTCGGCACTGGTCAAATCAGAAACACTTACCCTCGAGCTCGAAACCCACAGCAACTCGGTACTAACCGAGCCAGTTGCCGTTGGCGATGGCCAGCAGGTTGAGATTTTGGTGCAGAAGCTTTGAGCGATCTAGAGTCACAGAACGCCCGCGAAGAGGCCTACTGGGCCGAAAAGGCGGCGTCGGTCGAGGCCGACCTGCTCACTCGAATTCCCGAAAATAAGTTGCGCCCAAGACTCGAGCCAACTCGTCGTGCTGTCGAATTGCTTGGCGATCCACAAAAGCTCTACCGAGTTGTGCACGTAACCGGCACCAACGGCAAAACCAGCACCACACGCTTTATCGAGAGATTGCTTCGTGAACACGGATTACGCACGGGTCGTTTCACCAGCCCGCACCTGGTCAAAATCAATGAGCGCCTCTCTCTCGATGGCGAACCGGTTTCTGACGAACGTCTTTATACCGTTTGGCAAGACATCGCTCCGATTCTTGAAATCGTCGATGCCGAGTTGCTTGCGGCGGGAGACACCAAGCTAACTTTCTTTGAGGCTCTTGCAGTTTTGGGTTTTGCGGTCTTTGCAGATGCCCCGGTTGATGTGCTCGTGCTCGAAGTTGGCATGGGTGGCGAATGGGATTCGACAAACGTTGCCGATGGTGATGTCGCAGTCTTCACTCCCATCGATCTTGACCACGTCGAAAGACTTGGTTCGACCATTGCCGAGATTGCCAAGACGAAGTCTGGAATCATCAAGCCTGATGCGATTGTGATCTCGGCCAAGCAGCCGGCAGACGCCGAGAACGTCTTGCGTGCCGTCGCTGGCGAGCGGGCCGAGTCTATTTCGTTCTTTGGCGACAGCTTTGATGTTGTCTCGACTGAAATCAATGCTCTGGGCCAGACGGTCACCATCAAGAGCCTTGCGGGCGAATACAGCGATCTAAACCTGCCGGTGCACGGCAGTTACCAGGCTCAAAATGCCGCACTAGCGGTTGCCGCAGTTGAGGCGTTTCTTGGTGGTGGCACACAGCGCATCATGGATGACGTCGTTCGAGCTGCCTTTGCCGACTTTTCTTCACCCGGCAGGCTTCAGATTGTCGGTCGCGAACCGCTCACTATTCTTGATGCCGCCCACAACCCTAGCGGCGCCGAATCACTGGCCAATGCTCTCAAAGAGTCGTTTGGGTCACCCTATGCAATTGGCGTTCTCTCGGTTCTCGCCGACAAGAATGCTCGAGGTTTGCTTGAGGCGCTAGATGACAGCTTTGTTGAATTCGTGATCACACAGTCTTCATCTCCGCGAGCACTTGCGGCCGAAGAACTGGCTGAGTTGGCTCGCGAGGTTTTTGGTGCCGACCGTGTGAAGGTTCAGGCAAACCCTCAGTGGGCAATTGCCGAGGCTGGCAAGGCTCTGCCTGCAGGTCAGGCAGCCGCAATCGTGGTTACCGGGTCGATAACCTTGGTTGGCGACGTGCTCAAACTTAAACAGATAGAGGCTGAACAAGATGCGTAACCGCTCAACTCAAAGAACGCTTGGCTCAATGTTGATGGCTTTTGAGTCATTCGTTGTGTTCTTTGCCACTTTGGTGGCATTCGGTCTAAAGGTTGCCGACGGCGCAACCGTCTGGGCCGTGGGCCTTACGCTCGCGTTTGCCCTCATCATGACCCCAGCAATTCTCGGTAAAAAGGGTTCTTACCTATTCGGATCTTTTTTGCAACTGGTTGTTGTGGCCCTCGGCATTTGGGTTCCTCTGATGTTTATCGTCGGTGGCATTTTCGTCTGTTTGTGGGCTTGGGCAATGATTGCCGGTTCAACCATCGATAAGGCGCGCGCGGCAATCGACCGTGCAGCCGAAGCTGCCAACTAATTTTCGATTCACTATTTTGTAAAGAGTTTCAAAGGAGAATAAATGTCAGAAATTCAGCAGACCCTAGTTCTAATCAAGCCGGATGGCGTAAAGCGAAACCTGATCGGCGAGATCATCGCAAGAGTGGAAGCCAAGGGCTATGTCGTTGCGGATCTAAAGAAGCTGACTCCTTCGACTGATCTGCTTGCGGCGCACTACGCCGAGCACGAGGGCAAGCCGTTCTACCAACCTTTGGTTGACTTCATGAAGAGCGGTGATGTCGTTGCCATCAAGCTAGAGGGTCACCGAGTCATCGAAGGTTTCCGTTCACTGGCTGGGGCAACCGACCCAACCGTGGCAGCGCCAGGCACCATCCGTGGTGATCTTGGTCGCGACTGGGGCCTAAAGGTTCAGCAGAACCTGGTTCACGGTTCAGACTCACCAGAGTCGGCAGAACGTGAGCTTTCGCTCTGGTTCTAGAAATTGAAAACCCCTCGAAAATCTCGAGGGGTTTTTCTTTGGCTACAAGAGTGTCGGCCAGAACGACCAGAACCGCCAAACGATTACGCTAATCACAACGGCCTCGGTGATGACCGTGAAGAGCCAAGCCTTGTTGGCAAAACGATCGAAGAAACCGACCAGGCGAATCGGGGTGTCAATGAATCCGTCATTGGCTCCGAAGATGAAAACACGCCAGAACATCGGAACCATCGCTGCCCAAGCCACCATGCAATAAGGGCACAAAACGTTGATCACGAAGGTGCTCTGAACGAAGAGCCAGATCACAAAGATGAATCCAGCGGTTACACCGGCCGCAAAAAGCCTCCAGAACCAACGGGCAAACTTGGCACCTGCAAGTATGGCGACGCCAAGGATCACAGGGGCAAAGAAAGCAGCCAATCCGATCAGTGGGTTAGGAAAACCAAAGAGTTTTGCCTGTTCGGTGAGCATCACGGATTTGCATGAGATAAATGGGCTGATGTCGCAGCTGAGGGTCGCGTTTGGGTCGGCCGCCACGTGAAGTCGCTCAAGAGTGAGTGAGAATGCTGCGATCCAACCGACTATGCCGGTGACAATCATCGACCAGGCAAAGCTCTTGGTTGGGTTTGGAAGGCTCTCGACCTCAGCGGAAACGTTGCTCACGCTTTCAGTATCGCACGCGCCTTTGGTGACATTTGCTGCTTGGCGTGTCATACTTGAAGGAGTTTGAGCGGCCACACCCGTTTCAACTAAAGATTTAGCAAGAACTAGCGTTGATATCGCGTAAGGCCCATCGGGCAGCGTTTGCCGCAAAAGAGTTGCTTGCCGACAGTTTTGGTTGTTCGCAAAAGCGAGCAGCAACGATTTACGCCCTAGGGTCTGGTGAGTGTGGCCCAGAAACGCGGGCAGCTTGGAGTGCACCAGAAATGGTGAAAAAAGAAGATTCAAACGCACCTGTAGAGGCAGCAAAGACCCCGCGTCGCCGTGCCGTAGCCAAAAAAACCACTGAGCCTGCGGCACCCGCGGCTGCGGAGGTGAGCTCGGAACCCGCCAAAAAGCCTGCCGCAAAGCGCGCGCCAGCAAAAGCCACTGCCGCAAAGCAAGACTCAGCCACTGTTTCGCCAGTCGAAAAGCCAAAGGCAAAGCGCACTTCTCGCTCATCGGCAAAGACTGAAGCGCCGGTTGCCGAGGCTCAGGCCCCGGTTGCCATGTCGGCAACCTCGCTGATGTTCATGGCTCCTGACCTGCCGACCCCGGTGATTGACCCTAAGCGCAACCGCCCGATCGAAGACAAGGCGGAGGGCGACGAGAGTCACCGCCGCACTCGCACCCGCCGCCGCGCCGGCGAAGAGGGCAACATCGAATCTCTAGCGCCAAATGCGGTTGTGAAGGTTCGCACCCCTCGCGAGCCAAAAGAGCCAAGCAACGAGCCAACCCGCGTAAAGGGTTCAACTCGACTCGAAGCCAAAAAGCAGCGTCGCCGTGATGGCCGCGATGCCGGTCGCCGCCGCACCGTTATTACCGAGTCAGAGTTCTTGGCCCGTCGTGAGGCCGTCGACCGCAAGATGATTGTTCGCTCGAAAGACGGCAAGATCCAGATCGGTGTTCTCGAGGATTCGGTTCTGGTCGAGCACTACGTGGCAAAGGCCTCAGAGGCATCGCTGATTGGCAATGTTTATCTGGGTAAAGTTCAAAATGTTTTGCCTTCAATGGAGGCGGCATTCGTTGACATCGGCCGCGGCCGCAACGCAGTTCTTTACTCGGGTGAAGTTGACTGGGAGCTTGCCGAAACCGGCAACCAGCCACGTCGCATCGAGCTTGCTCTAAAGTCTGGCGACACCGTTTTGGTTCAGGTAACTAAAGACCCGGTTGGCCAGAAGGGTGCCCGTCTAACCAGTCAGGTATCGCTTCCTGGTCGCTACTTGGTTTACGTTCCTAACGGCTCGATGAACGGCATCTCTCGCAAGTTGCCAGATTCAGAGCGCGCCCGACTAAAGAAGATTCTCAAAGAGATCCTCCCTGAGGATGCCGGTGTAATTGTTCGCACCGCAGCCGAAGGCGCCACCGAAGAGCAGCTGACCCTTGATGTTCAACGCTTGCAGCAGCAGTGGGAAGACATCAGCAAAAAGGTCGAAAAGGGCAACGGCCCGGTACTGCTTCACAGCGAGCCAGACCTCTTGGTCAAGATTGTTCGCGATGTTTTCAACGAAGATTTCCAAAAGATGGTCATCGCTGGTGACGACGCCCGTGAGGTTATTGAAGAGTACCTACAGTCAGTCGCACCAGACCTACTAGAGCGTGTCGAGAAATACGAAGGCACCAAGGATGTATTCGACGAGTACCGCGTCGGTGAGCAAATCGCCAAGGCGCTAGAGCGCAAGGTCTACCTGCCATCCGGTGGTTCGCTCGTGATTGACCGCACAGAAGCAATGACCGTGGTTGACGTTAACACCGGCAAATTCGTTGGTTCTGGCGGCAACCTTGAAGAGACCGTTACAAAGAACAACCTTGAAGCGGCCGAAGAGATCGTAAGACAGCTTCGACTTCGTGACATCGGTGGCATCATCGTTGTCGACTTCATCGACATGGTTCTCGAATCGAACCGCGACCTAGTTCTTCGTCGTCTGATGGAATGCCTCAGCCGCGACCGCACCAAGCACCAGGTTGCCGAGGTCACTTCGTTGGGTCTCGTGCAGATGACCCGAAAGAAGCTGGGTATCGGTCTGCTTGAGGCTTTCAGCGAACCTTGTGAGGCCTGCGCCAGCCGAGGTGTGATTGTTCACCACGAGCCGATCATGCGCTCAAAGCAGATTGCCGGAGAAGAGCCGCGTGCACCTCAGCAGCAAAAGCAGGGCAAGAAGAACCGTAACGACCGCAACAACCAAAAGCCAGAGGTTGCCAAGGTTGTTACCCCAGAACGTGCAGTCGAACTAAATAACGTAATCACCAAGATTGCGGCCTCGACTGTTGCTGCCCATGAGGCAGCGGGCGAGCCATCGCCAATCACTCTTCCGCCGGCTAAGACTCAACCAGAGTCGGCCGGAGAGGCAGAAAAAATGTTGGAGGCAGTTCTAGATGCCCTTCCAGAGCCTAAGGCTCCTGGCCAGGGTCGTCGCAAACCGCGCCGAGCAACAAGCGGAGGAACCGTGGCACCCGTCGCATCCTCAGCGAATGCAGAAACTGCTGGCTAAATAGGTTTGACCGCAGCCGATTGGCAATGTAGACTAGACCCTCGTTGCCTGCTGATATTCGCACGTGCAATACATCAAGACTTTTCGAACAAAGGGTAGATCTGTGGTTTACGCAGTAGTCCGCGCAGGCGGCCGCCAGGAGAAGGTGTCGGTAGGCACCATCGTGACTCTCGACCGTATTAAGGCTGACGCCAACGGCAAGATTGAGCTAACCGCTCTTCTTCTAGTTGACGGTGACAAGGTCACCACCGACGCCAAGGCACTTGCCAAGGTTAAGGTCACAGCCGAGGTTCTAAACGACCTCCGTGGCCCAAAGATCATCATCCAGAAGTACAAGAACAAGACCGGATACAAGAAGCGCCAGGGCCACCGCTCTGAGTTGACTCGTGTTCAGGTCACCGAGATCAAGTAAGGACTGACGCAGAATGGCATCGAAGAAGGGTGTTAGCTCGACCCGTAACGGTCGTGACTCAAACGCACAGCGTCTAGGCGTAAAGCGCTACGCAGGTCAGGAAGTCAACGCAGGAGAGATCCTAGTTCGTCAGCGTGGAACTCACTTCCACCCGGGCGCAAACGTTGGCAAGGGCAAGGACGACACTTTGTTCGCTCTCGCTGCTGGCTCGGTTTCATTCGGGACCAAGGGTGGCCGTCGCGTTGTAAACGTGACCGAGGCTGCCTAAGCAGTTACCAAGTTTTAGCGGGAGGCGAGCCTTGTGGCTCGCCTTTCCTGTTTCTAAACCATATTTGAAAGCAGAAAGGAGCACAGCATGGTTTCATTTGTTGACCAAGTGACTCTTCATCTGCGCGCCGGAAACGGTGGAGACGGCTGTGTCTCTGTAAAGCGTGAGAAGTTCAAGCCACTGGCTGGCCCAGACGGTGCCGATGGCGGCAAGGGCGGCTCTATCTCGCTCATCACCGACTCAAACGTCACGACACTGCTTGACTTTCACTTTCACCCTCACCGCGCCGGTGGCGACGGTGGTGATGGTGCCGGAGACTTCAGAAATGGTGCCCACGGAGAGAGCCAGGTGCTTCGCGTTCCTGTAGGAACCGTGGTTAAGGACGAAAAGGGCAAGGTTATTGCCGACCTCGACGAAGAGGGCATGGAACTCGTTGTTGCCGAAGGCGGCATGGGTGGCCTTGGTAATGCTGCGCTATCAAGCTCAAAGCGAAAGGCTCCTGGTTTTGCGCTGTTCGGCGTTCCAGGTTGGTCTGGCGACGTAATCCTAGAGCTAAAAACAGTCGCAGACGTTGCGCTTGTCGGATATCCAAGCGCTGGCAAGTCTTCGCTAATCGCGGCACTTTCGGCGGCTCGCCCAAAGATTGCCGATTACCCATTTACTACTCTTCACCCAAACCTAGGTGTGGTTCAGGCTGGCGAAACTCGTTTCACCATCGCCGATGTTCCGGGTCTTATCGAGGGCGCCAGCCAGGGTAAGGGCCTTGGACTTCAATTCTTGCGTCACGTTGAGCGTTGTTCAGCACTGCTGCACGTTCTTGACTGCGCAACTCTCGAGCCTGGCCGCGACCCGCTCACCGACCTCGACAAGATTCTCGTCGAGCTAGAGGCATACCAGGTGCCAGAAGGCGAAGTTCCACTAACTCAGCGCCCACAACTTATCGCTCTAAACAAGGCGGATGTGCCCGACGGCAAAGAGCTGGCCGAGTTTGTTAAGCCAGATCTAGAGGCTCGTGGCTACCGAGTATTCATCATCTCGGCGGTTAGCCACGAGGGTCTTCGTGAGCTGAACTTTGCGCTTGCCCAGCTGGTTGAGCAGGCCCGCGCCGACCGCCAGCATGAGCCAGCCAAGCCACGCATCCAGTTGATGCAGGTTAAGCGTGACGAAAACAAGTTCACCATCAACAAAGAGATGCACGGTGATGAAGAGATTTATCGCGTTCTCGGGCCAAAGCCGGAGCGTTGGGTTCACCAGACCAACTTTGCCAACGAAGAGGCAGTGGGTTACCTAGCCGACCGCCTGGCAAAGATTGGCATGGAGCAAGAGCTGTTCAAGGCCGGTGCACAGGCTGGTTCAACCGTCGTCATCGGTCCTGGCAAGGGAATCGTTTTCGACTGGGAGCCAACCATCACTGCGGCAGCCGAATTGATTGCTGGTCCTCGTGGAACCGACGCACGTTTCGACCTGCGCGAACGCCGAACCACCAAGGAACGTCGTCAGACCTACACCGAGCGCATGGATGCCAAAGCGGCCCTGCGCGAAGAAATGCGCAAAGAGGGAGAGGCCGGAATTTGGTCAACCCCAGAGGATTTCGAAAAGGAAGATTAAGTGGCACTTCAAAACAGGAGCGAACTGGCAACTGCCAAGCGCATCGTAGTGAAGGTTGGTTCGTCATCAATCAGTGGCGCCAACGAGTCAAAAATTGAACACCTTGTTGATGCCCTCGCCAAGGCTCACTCGCGCGGCGCAGAGGTCATCCTTGTTTCTTCTGGCGCAATTGCAACCGGTATGCCGCTTCTGGGGTTCACCACTAAGCCAGAGGATCTTTCAACTTCGCAGGCTTTGGCCGCCGTTGGTCAGAGTCGACTTATCTCTCGCTATCAGGTCAGCCTCGAGCGCTTCGGTATCGTTGCGGCCCAGGTGCTGCTGACTTCGGGGGATTTGGAAGCCCAAGAGACCCGTGAAAACGCAAAGCGCGCCATGGATCGTCTGGTTTCGCTAGGTGTCTTGCCTATCGTGAACGAGAACGACACGGTTGCCACGCAGGAAATTCGCTTTGGTGACAACGATCGACTGGCTGCTCTCGTTGCCGTGCTCGTCGAAGCCGACGCTCTGGTACTGCTCAGCGACATTGACTCGCTTTATGACATGCCGCCAATCAAGCCTGGTGCCAAGCGCATTGAAAGCGTTGCTTTCGGCGAGAATCTCGATGCTATCGAAGTGGGCGGAAGCAGCACTTCGGTCGGCACTGGTGGCGCAGTAACCAAGGTTCAGGCCGCTCGAGTTGCCACCGAAGCTGGAGTTCCAGTCTTGCTTACCAGCACCGATCTGGTTGCCAGCGCACTCGATGGTGCCCAGGTTGGCACCTGGTTTGCGGCAAAAGAAAACTAGTCACTACTTGGATAGGGTTTATTTATGATCACGGCATTAGACAAGATCGCAATGGCCAAGGCAGCATCCAAGGGTCTTGCGCAAGCCTCGACCATTCAGAAAAATGAGGTTCTCAAGCAGATTTCTTTGCTGCTACCTGCTCGCGCTACTGAAATCATCGCCGCCAACCAACTCGATCTCGATCGTGGCGTTGCCGATGGCATGACCGAAAGCCTTCAAGACCGACTTCGCCTAACCTCCGAGCGCATCCAAGACATCGCCGATGCCGCTGCAAAGATCATTTCGCTGCCAGACCCAATCGGCGACGTAGTCAGAGGCATGAGTTTGCCGAACGCATTGAAGTTGAGCCAGGTTCGGGTTCCGCTTGGTGTCGTTGGAGTTATTTACGAGGCTCGCCCCAACGTAACCGTTGACATTGCCGTGCTAGCTATAAAGAGCGGTAACGCCGTGGTTCTTCGAGGTGGCAGTGCCGCAGAGCAGACTAACAAGGTGCTGGTTGCCCTTCTGCAAGATGCTCTTCAGCTAGCCGGTCTAGACCGCGATGCCGTTCAAACCGTTGATGAATTTGGTCGTGACGGCGGAGTCGTCATGATGCAGGCCGTTGGTTTAATTGACGTGCTGATTCCTCGTGGTGGCGCTGGTCTAATCAAGCAGGTTGTCACCGAAGCCAAGGTGCCGGTTATCCAAACCGGCGATGGCGTAGTTCACATTTTTATTGACGAAACCGCGCGACTCGATTGGTCGGTTGACATCGTGTTCAACGCCAAAGTTCAGCGACCTAGCGTGTGCAACGCCGCCGAAACCCTATTGATTCATGAGGCAGCTGTCGAACGCATTCTGCCGGCTGTTCTAGACAAGCTTTCCGAGGGCGGGGTAACCATCCACGGTGACGAGGCAACTCAGGCAAACTTCTTCGCGGCCGTTCCAGCAACCGAAGAGGACTGGGGTATGGAGTATCACGATCTAGACATCGCCGTTAAGGTCGTCAAGGACCTCGACGAGGCTCTGGCTCACATCGAGAAATACTCAACCAAGCACACCGAAGCAATCATCACCGAGAACGTTGAAAATGCGGATCGCTTCTTGGCCGAGGTCGACTCAGCCGCAGTCATGGTTAATGCCTCAACTCGATTCACCGACGGTGGCGAGTTTGGTTTCGGTGCTGAGGTCGGCATCTCGACTCAAAAACTTCATGCTCGTGGCCCAATGGGACTTCCGGAATTGACCAGCACCAAATGGTTGGTTCGCGGCTCAGGTCAAATAAGAGGCTAAACGGCTCGAGTTCTGGGCTATTCTTGAATTGTTCTTAGGAGAAAAATGAACGCGATTCTTGCAAACGCAACCGAAGGCGAAGCTTTCGTAACCTTGCCATTCCCGTCAGTTGTCTTCGGCATTATTGCTATCGGCGTATTCGTTCTGCTTGCAGCCGTCACCTGGTCATACCGCGACGTGGCTAACCGTCACGAACACAAGACCAGCAGTTCAAACTCTCACCACTAAATCTGGCCGAGCGGTTGTCTCAGATGAGCCCTCTGCGTCTCGGTATTTTCGGTGGCACGTTTGACCCGATTCACAATGGGCATTTAGTTGCCGCCCGAGCAGCCCTCGAGGCGCTCAATCTCGACATAATCTACTTTGTGCCGACCTGGTCATCGTTGGCAAAACAACACTCGGCAACAGCGCAGCAGCGAGCCGAAATGGTTGAGTTGGCAATCGCCGAAGAACCCAAGTTCAAAATGAGTCGAGTCGACATTGACCGGGGTTCACCAACTTTCACAATCGACACACTTCAATCGTTTGCTCGGCTTCACCTGGGGGCGAAACTCTATTTTCTTCTTGGCCTAGACGCCTTTCAATCGATCGCCTCTTGGAAAGACTCTCAAAAACTAGCTGATCTCGCAGAATTCGTGGTGCTAAGTCGCCCGGGTTACGAGGTCGATGCGAGCGGTTTGCAGTCAGAGTATTTTCATACGCCGCTGGTCATCGATGCTGTAGACATTTCATCGACCGATATTCGTAATCAGCTCGAAAAGTCTGGTGACTTGGGCGAGAAAGTACCAGCGCCCGTCCTCAGTTACATTCGTGAACATGGTCTCTATGCGGGGCAAATGTGAACGAATTTCCAACTAGACGCGAGTTGAGGGCTGCAGAGCAACTGGCCGGCGTAGCGGCGCAAGCATTTGATGCGCCTTACAGGCCAGCGGTTGATCAGCAACCTGTCGAGGGAACACGTCGATCAATCCGGCACGCAGAGCGCAACCCCGTTCCGACTCTGGTGAGCACAACGCCGGCTCTGTTGGAAACTCCTCCGGAGATCCTGGCTCAAGTTGAGACGCCGGATCCCGCCCCGCAGGTGCCTTTCGTTGACGAGGATGCTCCCAAGACCTCCGAAATCGTGATCACCGCACACGAAAACGCTCCAACATTCAGCATCATGCTGGGGTCGGGGAGTGAACCCAAAACCGGCAGCATACAACTGCCAATTCTGAACCCCGAGACCGGTGAACTCGATGTGGTCAGGACCGCACGAGAATCAGACGAAGCCATGAACTTATCTTCGGCCGAAGGTTTTGTTTCCAACGTTCAACCGGTATCTGCTAACGCCTGGATGATTGAAGTTGATTCACTGAACCTCGTGCCACACGCCACTAATAATTTGTTTCGCCAGATGCACCTTGCGGTTTTGAGTTCGGTCATTCTGGTTGGTGTGGGTGGCCTGCTGCTCGCAGCGTATATGCTTGGTATCTTCAACTAATCCAAAAGGAAATCGTGACTGCATCAGCAAAAGCTATTCAAGAAGCAAACATCGCGGCATCGGCGGCAGCAGACAAGCTTGCCGAGAATCTAGTCGCACTTGATGTGACCGCAGTCATGCCGTTGACCGACATTTTTCTGTTGGCCTCGGGCCGAAGCGAACGCCAAGTTAGCGCGATTTCTGACGGCATCGAGGAAGAGATGCTGAAGAACGGTTTCAAGTTGTTGCACCGTGAAGGCAAAAGCACCGGTCGTTGGGTGCTGCTGGACTTTGGCAATGTGATTTGTCACGTGATGCACGAAGAAGATCGCATGTACTACTCACTTGAACGCCTGTACAGCGATCAGCCGGTTGTGAAACTTGAAGTAGTTTCCAACAACTAAAACTTTCGTGTAAACTGTTGGGGTTGCCTCGGCAACGTTCGGGCCTATGGCGCAGCTGGTAGCGCACCTGCATGGCATGCAGGGGGTCAGGGGTTCAAATCCCCTTAGGTCCACCGAAAAAGAGATCACCGCTTGGTGGTCTCTTTCGGTTTAAGCGCTAACTCTCACGCGTTTGATTCTTGAGGTGAATCCCGATTCGATTTCGATGTTCGATTTCGCGGTATCGAAGTGTTTGGCCAATACCTGGATGAGAGCCTCGTTAGCGGCCCCGTCGACGGCCCGTTGCTGAATGAAGACCGTCAGGCCCTCGGGGGTTACCTCAACAAGAGGACCCTTCTTTGATCCAGGTTTTACTCGGACGGTTATGCGCATGCTCCAAAGATAAAACATCTCATGCGACTTAGACTGAGAGCATGAGCAAGACCTATCGCGGCTATACGCTGCAACAAGTAGCAAAGACCATCGACCACTCGATTTTGAAGCCCGATTTCACCTACGCGGATGTTGTCGCTGGGGCCGAATTGGCTCTGAAATACGAAACGGCGTCTTATTGCATCAGGCCCATGGATGTTGCCAAGGCAGCCGAGCTTCTTGCTGGCAGTTCGGTCGCGGTTTGCACTGTGATTGGTTTTCCTCACGGAAGCTCGACCTCTGCTACCAAAGCATTTGAGACCCAGGACGCCATCGCAAACGGTGCCACCGAGATTGACATGGTTCTAAACGTTTCTGCCCTGCTATCTGGCGACTATGACTACGTCGAAGCCGACATCCGTGCGGTAGTCGAAGTGGCACATGCTCGAGGTACTTCGGTCAAGGTGATTTTTGAAACTGCCTTTTTGAATGATGAGCTGATTGTCAAGGCTTGTGAGCTCACCGAGCGAGCTGGCGGCGACTATGTCAAAACCTCGACTGGGTTCGCTGCCGAAGGTGCAACGTTGCACAACGTGAAGCTGATGAAGGCCACCGTGGGCGACCGCCTCAAGGTCAAGTCTTCCGGCGGCGTTCGAACCCTCGATCAACTTCTTGATTACATGGATGCCGGCGTGACGCGTTCTGGCTGTTCTGCAACGGCTCAAGTTTTGGACGAATTTCTGTCAAAAGCGGAATAATCTTGTCAAGTGGGTGTTTACTTAACTCATGACAGTTTCTGACTTCCCGGCCCTTTACATTTCGCATGGCGCGCCCATGCTGCTAGACGATGACCTTTGGGTCAGCCAGCTAGCAGATTGGGCCAAGACGATGCCGAAGCCAAAAGCGATTTTGATCGTCTCGGCACACTGGGAGAGTGCCCCAATATCGATTTCATCCACGGCGGCAAACACCCCGCTGATCTATGACTTCGGCGGTTTCGACCCTAAGTTCTATCGAATGACCTACAACACACCAGATGCTTCATGGCTGGGAGATTTAGTCGCCAAGTTGATGCCAGACACCGAGCCGTTGCACCAGCACTCGACGCGTGGCCTCGACCATGGCGCTTGGGTGCCGCTTCGAGTCATGTACCCAGACGCAGACATCCCGGTTTTGCAGTTGTCGATGCCTACCCACGACCCGGTCAAGTTGCTGAGTCTCGGTGCGCGGTTGCGTTCTTTGCGCGAAGAAGGTGTTTTGGTTATCGGGTCAGGTTTTATGACCCACGGCCTGCCATACATTCGCGATTGGCGAACCGATGCCCAGGCGCCGGGCTGGTCTTCTGATTTCGATCTCTGGGCCGCCGAGGCTCTTGCCGCCGGCGACCTTGACACTCTGATCGACTATCGAAACAGTGCGCCTGGCATGCCTTACGCTCATCCGACCGTGGAGCACTTCACCCCACTTTTCATCTCGCTTGGCGCAGCCACGCGCCCAGATGCTGCGATCGACACCAAAATTGATGGCTACTTCATGGGCTTGGCTAAGCGCTCGTTCGAGGTCGGCTAATGGCGGTAAACGCAAAAGACCTTTCTAGACCACATATTTGGCAACCGAGCGAACACGTAGCCACTGCGAGAACCTTGCTCTTGCTTCATGGAACAGGAGCGGATGAGCGAGACCTGCTTGGCCTTGGGCGGCTGCTTGATCCCAATGCGAATCTGCTATCTCCTCGTGGTCTGGTTCGGGCGTTTGGTATGAACCGTTATTTCATGCGTTTTGACGACGGAAGTTTTGACGAGGTCGCCATCAAACAAAACGCCGATGAGCTTGCCGAGTTTTTGTGGGCGGCCAGTGGGGAGTACGGTTTCGATGCAAATAACGTCTACGCCGTGGGCTTCTCGAACGGTGCAAATGCAGCCGGTTCGATGCTTCTTCTGCATCCAGAATCTCTTGCCGGAGTAATCGCATTTGGCACGACCAAATCTTTCTTGAAGACCCCATTCGGCAAGAAGCTGCCTGATCTATCCGGCAAACGAGTCTGGATAGCGAACGGTGCGGCAGATGCCTACTCGCCACCAGAGAAGACCGCCGAAATGATTGCTGAGTTTGAAGGCTTGGGTGCCAGCGTAAGCCTCATGGTTCATCCCGATGGGCACGTTATTGCTCCATCGCACGTTCAGCGAATTCACAGCGAACTCGCCTAGTCTTTAGTTCGTAGGTTCTGGTCAAGAAAGGTAACTATGTCTATCTCTCACAACCCCATGTTCAACCGGGCTATGCAGACCGGCGTTGAGCAGGCTCGTCTCGACATTCCTCAAGAGGCAGTCGACGCTGAGTTCGCGAAAATCACTTCGACCGCAAAAATGACTGTCGAAGGAACCGCCGCAAAGGTTTTTGGCATGTTCCTGGTTCTTCTCGCCACCGCTGGTGTGACTTGGTTCATGCAGCTAACCGCGCTTATTCTTCCAGCGGCAATCGTCGGTCTCGTGCTCGGACTTGTCGCCACCTTCGGTAAAAAGGTTCGCCCAGCTCTCTACGTTGCCTATGCCGCAGCGCAGGGTGTCTTTTTGGGTGGTCTCACCTTGGTATTCGAAGCGATGTATCCAGGAATCGCTCAGAACGCAGTGCTAGCTACGCTTGCCACCGCCGGTGCTATGTTTGCCGCTTACCGCTTCGGCTGGATCAAGGTAAACGCTCGATTCACCCGCGTTATGACCTTTGCCATGATGGGCTATTTGGCTTTCGCGCTGATCAACTTCGTGGTTTCGCTTGCGACCAACTCAGCTGGCGCCTATGGAACCGGTTTTGGCTGGGTTATTGCTCTAGTGGGCGTCGCGCTTGCTGCCTTTACTTTGAACCTCGACTTTGAGGCAATTGTTGTTGGTGTTCGCGAGGGTCTTCCGGTCGAAAACGAATGGCGTGCAGCGTTTGGTCTAACTGCTTCGCTCATCTGGCTCTACGTTGAGATTCTTCGTTTGCTAGCAATTTTCAATCGCGACTAATTTGCTTCTCGAAAACTCCCTTGGTCAACCGGCCAGGGGAGTTTTCTTTTTGTTGACCCACTGTTCCCAGAGTTCTCTGATGTCCCATGCATTCTCTGCCATCAGGGATACGCCGCGAACGCCGGTTCTTCGGGTCTTGCCCGCGATGACCAGCAGCCTGGTGTTGAACAGAATGTGACTACACCGAGACTGGGCTTCGTCGAAGAAGGTGCTGTCGCTGCAACCAACTCCGTCATCGAGCGTGACAAACACAACGCGTTTGCCCGATCTCATCGGCGGAGTTTGCGTGGCTACACGCACCCCTGCCACTAACACCTCGGTTTTGCTCCTCAAGTCAACCAACTCATCGCTTCGCAGAACACCCATTTCGTCTAGCATCGGTCGATAAAGTTCGAGCACGTGCTCACTGACGTCCATTTTGAGGATCGATAATTCGGCCTGAACGCGATCTTGTGTCGAGCTCTCGGGGTTTCCGGTGGGAAGGGACTCAAGAACCGAGAAATCTAGGGTTGGTTGATTCGCGTTCAGTGCCTTCCTGTTTTTGATGGCGTTGAGCTGTCTGACCCGCGCCAAAACATCGCCGCGTGTGACCTCGGCCGCGGCAAGGCTGTCGAGCGCACCGATGAGCGCAAGGTTTTCTAGTGTGCGTCTGGTTGGCTTGGCCCTCAGATAAAAGTCGGCGGTGTCTTTGTAGGGGCGGTTTTCGATGATTCTTGCTACCTCGGCGTCGCTAATTGATTGAACGTCGCGAATCGACATTCGCACACCGATTTGGGGTTCGTTCGTATCGAGAGTCTTGCGCGTGATTGGCTCGACCAAATATTCATCGGTAGAAAAATTCACATCAACCGGCAGCACCTTTACGCCAAGTCTGCGGGCCTCAGAGAGCAACAGCCTTCTTGGATACATGCCTGGGTCGTGGGTGAGTAACCCAGCGATGAACTCGGTGGGGTAGTGGGTCTTTAGCCAGGCGCTTTGATAGGTGGGTAGGGCAAAGGCGGCGCCATGCGCCTTGCAGAACCCGAAGCTGCTAAAGCCCTCGATAACCGACCAAACTCTCTCGATGACCGCCTTGCTATAACCGCGCTTAGCCGCTTCGGTTCTAAAGAATGTTTCGATCTGAGGTTTGATGCGGGGCTTCTCTAGTGAGCGTCTGAGTTCATCGCCCCTGGCCAGACCACAGCCTGTCATTTGATTCAGAATTCGAATCACGTGTTCGTGAAAAATGACCACGCCCCAGGTTTCGCGCAGAATCGGTTCAAGATCTTTGTGAATAAAGTCTGGCTTTGCAAAGCCGTGCCGACCGTCTAGATAGGGCGCGATCATGTTGCCCTTCATCGGGCCGGGTCTAAACAGTGAAATTTGAATGGTCAGGTCATTGAACTCGGTCGGTTGATGTTTTCCGGTTAGTTCACGTTGCCCGGGGCTTTCGATTTGAAAGATGCCTAGGGTGTTGGTTGTGCGAATGTCTCTGAAAGTTGCGGCATCGTCTCTCGGCACTGCATCTAGGTCAATTTCTTTGCCGCTAACTCTAGAAATTTCTCTGACCGCATAAGCCATAGCGCTCTGCATGCGAACTCCGAGAACGTCTAGTTTGAGTAAGCCCATTGGGTCCATGTCGTCTTTGTCGAACTGACTCATCGGCAAGCCCAACCCGCTTTGCTCAACCGGAGTGCGCCGCAACAGCGAGAGATCGCCCAGGATGACGCCACAGGGGTGCATCGAGATGTGCCTCGGAAGCCGATCTAGTCTTTCGGTGATGTCTACGAGCAGGCTCATTCGTCGGTCTTGTTCGACCTCTTCGGCAAATTTGGCCAGCTCGGGTTTGGTCTGCAGTGCGCCTCTAAAACTGCGTGCGCTAAAGCGCCACATGTTCTTTGCGATTTCGTCAATCTGTTCGTCGTCAAGCCCAAGCGCCAGACCCGAATCGCGCATTGCTCCGCGGCCACGATAGGTTGATTGCATCGACAGCAGTGTGACTCGATCTGAGCCGTAGCGTTTGAAGATGGCTCGATAGATTTCGTGACGCCTTGCGGATTCGACATCGATATCGATGTCTGGAAGGCTCGATCGCTCGACACTGAGAAAACGTTCGAACAGCAAGTCGTGCTCGATTGGGTCTACTCCGCTGATGCCCAACAGGTAGTTGGTCAGCGACCCGGCGCCCGAGCCTCGAGCCTGACTGCGGATTCCCATGTCGCGAATCATTTGAGCCACATCGGCGACCGTCAAAAAATAGGTGGCAAAACCAAGTTTGTTGATGGTGATTAGTTCTTGGCCGAGTCGGTGTTTGACCTGAGTGAGCAGCGAATCGTTGGCCCGCGGATAGAACCGCTCTATGCCGGCATGGGCTTTTTGCCAGAGGACTTCGAAGGGATTGCCCTCGATGCCGAGAGCGGCTTTTTCTGGAGTTTTAGGTCGACCCCAATCGCAATCGCCGACTGCATCTAGAACGCAGAGTTTTGCCAATTTTGCGGTGGTCGAGAATAGCTCTAGCGCTCGATCGCGGTCTTCGGTTATTTCGACGGCCAGGGATTGCATCATGCTGGCTGGCTTTAGCCAAGCTTGAGCGTTTGGTTGCGGCTTGAATAGCCCCAATGCCTCGAGGTGTCGGGCCGAATCGAGCACGTCTGCGGTTAGGGCGTCGTCGGGCTCTAAATAGCGAACCGCGTTGGTTAGAACGGCAGGTGTTTTGGTTGCATCTGCCAGCTGCAGCATGCGACGGGCTTGAAGAACAGAAAGCTCGGTGCCTGGCTCGGTGATGTGGCTAACAATCTCGATTGCCAAGGTGCCCGTTGTTTTTAGGCACTCTCGCCAAGCCTCGAGGGCCTCGATGGCGCCGCTGCGGTTGGCAGCCAGAACTTCGAGCCCAACATCGCTGTCTGGGCCTAGTAGCACCGTGCAGCCGCCTTCGTCGCGCAGCAAATCGGCCAATGCGCTTCTAGCAATGCCAACCTGCTTTTTGATCGCTTTAGGTAGAGCGTGTGCAACAGAGACTATTTTGCAAAGTTTGGCCCAACCTAAACCGCCGTTATTGCCGTGAGCCAGAATGACGCATCGACCCAGCTGATTGCCAGAGTCATCCAAAACCGCAAGGTTTACTCCGACGATGGGCGAGATTCCCAATTGCAGACAAGCGCCAATGTGCTTGACCGCGCCATAGAGGCCGTCTCGGTCGGTGATGGCAGCCGCCTGAATGCCCTGTGCCGCAGCTGCCTCGACCATTCGCTCCGGCCTGGTCACGCCAAAGTGGCCCGAGAATGCCGAGGCTACATTGAGGTGAATAAAGCCAGACATGATTCGGTTAGTCGTAGACCCTGACGAGTCGCCAGATGTGCTTTTGGCCACCAGAGGTATCTAGCGTGTGCACCAGTTCATATTGAGCTTTGTCTTTGTTGTTGCTTGATGCGCTCATGCGCCACATTTCAACCTCGAGCACACCGGCGCCAATGCCGCGTTGCACTCTTGCCGCCTCGATCCACCATTCGCGACGAGCAAACCAGCGGATTGGTTTTGACTTAACCAAATAGCCGGCACCACGCCACCAAAAGCCAATCGGTTCACCGCCTCGATCGACCGAAACCTCAACTCTTTCATCAACGCGCAGCATGACCGCACCCCTAACCTTCAAGTAGTTATTCGAACATTTGTTCGAACGTTAAGAGTGTATGGAAAGCCACCGACATTTCAAATTTTTGAAGCCGAACTATGCGTTTCGGGCGTGTCTAGAGTGCTTTGATCAGCGATTCTGAGTTGTTGCGAACCTGGCCGACTTCGGCTCCGACTGCAAAGAACTCCGCCTCGCCGGCAACCAAATCCGAATCGATAGCAATCGCATCGAGAAGGTCTTGGTCACCCTCGATGTGAGGGTCAAGCCAGGCATCGAAGGTGTCGGCCGATAGCAACACCGGGTTTCGATCGTGAATGTGAGCCAAGTCTGGGCACGAAGCTTTGGTCAGAGTAGTTGCCGAAAGCAACCAGCGAGTTGGGTCACCCGCAGCTTTGCTCGGGTCTGCCCACCATTCATACAAGCCGGCTAAGGCGAACATGCCATCCGTGCCTGCATTTATGTAAAAAGGCTGCTTGGTGCCATCGGCGGCGACCTGCCATTCGTAATAGCCAGAAGCCGGGATGACGCAGCGGCGGCGTACCACCGAGTCTTTGAACGATGGCTTCTCGAGCAGTGACTCGATACGACCGTTGATCAACGGAGCGCCCTCGGCCGGCCCCTTTGACCATCTAGGCACCAAACCCCAGCGAGCCGAGTGAATTTCACGGCTAAGTTCGCCAAGCGGTGCACCATTTTCGTCTTTTTCAAAAGAACGATCGACGATCATTACGATCTGTTGAGTGGGTGCCACGTTGTATGAAATGCCCGGCACATCACCGATGATTTCATCGACTTCAAAAATCGTTTGAATCTCGCCAACCGTTCTGGCCACAACAAATCTTCCGCACATGGTTTAGCCCTTCGGTGTCTCGCCGCTGTCGGGTTCGGCTAGCTTTTCGGCGGCAATCTCGAGGCGTTGTTTGCCGAAGTGAATGATCACCATGAAAACCAGGATGATGGCCACAAAGACAAAGCCGCCCCACTTTAGGTTGCCGGCTATTTGCTCGTAGGCGCCGCGAGCCAGGTAACCGATGCCGACGTAAGCAGAAGCCCAAATCGCGCAGGCTCCAAAAGTCCAAACAATAAATTCCCGGTAGCGCATCCGAGTCATGCCTGAAGCAACCGGAACCAGTGAGTGCAAGATCGGCAGGAATCTCGAGATCGCTACGGCTAAGCCACCACGGCGTTCGACGAATCGGTCGGCGAGTGCCCAGTTTGCCTCACCGAGACGCTTGCCGAGTTTGCTCGCACGGATGCGTTCGCCAAAGAATCGCCCGATCCAGAATCCCAGGCTTTCGCCAATCAGTGACCCAACCAAAACTGCGGCAAGCAAAAAGAAAAAGTCGCCGGCATCTTGAACACCGGTGGACGCAACCAAAACCACGGTATCGCCGGGAATCACCAAGCCGACAAAGAGCGAAGTCTCGAGGGCAATAGCCAGGCCGGCGAGTAGATTGCGAAGCGCCGGGTCGACCGATTGAACGGTGTTGATCAGCCAGTCCAGGATGTCGTTCATGAGCCAATTCTCGCACTAGAGAAAGCCACACTGGGCATTTGAACTAGATGGCTGTCGAAAGCAGGCGAAGTCGCCTCTCGAACGACTCGAAGTGTTTCGGCTTACCCAACGGGCCGCCTAGATCAACCCACTCTGATGCGACGCGAATACCTTGAAGAGAACTGAGCGCCCAAACTTCTAAGCCAACTAAATCAGCTGGTTTGGCGGTAACCAGCCTGGTTTTGATTCCCATTTGTTCGGCAATCGAAAAAACCTCGCGCCTGGTGATC
>ERZ650303.7-NODE-7-length-57173-cov-21.296299_pt1 | contig 57173 bp, 62 predicted proteins | sample MGYA00376239_ERZ650303 | MGnify/ENA primary metagenome ERZ650303 (study PRJEB26733, sample SAMN07839262) | wastewater metagenome | biome: small river; feature: stream; material: water | place: USA: North Carolina | collected 2016-04-05 ... | reverse complement strand
TCGACGCCGTCGAGTCCCCGACCCACCTGCTCATGAGCCGCGCCATGCGCCGGCGCCTCACGGCCGCCGCGCGCAACAGCTCGGTGGGCGGCTACATCACCTACACGCGCGACGAGTTCGGCCGCCAGATCGCGCTCTACAACGACCTCCCCATCCTGATCGCGGACGGGTTGGGCGACGCCTACGCCACGCTCGCGTTCAACGAGGCGAACCCCGGCGGCGGCTCGAACGTCGGCACGTCCATCTACGTCCTCTCCCTGGGCGACAGCATGCTCAGCGGCATCCAGAACGGCGACCCGATGGTCACCGACCTGGGCGAGCTGGAGGCCAAGCCCGTCCTGCGCACGCGCGTCGAGTGGTACTCGGGCCTCGCCGCGTTCCACCCGCGCTGCGCGTCCCGCCTGTACGGCATCAAGGACGCCGCGGTCGTCGCCTGATAGGGCGGCGATCGGGGAAGCCTGAGCCGGGGCAACCGGCCACTGATCGCGAGGGTACCGAAGTCCCAGACCCCAAACCCTGACACGGAGTCAGACAGATGAACATGAACAAGCTCCTGCGTGCGTTCGACACGCTCACCGTTCTCAAGGACGCCGGCCTCGTGGCCGCGTCCGCCGCGGCCCAGGTTGGCGGGCAGGCGAAGATCCTCGACCTGCACAACGCCAACGGCGGGCAGGCACCGCTCGACCCCACCGCGGGCATGCAGCTCGGCGCGCTCACCCCGATGGTCGCGGTCATCGACGTCTCGGCGATCGAGGTCGACACGAACAACGAGTCCTACACGGTCATCATCCAGGCGTCCAGCTCGCCGACCTTCGCGTCCGACATCATCAACCTCGGCCAGATCCAGCTCGCCGCGGCCGGCGCCAACCTCGGCGGCGCGACCGTGGCCGGCGCGATCGGCCGCTACGTCCTCCCGCTCACCAACTGGCAGAACGGGACCTCGCGGCGATACATCCGCGCCTACACGGTCGTCGCCGGCACGATCGCGACGGGCATCAACTACACCTGCCGCCTCGGCGAGATGCAGTTCTAGTCGGCCTCAGGCCCGCCCGCCCGGCGGGCGCCCGCGCCGTCCCCTCCCAGAGGGACGACCCGAGCGCCCGACGGGGAGCAAACCCCGCGGAAGGAGAATCACAGATGGCAACGATCCAGGGACTCACGCCGGACGCCAACGGGCAGGTCAACATCTTCGACGTTCCCGACGGCAAGTGGAAGAAGGTCGCGTACGTCGACGCGCGCGAGATGCTCGCGAAGGGCACCGCGAGCCTGGGCGACGACCTCGTCGAGCTCACCGGCCCGGCCGGCAACATCACCGTGCACAAGTCCCAGGTCCGCGACCACGAGGCGCGCGGCTACAAGCTCATCGCCGACAAGGTCGACGGCTCCGGGGACCCGAAGGGCCGCGGCGGCAACCCGACCCCGAACCCCAATGACAAGAAGGGCGACGGCAAGGGCGAGGGCGACTCGTACAACTTCATGAAGCACACGGTGCCGGAGCTCAAGGAGTTCGCCAAGCAGGCCGGGCTCAAGGACTTCGACGGCATGAGCAAGGCGCAGCTCGCCGCGGCCCTCGACGACTCGGGCTGGATCCCGCAGGACTGATCGGTGACGCGATAACGGCCACGCATAAGGAGACAGGGCAATGCCCATCGTTGTTGAGGATGGATCGGGACTGGCCAACGCCAACTCGTACGCGAGCGCGGCGGAGGCCGCCTCGTATCACTCAACATACGGCAACTCCGCGTGGCGCGAGCCGGCCGCGGTGGGGAGGATCCACCTCCCCACCCAGCCGGCCGCGGGCAACACGGTCACCGTCGGCGTCACCGCGTACCAGTTCGTGTCGGGCTCCCCGCTCGCCAGCAAGGACGTGCGGCTCGGCGCCACCTCCCAGGAGACGCAGGCCAACCTGGTCGCGGCGATCAACGGCACCGGCAATCGCGGGTATGCCTACCACTCCGCGACCCCCGTCAACTCCGACGCCACCGCGTCAGACTTCTCCAGCGACGTGTGCGTGCTCACGACGATCGCGGGCGGCTCCGCGGCGAACGCGACCGCGCTGGCAATGACCACCGCGAGCCCGGCGACCAACTACGTCGAGGCGTTCTCGGGCGGCATCGATTCCCTGGAGCCGGCGCTCATGCGGGCGACGCGGTACCTGGACCTCAAGTATGCGCAGCGCTGGTACGGCGATCGCGCGAACGAGGAGCAGGCGCTGGCGTGGCCGCGCGAGGGCGTGGTTGATCGCGACGGGTTCGAGCTGCCCGACGACGCGGTGCCCGTCAAGCTCAAGTACGCCGTGGCCGAGGCCGCGCTGGCGATCCTCCTGGGAGCGGATCCCATCGCCGACGTCGCGGTCGACGCGTCCACCGGCACGACGAGCGAGTCGATCAGCGTCGGCCCCATCAGCATCAGCGAGTCATACGGCGGATCCAAGGCCACCGAGACGCGATACCGCAAGGTCGAGTCGTGGCTGTCCGACCTCGCGAGCGGCGGCTCGCAGGCGGTGAGGGGATAACCATGGCGAGCCTGCAGGACAAGGTCGCGGCCGGGGTTGCGAAGGCGTTCAACAAGGTTGGGCGCCCCGGCGTCGTCCTGCGTCGCTATCCCGGAGCCGTCGCGAACAAGGCCGCCGGGACCACCTCCAGGGGAGCGCCGCTCGACGTGACCCTGCGGTCCTCGCCGATCCTGGAATACTCGCAGCGCGTGATCGACGGGGAGAACATCCGCAAGGGTGACTGCTACGTGCTCGTCGAGGGCGTGACCTCGCCGAGCGCCGATCAGATGAAGGACCAGCTGGTCATCGCGGACGGAAAGACGTTCAAGGTCGTCGGCGTCAAGACGCATTCGGCCGGCACTGCCGCGGCCGCGCACGAGCTGCAGCTCCGGGGGTCCGCATGAGCGGCTTCGGGAGCATCGAGCAGCTGGAGAGCGACCTCAGGGCCATGCTCAAGGACGCGACCTCTGAGACCGTCCGCACGGTCCAGAAGAAGATCACGTTCGACCTCCTGGCAGGCGTCGTGCGCCGCACCCCGGTCGACGAGGGTCGCGCCCGCGGCGGGTGGCAGGTCGGCGTGAACGAGGCGCCGCAGCCCAGGCCGACGCCCGTCGATCCCGGCAAGAAGGTCGGCGACCCGACCGGCGCCGCGCTTACGGCGGCGATCCCGAAGCTGGAGAAGCTCCCCGACTACGCGATCGTGTTCCTGGTCAACGATGTGCCGTACATCGTCGTGCTCGACCAGGGGCTGTTCGACCCGGCGAACCCCGGACCGTCCAAGGACCCGCGCAAGGGTCGCCGCGGGAAGATACTCGTGCAGGGCGGGTTCTCGACGCAGGCGCCCGCGGGCATGGTCGACGTGACGATCGCGAGCATCGCGGCGGAGGTGGCACAGTCATGAGCACCACACTCGCAGCGGCGATGGCGACGATCCGTGGCAGGTGGGAGTCGGAGGTCGAGCAGGCGCTCGACCTCCCGACGCAGTACGACGCGCGCGACCTCGCGGAGCCCGAGGGCGAGGACGCGAGGTACTGCAGGCTGTCCATCATCCCCGGGGACTCCGCCCAGGTCACCGCGCTCTGCTCGCCGACGGGCGGCCAGCAGTTCCGCACCGCGGGCATCTTCATCGCGTCAATCTATTTCCCGCACGGCGACGGGGACGGCGACCAGGTCGCGCTCGCGGAGCAGGCCGCCGGGAAGTTCAAGGCACAGACGGTGGGGGGCGTGACGTTCCGCACCCCGTCAATCTCGAGGGTCGGGAGGGCCGGCAAGTGGTGGCAGGTCAACGTGACCTGTCCCTGGCAGTTCGACACGTTCTCAAGCTGATCGGAGTTCACCCATGTCTGACACGAATCGCACGGCGCTCCTGTACATTCCCGAGTCGGTGTTCGGCGTCACGCCCGGAACGCCCAACATGAAGTTCCTGCGACACACCGGCGAGTCGCTCGGGCTCGACACGCAGACCACGCGCTCGAACGAGATCCGCTCCGACCGGCAGATCCCGGACTTCGTCCGCACCGGCATCAACGCCGCGGGTGACGTCAACTTCGAGCTGTCGCACGGCGCGTTCGACGACTTCCTCGTCGCGTCGCTCATGAGCGCCGGCTGGTCGACCCAGGTCAGCCTCACCGGCCTCACCCTCACGTTCAACTCCGGCGCCGGCACCATCGCGCGCTCCGCCGGCGACTGGGCGGCCGACGGCATCACGGTCAACTCGTGGATCCGTCCCGCCGGCGCGATCAACGCGGCGAACAACGCGTACTTCAAGGTCACCGCGGTCACGACCCTCACCCTCACCGTCCAGCAGGTCGGCGGCAGCCCGCGCATGGTGAGCGAGTCCGCGACGGCCGGCATGACTCTCAAGCAGGGCTCGCAGATCGTGAACGGCACGACCTTCCAGTCGTTCGCGATCGAGCGGCGCTTCACCGACCTGTCCAACGAGTTCGCCCTGTTCAACGGCATGGGCGTCGATCAGTTCAGCCTCAACACGCAGAAGGACGGCATCGTCACCGGCGCGTTCCGCTTCCTGGGCAAGACCGAGGTGAGCGCGAACGCGACGGCGGCGTCCTCCACGACCGCGGCCCCGACCGAGGACGTGATGAACGCCATCGACGACGTCAAGATGGTGTGCGAGAACGGCGGCGCGCAGTACGACATCACGGCGCTGACCATGCAGCTGCGCAACAACCTCCGCGCTCGCCTCCAGGTCGGCACGCTCGGCGCGGTCAGCCTCGGCGTCGGCTCCGTCGAGGTCAGCGGCACGCACCAGGCGTACTACAACTCCAAGGCCGTCATGGACCGCTACCTCAACTACTCCGCGACCAACCTCTCCCAGGGGTTCTACAAGAACGGCAAGGGCTACGTGTTCGACTTCCCGCGCATCAAGTATTCCGCCGGCCGGCGCGTCGGCGGCGGCATCAACGCGGACGTCATGGCGGAGATGAGCTGGAACGCGATGCTGGACCCGACCGAGGGCATCACCATGCGCGTCGCGCGCTTCTCCTGATAGAACGTACGCCCACCGCGCGGGGCATCGGTCGCGCGGCCTCACCAGAGTTCACCTACAAACGAGGTCACGAACATGGCGAAGATCGGCAGCATCAAGACGGACGGCGGGGCGGAGCGGGACGGTGTCTGGGCGACGTACCCGGGCACTGACATCAAGGTCAAGGTGGCGCGCTTCGGCAACCCCACCTTTGAGGCGGACTCGCGGGAGTTCCGGCGCCTGGCGAAGCAGGCCAAGGACGGGGTCGAGCTCACCGAGCGGGAGAGTAAGGACGCCGTGGCACCCGCGGTCGCGCGGCACCTCATCAAGGACTGGCAGAACATCGAGGACGACGACGGGGCGCAGATCCCGTTCTCGATCGCCAAGGCCGAGGAGCTTCTCAAGACTCCCGAGCTGCACGACTTCTACGACTGGGTCGTGCGCACGTCCCGCGACGCGGATCGGTTCCGCAAGGCCGACGTGGCGGGCGTCGCGGGAAAGTCCTAGAGGTCCTCGCCTGGAAGCACAGGCACGAGGCGGACCCCAGGCAGGTCAGGTTGTATGAGAAGATGGAGCGGGAGGGCCGGCCGAGCCCCTTGCGGTTCCGGCCCTCCCTCCCAGAGGACGACCTGCCCTGGTGGAACGCCTTCGCCGAGCTTCACTCGCAGAGGACCTCCGGCCTGGGGCCGAACCCCATCACCACCTCCGACGTGCTCGCCTGGGCCTCCCTCCGCGGGTGGCCGAGGGAGGAGCGGGGGGACCTGCTGACGGTCGTGCTGGCCGCGGACAGGGGCTGGTTCGACCTGAGGGCTGAGGACAGGAACCACTCGGAGGACGACGCGCATGCTGCTCAAGAGGCTGATCGAGATCGGGATCGACGCCCGCGGGGCGAAGGCCGGCGGGGCTGAGGCCGAGGCGGCCGTCAAAAAGGTGACGGACGAGACGCGCCGCGCCCGTGACGAGATGGGCCGGTTCGTCCGCTCGGGCGAGGGCATGCGCGAGGTCGGTCGCGAGGCGAAGGACGCCGCCCGCGACGTTGACAAGCTCGAGGACGAGGTGCGCGAGACGGCGAGGGCGGGCGAGTCCCTGGGAGACGCCCTCGCGGGCATCTTCGGCGGGATCACGCTCGGCCTCGCCGTCCGCCAGCTCGTCCGCGACTTCCAGGAATTCGAGGAGGCGCTGATCGACGTCCAGAACACGACGGGCCTGACCGGCCGCGGCATCGAGCAGATGGGCGACGAGATCCTCGCGCTCACCACGCGCCTGCCCGTCGGCGTGCAGTCCGTGGCCTCGCTCGTTTCGGAGGCGAAGCGCCTCGGCAACGAGTCCACCGCCGACATGCTCAAGTTCGCGGAGGCAATGGAGCGGGTCGGAGCGGCGACCGACCTCCAGGGAGGCGGCGGCGCCCGGGCGATCGGTCAGCTGCTCGCGACTGTCGGCTCGCCGGCGAACGCCGACAACATCCTCAAGATCGGCGGGGCCGTCAACGCGCTCGCGGACGCGTTCGGCGGGTCGCACTCCGAGATCGTCGCAAACTCGACCGGCATCGCCAACCTGACCGCGCGGTACGGCGTCGGTGCGACGCAGGCGCTGGCGTTCTCCGCGGCGCTCGGCCGCATGGGCGTCGAGAGCGGCAACGCGTCGCTCGCGATCAACAAGCTGTTCGACGTCATGACGGACAAGTTCGTGCAGCAGTTCGGCGGCGACCGCGTGGCCGCGTTCCAGGGACTCCTGCGCGGGCTCGCCCAGGTCAAGGCCGCGGGCGGCGACGTCGAGGCCGTGCTCACCAAGCTCGGCTTCGAGAATGACCGCGTGCTCAAGACCGTGCTGCCCCTCATCAGCGGGCAGGACCAGCTGGCCAAGGCGCTCCGCATCGTCGGCGACGAGTCCGGGAACGTGGCCGGCCTCCTGGAGGGGAGCGACCGCGTGTTCGGCTCCACCGCGAAGCAGGTCGAGCTGCTGTGGAACAACGTCAAGGCGGTGGGCGTCGCGCTCGGCCGCGAGCTGCTCCCCGTCGTCAACGCCGTGCTCGGGGTGCTCAACTCGATGCTTGGGCAGCTGTACGTCGTGAGCGAGGGCGCGGGCCGGCTCACCGCCTCAGGCAAGCTCACCGCGATCGCCATGGCGGGACTCGGCGCCGGGCTCGCGTACGTCGCGCTCAGCGCCGGCCCCATCGTCGCCATGTTCAGCAAGTTCGGCACCGTGCTCGGGACCGTCGCGGGCGCCGCGTCGAGCCTGCTCATCCCCGCCCTCACCGTGGTCGCGGGCATCCTCGCCTCGCTCATGACGTTCGACTTCGGGTACTACCTGCAGAACGAGTTCAAGGTGGTCGCCGACGCGGCTGACGCGTTCGTCAACCAGATCAGCGTCATGTGGACCTACATCAGGTCCTCCTTCGAGCTGGGCGCGCTCTACATCCGCGACACCTGGAGCCTGCTGTTCAACACGTGGTTGCGCGAGCCCTTCGCGGCCTACATCCAATACTTCGCCGAGGGCCTGGAGGCGATCCGCGAGACGATCGGCCTGGACCTCGGTGGGCGGGAGCTGCTCGCCTGGTCGGACCAGCTCGCGCGCGGGTCCTACGCGAACGACTATGAGGAGCGCAAGTCCTCGATCATCAAGCAGCGCGACTCCGAGCTTGAGCAGGCTGATGCCGCGCTCAAGCAGGCGCTCGAGAACAACATGCGCGAGTTCGGCGAGGACGGCCGGCGCACCGGCGAGGGCTACGCCCAGCAGTTCGGGCAGGGCCTGTTCGCCACCATGGAGGACGTCAAGCAGGCGCTCGCGTCCTCCAGCGCGACGGTCGCCGACGGGCTCAAGCCCGTGCAGGAGGGCCTCTCCCAGGAGAACGTCGACTCGCAGGGAGCGCTCGACGCCGCGGACGCGGTGAAGAAGCTCGCGGAGGCGATCAACAAGGGCGGCGACGAGACGCAGGACGCCGCGCAGGCGCTGAACGGCATGTTCGCGGCGCTCCGCCTGGAGAAGGACCTCATCGGCAAGACCAACGACGAGCGCGAGCGGGCGGAGGCCGCGGTGCGCTTCCAGGCGATCGCGGCCAAGGCGTACAAGGACGACCTCGACAAGCAGAACACGGAGCTGCAGCGGTACCTCGGGCTCCTGCAGGAGGTCCAGAGGGCGCAGCGCGAGCACGAGGTCGGCAAGACGTTCGAGGACATGGACAAGCAGATCCGGCTGCTTCGCGAGTCGAACTTCGAGCGCGAGCATGCGACCGAGATCGCGAAGTTCCAGGCGCTTGCGGAGGAGGCGTACGGCGAGGCGACCTCCGGCGCGCAGACGCAGGTCGACTTCTTCATCAAGAAGCTGCACGAGCTTGAGCGCGCCCGCGACCTGCAACGCCTGGCGGAGGACATCGGCAAGTCATTCGGCAGCGCCTTCGAGGACGTGGTGTTCCAGACCAAGTCCGTACAGGAGGCGATCGAGGACATGGTGCGCGAAGTCGCGCGGCTCATCTTCCAGGAGCTTGTCACGAAGCAGATCGCGGGATTCGCCTCGTCGCTCATCATGGGGCTCGCCGGCGGCTTCGGCGGCAGCAACAGGATGGGCGGCGCGTTCGTGCAGGGCACCCAGGTCGCGTTCGCCAGCGGCTACGTGACGCAGGGCACCGAGGCGTTCCCCATGAGCGGCGGTCGCTACGGGATCCGCGGCGAGGCCGGCCCGGAGGGCGTGCTGCCCCTGGAGCGCGGCAGCGACGGGCGCCTGGGCGTGCGCCAGTACGGGAGCGGCGGCGGCCAGACCAACGTGACGATGAACGTCTACGGCGTGCGCGACGTTGACGGGTTCCGCAGGAGCAAGAGGCAGCTCGCGCGCAGCCTCAAGAGGGCAACGCGATGAGCTTCCACGAGGTCAGGTTCCCCGACGACGTGAGCTACGGCAGCAGCGGCGGCCCGGGCTTCAACACCGCGGTCATCGAGACGGACTCGGGCTCCGAGCATCGCATGGCGCGGTGGTCCTCCCCCAGGAGGCGCTACAACGCGGCGTACGGCGTGAAGTCTTGGGCGCAGATGGCGACCCTGATCGCGTTCTACGTCGCGCGGCAGGGCGCCGCGTACGGGTTCCGCTACAAGGACTGGGCAGACTTCACCACCAGGAGCGACGGCCGGAGCGCGGCGACCAACCTCGACTGCGAGCTTGGCGTCGGGACCGGCACGCGCCGCTCCTTCCAGCTGATGAAGAAGTACGTGAGCGGGTCGACCACCTCGTATCGCGTCATCAGCAAGCCCGTGAGCGGTACGGTCGTCGTCGCGGTGGACGGCGTGAACGTCACGTCCGCGAGCTGGGTCGTGGATCACACGACCGGCGAGCTGTTGTTCAACATCGGGGCGGAGCCGGCCGCCGACGCGGTCGTCACCGCGGGCTGCGCCTTCGACGTGCCGGTGCGGTTCGGCGCCGAGGCGGACGAGGTGCTGGACGTCTCGATCGACAACTTCGACGAGCTGAGCGTGCCAGACATCCCGCTGGTCGAGATCAAGGACACGGCGCCGGTTGACCCGCTCGGCGCGTACCACGGCGGGGCGTGCGAGCAGGTCATCTACTCGGACGTCGTGTTGTCGCCCGGCACGGGTCGCGTGCAGGTCGTGCAGGCGATGGGCAGCGGGCTCGACGCGCGCCTGCCGGACCCGACGGACATCCCGCCCGGCGGTCCGATCATGTACATCGTGTGCGAGGGCAGCAACGCGATCGGGATCACGAACCACGACGACACGTTCACGTACGTCGCGACGCTGAGCCCGGGGGAGTGCGTGGAGGTCATCCTCTCCGTGGACGGGAGCGGCAACAAGGTCTGGTACTGCCTGGGAGCCTGAGCATGGGAACGCTTGCGAACTACAACGGGGGAGCCCAGCACGCGACGCTGTCCACGACGACGCCGCGGCAGCTCGTCTGGTTCCAGCGGCGCGTGCAGGCGCTCAACCCGACCGTCGCCGGCGCCAGCGTGCGCATGCCGAACGTGTCGGGCCGCACCGGGCTCGGCGGCCCGGTGTTTATCGTCCTCAACGTCAACGGCTCCAACTCGCTCGCGGTGCGGACCTTCGGCGGCGCCACGCTCCTCGGCACGCTCACCCCGGGGACGGCCGGCCTGATGCTCCTGAGGTCGGCGACGACGTCGGCCGGCGCGTGGACCCTCGTGCCGCGCGTGCTCAACAGCGCGGGGATGGCGGCGTCGCGCGAGTCCAGGAGCGCCCCGGAGGAGCTGCCCGCGACGTGCAATCCCGCGCGGTGGGTCTGCGTCAAGTGCGACGACCCGCTGGTCGCGTTCTACACGAACGACGAGTCCGTCGGGGAGCAGGTCGGCAAGGTCATCCAGATCGACTCGACGTGCTGGCGGGTCTACTCGGTGCGGAACAGCGGGCGCCATGGCATCAGCGTGCCCTCGTTCACCCCGCATGACTACTGCACGGACTGCTGCATCGCGACGGGAGGCGGCGGGGGAGGATCGACGGTCGACCTCATCTCCTCCTCGTCGACCGGCGGCGCCTCCGACCCCTACGAGAACGACTGCGAGCGCGGCGACGGCGACGTCGACCCCGCCGACCAGGCGTTCGACGACTCGTTCTCCCCGCCGATCGGGGGTGGCGCGTGAGCGACTGCCCCAAGTGCCCGGGCGAGCGCCTGGCGTCCCGCGTCGTGTCCGGCCTGGTCGGCGCCGGCAAGGCGCTGGTCGGCGCGGACCCGTGCCCTCCCCAGGAGAGGCGCGTGCGCAGGCTCGTGTGCAACGAGTGCCCCGAGGCGCGCCGCGGCCGCCGCACCCTCTGGGCGGTGCTCTGCTCGGTGTGCGGCTGCCTCATCAGGTTCAAGACCTCGCTCGCGTCCCAGTCGTGCCCGCGGGGGCACTGGCGCGCCGTCAGGCTCACAGTGAGTGGAGGACCCCGTGCCTAACTACCCGCCCTCGCCGGCGATCGTCCCGTTGACCCTCGAGCGCGTGCGCAGGTACGCGAGCTGCTGGAAGATCGAGCGCTCGGACTCCGCCGTGCTGCGGTTCACCGACCACGACCAGGAGATCACGCTCGACGGCGACGGCACGTACACCCCGCAGAACGGCGGCAACCCGTCCGCCCGGCAGAAGCTCGGCGGCATGCGCGTCCGCAACATGGACCTCGTGGGGGCGCTCGACGACTCCGCGATCAGCGACTCCGACCTCAAGGCCGGTCGCTACCGCGACGCGGTCGTCACCGAGACGGTCGTGGACTGGTTGTTCCCGTGGGCCGGCGCGATAGCGACCAACGTGTACACGATCGTTGGGGCGACGTTCACCGGCGAGTATTGGCAGGTGGAGGTCAGCGGCGTCACGCAGAGGCTCACGCAGAAGGTCGGCCGGGTCTACGGCAGGACGTGCGACCACGTGCTGGGGGACGCGCGGTGCAACCGCGACGGCACCGTGGACCTCGAGGCCGGCAACGACAAGCTCGGCGACACGCTCAAGCTCGCGGCGTCCGTGTCGTCGCTCGTCTACCCGCGGCTCACGTTCATGTCCGACGCGTTTCGAGCCGCGGGATATTTCAAGTACGGGAAGCTCGTGTGGACCTCCGGGCTCAACGTCGGCGTCGTCAGCGAGGTGAAGGAATACGCGGACACCGGCCGCATCGACCTCGCGCTCAAGACTCCCCTGCCGATCGCGCCGGGGGACTCCTTCAACGTCTACGCCGGGTGCGACCACCTCCCCGCGACGTGCTCCGGCAAGTTCGGGACCGGCGCCAGCGGAAACATCAAGAACTACGGCGGGCACCCGACGATCCCCGGCACGGACAAGGCGTTCGCGACCCCGGAGAACAAGTGATGCCGCAGCTCACCATGAGGGACAGGATCATCCACGAGGCGAGGCTGTGCATCGGCACGCCGTACCACCACTGCGGCCGGCACTGGCGCCTGGGCCTGGACTGCATCGGGCTGCTCGTCCACGTCGGCGGTCGGCTCGGCCTCACCACGCACGACCTCGCCGCGTATTCCAGGCACCCGGACGGCATCACGCTCCCGCGCGAGCTGTCGCGCTGCCTCGCCGAGGTCCCTCCCCAGGAGGCCGGCCCCGGCGACGTCCTGACGTTCTGGATCAGGCGGCGCGGCGTTCCCCAGCACGCGGCGATCATCACCGAGGTCGAGCCGACCTCGATCGTCCACACGCACGCCGACGCGGGGAGGGTCGCGGAGCACGGGCTCGACCCGCGATGGGCGGAGCGCATCTGCGCGGCGTACAGGTATCCCGGAGTGGAGGACTAGCATCATGGCGACTGTTGCACTTTACGCGGCGGGGGCGGCGATCGGCGTCGCGACGGGCGGGGCCGGGGCGATCGCGTTCGCCGGCCTCACCTACGCGGCCGTCGGCGGGATGATCGGCGGCACGATCGGCGCGTTCATCGACAACACGTACCTGTTCCCCGCCCTGTTCTCGCGCGGGGGAGCCGGCGGAATGACCGGGCCGCGCGTCGACGACTTCCAGATCCAGTCCGCCGCGGAGGGCACACCGGTCAAGTTCTGCGTCGGCCCGCGGAACCGCATCGCCGGCGAGATCATCTGGCTGCGCAACTGGAACGACGACCCCACGCTCGAGGTCGCCGTCACCGAGTCGGCCGGCGGCGGAAAGGGTGGCGGTGGTGGCGGGGGAGGCGGCTCGTCGGTCACAAACTACTACTACTACGTCGACCTCGCGATCAGCGTGTGCGAGGGTCCGGTCAACAAGGTGCGCAAGGTCTGGGCCGACAGCAAGCTCATCTACGACGACGGCAACGACCCGATCAGCCTGCCCGGCGTCTCGATTGACACCTCGGGCATCTACACCGCCAGCTACGACTTCGCCGGCAACGGCTTCACCGTCGGCAGGTACGTCGTCGTCAGCGACGCCGGCAACCCCGCGAACAACGGGCGCTTCCGCATCACGGCGAGCGATGGCAGCTCCGTCACCCTGGACGGGACGCACGCGAGCGAGGCGCCTCCCGGCGACGTCACGTTCACGCTCGACCCGTACACCGACGCGCGCTATCGCGCGATGCGCTTCATGAACGGGACCGACGACCAGGAGCCCGACCCGTACATGCAGGCGAAGGAGGGCGCCGACGCGACCCCCGCGTACCGCGGCGAGGTCGTCTGCGTCATCGAGAACTTCGCCATCAAGGACTGGGGCAACAGGCTCCCGCAGTTCAACTTCCTCGTCGAGAAGCAGCGCAGGCAGACCGTCGGCGAGGCGATCGAGCAGATCGTCGCGCGCTCGGGGTCCGGCATCCCCGTCGACGCCGGCGAGGTTCGCGGCAACATCCTGGGGTATGCGATCGCGTCGCCGATGAGCCTCGTCGAGCAGCTCGAGCCGCTCATGCTCGCGTTCAACCTCAACTGCGTGGAGGACGCCGGCACGCTCTACTTCTACAACCGCTCGCGCGAGACGGTCCTGGACGTCGAGCAGGAGTGGCTGGGCTCCGCCGCGGAGGGGTCGGACGACGCGCCGCGGCCGATTGAGTTCGTTGATTCCGCCTCCCAGGAGGTGCCCACCGAGGTGAGCGTGCAGTACCTCGACCCGAGCACGAACTACCAGCAGGGCTCGCAGGTCGAGCGCCGCGTCGGGCTCGGGACGACGCGCAACGTCCTGCAGGTCAACCTGCCCGTGGTCATGCAGCCGACGCAGGCCCGCGCCGTCGCGGCGAGGGTCATGTGGTCCGCGTACCCCGAGCGGGTTCGCGCGCGCGTGCAGATCCCGCCGGCGCTGCCCTACCTCCAGGAGGGGGACGTGGTGCGCGTGCCGTACGCGTCCGACCACGAGCTCATCAGGGCGGACGTCATCGACATCGGTGCGAACGGGCTCATGGTCATCGAGGGCCCGCTCGTCGAGCCGCAGACGTACAGGTCGCTCGCGGTCGCGGGCGACAGCACCATCTCCGACTCGCCGCCGCCGTACACACCGCCCGAGGTGACGCTGCGCCTGCTCGACATCCCCGCGTTGCGCGACGAGGACGCCGAGGCGATCGGCTTCTACCACGCGATGAGCGCGACCGACCCCGACGCGCAGTGGCTGGGCGGCAAGGGATACTCGTCGATCGACAACATCGCGTTCGGCCTCTCCTTCGAGTCGTCGTTTGAGGCGACGCAGGGGACGTGCGACACCACGCTCGCGGCCGGCCCGGTTGGGTGGTGGGACCGCGAGAACCACCTCGACGTCACGCTCGTCCACGGGGTCCTGGAGGGCGCGAGCGAGCTGGAGGTGCTCAACGGCTCCAACAGGCTGCTCGTGGGCGGCGAGGTCATCGCGTTCCAGGAGGTGGAGCTGCTCGCGCCGCGTCAGTACCGCGTGCGCAGGCTCCTGCGCGGGCTCCGCGGGACCGAGGCGATGGTCGGCACGCACGGCTCCGGCGAGCGCGCCGTGCTCCTGTCCAGCGGGTCCATCGGCTGGAAGTCGATCAGCGGCGCCATGCTCAACTCGAGCAGGTTCTACCGCGCGGTCGGCAGCGGCGGCGACGTCGACGTGGCCGCGTCCCAGACGTTCGCGACGACCGGCGCGACCCGCAGGCAGTTCGCCCCCACCCGCGCCCGCGGGCAGAGGTCCGGCGGCGACCTCACCGTCTCCTGGGTGCGGCGCTCGCGGGCGCTCACGCGGCTGTTCGGCTCCTACTTCCCGGTCCTGCACACGACCGAGGCGTGGGAGGTCGACGTCATGAGCGGCAGCACCGTGGTGCGGACGATCAGCAGCTCGACCGCGAGCGCGGCGTACTCCGCGGCGGACCAGACGACCGACTTCGGCTCGCCGCAGGCGAGCGTGGACGTGAGGATCTACCAGCTCGGGCCCGACGGGCGAGGGCTGGCACTGGAGGCATCTGTATGAGCGCAACCCCGAACCTTGGAATCACCCGCCTGGTCGAATCGCAGACGCAGGGCGAGGTCACCGTCAACGAGGGCACGAACAGGATCGACGCCGCGGCGCAGCTGTCGGTGAAGTCGCGAACCGTCGCGGCGCAGCCGGGCTCGCCCGTCGACGGCGACCGCTACCTGCTCCCGCCGTCGGGATGCTCGGGCTCCGCGTGGTCCGGCAACGACGGCAAGCTCATGGCGTACTGCGGCGGGTGGATCGTCGACGACCTCGGCGCCGGCATGACCGTCGGCGTCGGCTGGCGCCTCTGGGTGGAGGATGAGCGAAGCCTCATCGTCCACCTCGGCTCGGGCAAGTACGCGGCGGCCTCGGACTCCACGCTCGCGCACGCGCACAGGCCGATCGGCGCCGGGCGAATCCACGTGCCGATGGCGAACGCGACGGCGCTCGCGACGGGCGCTCCTGCCGCGAGCAACATCTGGGCGATCCCGTTCACGCAGGGTCACCACGGGACCGTGGACGCGATGTTCATCAACGTGACGGGCGCGGGCGCGGGCTCCTCCGCGAACCTCGGCATCTACGCGGCGACCTCGGTGGACGACCCGACCCCCGGCGCGCTGATCTATGACGCGGGCAACATCTCCACCGCGAGCACGGGCCTCAAGACGCTCCTCCTGGGCGTGGCGCAGCGCCTCGCGCCGGGCCGGCTCCACTGGCTGGCGTACCTCTGCTCGGCGACCGCGCCGACCATCAGGACGATCCCGCTCGCGGCCTGCTGGCCGATCGGGGACCTGGACTCCGGGTTCGGCTCGGCGCCCGCCGTGGCCTACTCCGCGTCCTCCTCCCCGGGCTCCCTGCCGGGGAGCTTCCCCGGCGGCGGGTCCTGGGTCACGGCCGCCCCGATCCCGGCGATCGGGGTGCGCTGGATCTAACCTCCCCTCGGGAATCCCCGCGCGGAACGGGGTTTCGACCAGATCCGGAGGGGTATAGGGTATTCCCTAGTATAGACTATAATTGAGAGAGAATTATCAATAAGGGCTCCCTCCGGGGAGCCCTTCTCCTACCCTATACCCCTCGGGAAGTGGTCGAAACCCCTCCCTCGCGTAAGTCCCGCAATCGCGAGGGGTTAGGTTGAAAGTTCAAGAAATACTTGAGGAAAGGCTGGCGGCGGCCGATATTCAAGGTATACTCATGGGGTCGGGCGAGGAAGCCCGGACCTGAGACCGAGAAGAAGGAGCACGCGAATGGCCACCACGATCTACCGCCTCACGAACGTCGACACCGGGGACAGCCGATACTTCAACTCCCTTGAGGCCGCGATCAAGGTCGGCGACGGGATGCTCGAGTACGCCGCGAGCTGGCAGGGCGTCAAGTGGTGGAAGGAATCCACGCGGAACTTCTCCGTCGAGTCGAATCGCGGCTGGCAGCGGAACAACGGCCAGACCTTCCTCGAGATCATCCCGATCACCACGGAAGATTGAGGCGGAGCTGGACAGGACTAGAGGTTCAAGATACAGTCACCCAAGGAGTACCGACCGTGCCCAACTTTGAGATGCCCAAGCAGTTCAAGCCCGCCCTCGACCTCGTGGTTGAGACCTACCGCGCGACGTGGGGCCGCGAGAACGTGGTGGACGCTGAGGACCGCGCCGAGTTCAACGCCGCGGTCGAGAAGCTCCTCGCCGGGGACGACGCGTGCGACTTCGCGCTGATCGAGCAGGAGTGCGGCGCGGAGTCCCTGTACGACCACCGCCTCGCCGAGCTCATCGACGCGTTCGCGGAGTGGCTGTGCGAGCAGTCCACGCGGGTCGCCTGCACTCCCCAGAGGACGGCCGAGAAGATGATCGAGGCCATCGGGTTCGACCTCGCCCACCGCTACGAATGCGCGGGCGAGAAGGAGGTCAAGAAGCTGCTGGAGGTGCTCGCGTTCGCGGTCAGCACGGATCGGTCCATCCTGACCGGCATCGGGCTCATGGCTGACGAGCTGGACCGTCAGTCCGCGGAAGCGCACGAGGAGGACGAGGCATGAGCTTGGTGAACGCGAAGAAGCGGGCGCCGGAGATCGCGCGCAAGTGGCTGAGGAAGCTCGGGCAGGGGTTCCACCCCGACACGCCCGCCGATGAGTACGTGAACGTGAGGACGGGTCGGCCCTCCCTCTCCCGCGGCGAGTGCCGCGAGTACGAGGCCGACATGGCGGTCCTGTTCCAGCTGCCCGACCCCTACGCGCTGATCCTCTCCCTGCAGGAGGTCGCCCAATGAGCGGAGCACCGACGAGGGAGGAGGTCCGCGGGTGGAGCCGCGAGCGGTGCATCACGTGGCTGGTCTGGAACGACCGCAACGGGTGCTACACCGACGAGGACCGCGCGGCCGAGGGCTGGGCGCCGCTCAAGCGGCGGGAGGCGCAGGGTCGGGTCCTGCGCGAGCTTCGCGAGGCCCGGGAGCAGGCGGGGAGTTGAGACATGGACCGCGGCGGGAGCCGGGTCTAAGGTAGGAACCCAGTCGCGGCGGTTGCCGCGCGGTCGGGACCCGAGCCGGGCGGGGACCGACCACACCGAGGAGCCGGCATTGATTGGAGCCTGTCAGATGGAAGCGAACACGAATGGCAAGGGCGGATGCTGCGGCGGCGGCGACGGCAAGCCGCGATCACTCAAGGAGGCGCTGGCCGCGGCCCTCGCGAGCGGGGCGATCCTCGGCGCGCTGGTCGAGGTCCCGGCACCGAGGTTCGTGGACGGCGTCTCGGGCGTCCACCCCGAGACGTACCGGCGGATCATGCAGGGCGGCGGCACGTTCACCGCGGTCGAGCAGGAGCTTGCCCGGCAGACCTTCCACGAGTCCCAGTCCGAGACCGAGTGCCTGATCGTCAAGGCGCTCGCGTGCGACGACGCCCAGGGAGCGGCGACGCGGGCGCAGCTCGCGGCGGCCTACCCGCGGCTCGCGGAGGTGGCCGCGCTCGTCGGCGACCAGGACGGGCCGGACTCCGCGTACGCGCGCTGGTGCCGCAAGGTCGACGGGCTGAACCGCATGACCATCGCGTCGCTCCCCCTCCAGGAGGGCGCGACCGCGGCGAAGCCGACCGAGCAGCGCTCGGCGCGCCCCGACCCCTCGAGCAACTGAAGCCGAAACCGCCCGCGAGGGCGGTCGCGGACGGGCTCGGCTCCCGCCGCCTGACGAGGCAGCCGAATCGGAAGGGTACCGATGCAGGATCAAGCGCAGCAGCAGACGGTTTCGGTGTTCGTGCGATACCTCGGGACGCGGGCGTGCTTCACGAACGGGTCCGACGGGTTCCTGATGGTGGACCGCGACGAGCTCAGCGAGAAGGAGCGCGCGGCGTGTGAGCGCGGCGGCGACACGGTTGAGATGAGCGCGGCGGTCTACGCCGGGGTGCGCTGGTCATGAGGACGAGCACGACCATCGTGATGCCGCTGCGGGCCGGCCTGATCGTCGGGGAGGCTCCGGGACCCGGGCAGGCTCCGGGCTCCACCTTCACCGGCCCGAGCGGGGAGCGCCTGTCGCGCCTGCTCGGCGACGAGTGGCACAGGGTGCTGGACGGGGTCAACCTCCTGGACCATCAGCCCCTCGGGCGGGGAGGCTCGGAGTTCGACCTCGGCGCGGCTCGCGCCGCGGCGAGCATCCTCCGGAGGACCTCCCCGTACTTCCGGGACGAGCGCCTGGTCATCTTCGCGGGGAAGCGCGTGGCGCGAGCGTTCGGCTGGACCTTCGGGTACTTCGAGCTGGACGCGATCCTCACCGGCCAGCGCCTCTGCAGGGCGGTCGCCGTGCCGCACCCGAGCGGGCGGAACCGCTGGTGGAACGACCCCGCGAACGCCCGGAGGGCGGCGAAATATTTCAAAGAAATCTTGAGGTGAGGCTGGACGGGACCCGGGACCCGGTGTATATTCATCTCGCCGGAAGGGTACCGGCAACGGAGAATCGGCTATGGCGACTGCCTACAGGAACAAGTTCGGAGCCCGCTGCGAGGTCACGGGCGAGTGGATGGAGAAGGGCGCGGGCTGGGTCATCCCGACCCCCAGGGGCGGGTGGCGCCCGATCAGCGACAAGGTCGTGGACCAGGAGGGGCACAAGCGCGCCACCGAGCAGCAGGTGCAGCAGTCCGGGACGAAGGGGCTGAGCACGGGCAAGGGCGCGAGCGAGTGCTGGGCGTGGGTGTTCGAGCAGAACGAGGGGCGGGCCGAGCGCGGCGAGAAGCCGTGGACCGACCAGCAGATCAGCGAGTTCATGGTGAGCGAGTTCCCCAATTCCCCCGAGGGGTCCAAGGAGCCGCGGAGGGTCCGCATGTACCGCAGCAACTACAACCGGGGCGCCCACTCCTTCGCCGGCATGGGCAAGCCCAAGCGCCCGAGCCGCGAGTACGACAAGGACGGCAACGCGCTGGAGTCCCGCGAGCGCGGGGTCGGCGGCGGGATCACCGAGGAGCGCGCCCGCGAGATCGCCCGCGAGGAGGACGCCGCGATCGTCGGGGAGGTCCGCGCCAAGCTCAAGGAGTTCACCGAGCGACCCGTCATCCACGTGAGCTTCGCCGCGGGCAAGAAGCCCAAGAAGGTCGACAGTGCCGGCAAGCATCGCCGGTTCGTGGACGCCCTCAAGCGCGTCGAGGCCCGCATCCCGATCCTCCTGGTCGGGCCGGCGGGCTGCGGCAAGACGCACCTCGCGTCGCAGCTGGCGGATGCCCTCGACCTCGACTTCACCTTCAACTCAATGAGCGAGGGCGTGAGCGAGTCCCACCTGCTCGGGCGGATGCTCCCCGACGAGAAGGGGCGATGGTCCTACCAGCCCTCCCCCTTCGTGAAGTCCTACCGCGATGGGGGTGTCCACCTCCTGGACGAGGTTGACGCCGCCGACCCCAACCTGCTCGTGACGATCAACGCGGCGCTCGCCAACGGCTTCCTCTCCCTCCCCTTCGCGGACGCGAAGCCGATCAAGCGGCATGAGGACTCGATCATCATCGCCGCGGCGAACACCTTCGGCAACGGGGCGGACCGCCAGTACGTCGGGCGCAACCAGCTGGACGCGGCGACCGTGGACCGCTTCAAGATGGGCACCCTGGAGATGGACTACGACCGCGACGTCGAGCGCGCCCTCGTGGAGGCCATGCTCGAGAAGGGTCCCGGGTCCGACCTCCGCGCGGACCTCATGCAGTGGGCATGGGGCACCCGCGACGCGATCGCGACGGCGAAGCTCCGCCGGATCATGAGCACCCGCAACCTCCTGGACGCCGCGAAGCTCCTCGCGGTCGGGGTGAGCTTCGCGGACATGAAGGTCGCGTACTTCACCGGGTGGAGCGACGACGAGAAGGTCAGGATTGCTGGACGGCGCTGAGGGACCAGGGTATAGTCATTGCAGGAGTACCGGGCATGAGCAACGTGAGGATGCCAGTTCAGCAGGGACCCGACGCGCGACCGGAGTTTGAGTTCGACTCGGTGTCGCACATGATGGAGGTCGCGTTCGCGCGGGGGCACGCCCGGGCGTGCGGGTCGGCGAGCGAGTGCGACGAGGTCCTGCGCGGGCAGGGCAGCAGCTGGGTCAACCACGCGACGACCGACAGCCTGACGCGGAGCATGCGCGAGCCGCAGCCCCGCCTGGTCGGCGCCGTGCAGGACATGAAGCGGCGCATCGAGGACGCGGTGCAGTCCCCGACCCGCGAGCGCAGGAAGCTCCGGCGCCGGCAGGAGGACGGGGACGACCTCGACCCGCAGGCCGTCGCGGAGCGCCGGCTCGACGCGTGGGACCGGGTGGAGCATCGCAGCGTGCCCAAGCACGTCGTGACGATCGGCATCAACCTGTCGGTGAGCAGCAGCTGCCGGCCCGAGCACCTCCTGTACCGCGGGGCGGCCGCGGCGGCGCTCGCGGACCTCCTCACCCAGGGAGGGCACTCGGTGGAGGTCGTCGGGTTCCTCGCGGCGTCGCATCCCTCGGCGGACTACTCCTGCGAGTCGGTGCTCACCCGCGTCGTGGTGAAGCCCGCCGACGTCCCGCTCGACATCACCAGCCTGTCGGTCGCCCTCGCGGAGATCGGGTACTTTCGCCTGGTCGTCATGGTCGCGATGGGCAGGGTCCTCCCGACCAAGGTGTCGGGCGGGTTCGGGCGGCCGCGCTCCCTCTCCCAGGAGGAGCGCCGCGGCGTGGACGTCGTCCTCGACGCGGGGGTATTCAGTCAGGACCAAGCCGAGCGCGTGGTGCGCGAGGCGATGAGCAAGTTTGGAGCCGAGGAGGGCAAGGAGGCTAGATGGGCGCATTGATGCTGCCGAGCGTGAGCCGCGGGCACGTGTGCTTCGCGCAACGGGACAGGGAGGGAACCTATCGCGCGGTGGACCCGAAGGAGGTCCAGCCTAGGATGGGCTTCGTGGAGTTCTACGTCTCGGACCGAGGGGCCGAGATGATGAGGTCGGAGGTTGAGAACCCGATGGCAGAATGCGGTCAGAGGTCAGGGTACCTCACCGTCGTCACCGGGGCATGGAACATCAGCCAGTGGATCCCGCGACTGGGCGCGAAGGTGCCCGAGAACGTGCTGGCGAGGATGCGTGAGCAGAGCGGGAGCGGCGAGGCCGAGGGCCGAGCCGAGAACGGGGACGGGACGACGACCGCGCGGTCGTCGGGAATCAAGGTTGCGGCCGCTCCCAAGGAGCCCGCGCAGAAGAAGGAGAAGCGAATCATGAAGGGCACGAAGTCTGGCAAGCCGATCCACGAGACTTGGGGCGCGTACTTCCTCGAGAACGAGCAGCGCGTCAAGGAGGGCAAGAAGCCGTGGACCGACGCGCAGCTGATCGAGAAGATGGAGGCGGAGTTCCCGGACGCGAAGGGCAAGTCGACGCTCAACCGTCCCCGCATGTACCGCAGCAACTGGAACGACGCGAAGCACACGTACGCGAAGGGCGGCGGTCGCGCCAAGAACGAGCCCGTCTCGCGGGCGTACGACGAGAAGGGCTCCCCGATCGAGAAGGGGCAGCGCCTCAGCGAGGCCGCCAAGGCGGAGCAGCCCGCGAAGTCCAAGGACACGATCAGCATCGCGGAGCACGAGCGCAAGAACAAGGCCGCGAAGAAGGGCGCCAAGAAGGGCGCCAAGAAGGTCGCCCGCCGGGTCATCCGCCGCAAGAAGTAGGAGGGAAACCCCGGGGAGCCGTGCTCAAGCGAGTAGGCTCCCCGGGCCGCTGGACGGGGACCCGGCGATCAGGTACCATGCTCCCCGCTAGGACGGTCGGGCCTCGGCCCAGTCCGTCCGGTACCCGGCTCGGGGCGCCCTTCACGGGTGCCCCGCGCTTTAGGACCTGTCAGGCGTCTCCGCCGTGCCTGCACCCGGCGGACTGATGGGACCGACTAGCCTGAGCCCCTGAGGGACGCCCGTGGCCAGGGCTCGCCGATCTAATCGGCGGGCTCGCCGGGGTCGGCCTGCGGGGCGCCGGCCCGAGGCGGGAGCACAGGGTGCCCGAACGCCGCGCTGCCATGCCCCACCAGGACAGGTTCCTGGAGTGGGCGAATCCGAGGTCCACGCCGGCCGGCTTCCTCCAGATGCGGCTTGGCAAGTCACTTTGCGCAACCAGGTGGGCGATCGCGCGGGCTCCTCGCCGCGAACGCTGCCTCATCGTGTCGCCCCTCTCCGTGCTCCCGTCATGGCGTCGCGAGCTGTCGCTTGAGGGCGAGCCCGCTCCCGTCGAGCTCACCGGCTCCTCCCAGGAGAGGGAGCGCGCGATGCTGCGGGCCGGGTCCGATCATCGGTGGTACCTCATCAATCGCGAGGGACTCCTCACGCGGGAGGACGGTCGCACGATCCCGAGCGCGTACGCGAGGCTTCCGTGGGATCGCGTCATCCTGGACGAGTCCACGACCATCCGCAACCCCAAGGCGAAGGTGACGAGGGCGGTGCTTGACCACCTCGCGGACGCCCCCGAGAAGATCATCCTGAGCGGGCTGCCCAACCCCGAAGGTCCCGAGGACTACGTCACGCAGATGCTGTTCCTCCGCGGGGAGTTCATGGGGTGCCGCAACTTCTGGGACTGGCGCGCCGAGCACATGAACCCCGGTCGCTTCGGCTGGACCCTCAAGAACAAGTCTGTCGGGCTCATCCACGCGGAGGTCGGGCGATGGTCCTACTTCCTCACGCGGAAGCAGGCCGGCCTCAAAGACGAGAAGCTGCGGCAGACGCGGTGGGTGCGCCCGCCCGCGAAGGTCATGCGGGCGATCAGGGAGGCGCGGCGCAACTTCCAGGTGGGCGAGAGGCTGACGAGCAACGCCCTCACGGCGCTCGCCTGGGCGTGCCAGCTGGCGGGAGGCAGGTACCCGGGTGACCCGGCGCTGCAGCACGACGCGAAGCTCGACGAGCTGAGCGACCTGTGCGCGGGCGAGTTCCGTGACGGTCGGGTCGTCGTGTGGGCGAGGCACACCGCGGAGATCGAGGCCGCCGCGGAGAGGCTTTGCCAGGACGGCCGGCTGGTCCGCGTCGTCACGGGCGAGGTCCCCTCCCAGGAGAGGGAACGTGCCATCGCGACGTTCAACGAGAGAAGCAGGGCAGTGCTCGTCGCGCAGCCCCAGTGCCTCAAGATGGGAGTGGACCTTTCCGCGGCGAGGGTCGCGATCGTGATGAGCAACTACTTCGACTACGAGGTGCGGGCCCAGATGGAGGACCGCCTGGTCCATCCCAAGCTCGACGAACCGGCGCTCATCATCGACGTCGTGTGCGAGGGCACAGAGGACGAGGACGTGCTGGAAGCGCTCACCGAGAAGGAGGCGACCGCGAAGGGCTTCAACGCGAGGCTCGCGGCGCTCGTGCGCAAGAGGAAGGAGCGGGATCGTGCCTAAGAAGGGTCACAAGTTCGGGAAGTATGAGAAGCCCCGCAACCCGCGGAACCCCAACGCGAGGATGAGCCCACTCCGCGACAGCGCGGACGGGACGACAAGCCTCGTCGCGGTTGACGTCGGGCTCACCGCGCTCGGGTGGGCGAGGTGGAATCGGGCCCTGCCGGCCGAAGCCGGAGGAGTCCCGGTCGCCCCGGACGCCGCGGGGGTCATCGAGCTGCCGAGCCGGCGCGACCGCGATCCGTGGGACGTGCGGGCGACCGCGATCATGGCGGAGTACGTCGCCGGGCCGTGGGCCGGATCGCACGGGGGCTTCGGGGGACCGCCGCGGGTGCAGGTCATTGAGTGGCCGGCGTACTGGGCGGGCGACGCGAAGGGGAACGCCGCGGCAGCGGGCGAGGCGCTCGGCAAGCTGTACTTCATGTGCGGCATGCATCGCCGGCTCGGGGACTCCTACGGCGCGAGGACCATCCTGGTGCCGGTACGCGAGTGGAAGGGGCAGATGCCCAAGCGCGTCGTCGCGAGGAGGATCGCGGCGATGATCGGTTGCGAGGATCAGGGAGGCAGGCAGTTCACGGAGCACGCATGGGACGCGGTGGGCATCGGGCTCCATCACCTCGGGTTCGGGATGAGCGGAGGAGGACGCAAATGAGCAGGAAGGTTGTGCGGAGGAGGACGGAGCGCGACGGCCGGCCGGTCGGCCTGGTGGACCTCGACGTCGTGGCGTTTCAGGTGTGCAGCGATTGCACCGTGGAGGAGAGGGTCGGGGACGATGAGTACGCATGGACGCTGGACATGAAGCTCGCGAGGGCGAACATGGCGACGCGGCTCGGGAACCTCAAGCGCGAGGCGGGCTGCGGCAGGCTCGTGCTCTGCGTCGGGTCGCGGCAGAACTGGCGCAAGCGACTGGAACCCAGCTACAAGGCCAACCGCATCGGTCGCAAGAAGCCGCTCGGCTACTGGGCGCTGATCGAGCACCTGCGGAAGGAGCACGACGTGCGCGAGCACGATTGGCTGGAGGCCGACGACGTCATCGGGCTCCTTCACACCGGGCCGGAGTTCAAGGCGTTCGGCGTCGAGACGATCGTCATCAGCAACGACAAGGACTTCTTGCAGCTCCCCGGGAAGCTGTACGACTTCCACGACCCCTCCCCGCGGGTTCGGGAGATATCGCGCGACGAGGCCGACCTCAACCATCTCGTGCGGGCGCTCGCGGGCGACACGAGCGACGGGTACAAGGGCGCCCGCGGTGTCGGGGAGAAGGGCGCGATGGACGCGTTCGCGAGGAAGAATCCGCACGAGTCAATCGAGGACGTCGCGCTGCGCACCTTCTTGGAGGCGGGACATGACAAGGCGTACGCCGAGCTGCAGTGCCAGCTCGCGAGGGTCCTCAGGCACGGCGAGTACGATCCCGAGACGGGCGAGCTCAAGCTGTGGCGCTTCCCCTCTCCCAGGAAGCCGGCCCGTGCCGTGGTCAAGCGGGCTGCGGGGGCACCTGCTCGCCGGGGCGCTGGAGGAGGCGTGGTCCGCGGACGCGGCGGGGCTCGCGGAGTGGGTCGCAGACCTGGATGATTGGAACGAAGTGGCAGGGGACCAGCGAGCCGCGGCGGCGCTGGCAGACCCGATGCTCGCCGCGCACGAGTTCATGAAGCTGAAGGAGGAATGCAGGATGGCGATCATCACGAAGAAGTCTGACAAGATGGTGCTGCCGACGGGGAGGTCCAAGCCGAGCGCGGACCCATGGAGCTACGCGTACCTCATGACGGGCGAGAAGAAGATCGGCAAGACCAAGTTCGCGATCGAGGGCTGCGAGGAGATGGTGTTCCAGTTCGACAAGCCGCAGCTCGCCTACGAGATCCGCGAGGTCGTCATCAAGTCCTGGAAGCAGTTCAAGCAGGGACTTGAGGCGCTTGAGGACAAGGCGGCCGAGGATCCCGGTGAGTTCCCGTATCAGCGGATCGTCATCGACGGAGCCGGCGAGTGGTACCAGATGTGCCAGCAGTGGGTGTGCCAGAAGTTCGGGGTGGAGCACCCGTCCGAGGAGGGGTACGCGCGGGCGTGGCACAAGCTCCGCGACGAGTTCACGGACTCGGTCAACAGGCTGCTCCGCCTCCAGAGGAACGTCGGTTGCGGCATCATCTTCATCGCGCACTCGGAGTGGAAGGAGAAGAACACCCGCGACGGCGAGAAGATCGAGCGCCTCGTGCCGAACCTCCCGCCGCGCGCCGAGGAGATCCTCAACGGGAAGTGCGACGCGTGGTTCACGTGGGACTACTCGGGCGACCGCCGCATCATGGTCGTCCAGGGCGACGAGGTGACGGGCGCCGGCCACCGCATCGACGGGCACTTCCTCACGCGGGACGGCCGGCGGGTGCGGGAGATCGACATGGGCAACTCCTCGGAGGAGGCGCTCGCGAACTTCATGCGAGCCTTCAACAACGAGGCGACGCATGCGACAATCAAGGAGGCGAGGCAGGCGGCCAAGGGCGCCCCGGTCGCCGCCAAGCCCAGTGGGGGAGAAGGAGGTGCGAAGGCGACCCGCCGGGTCGTCAAGCGCCGCGGATGAGGCGGCATGCAGTACCGGGCCCGGGTGTTCCGGGAACGAGTGAGTGAGAAGCACACGCAGGAATCGAAAGGAAGTTTCAAGCAATGGCAACGAAGAACAAGGTCGCGAACATCTCGAAGCTGTGGGGCAAGGCCAAGGACGAAGCCAAGAAGTCCGGGTTCAGCGAGGCCGTCCCGCTCGACGCCGGCAAGTACGTCATGCAGCTGTTCCAGGCGACCATCGGCGACTTCGGCGACCAGCGCCAGGTGATGCTCAAGTGGATCGTGGTCGGTGACTCCGAGGAGAAGGGCACCGTGTGCACGATGTGGCTCTCCCTCGCGGAGGATCGCATCGTGTGGCTGGCGCGCCTGCTCGCGACGCTCGGCGTGGACATGGACGAGTTCAACCCGGAAAGCGAGGACGACATCATCGAGGTGTTCGACGGCCTCATCAAGGACCTCACCGCCGCCAACTGCAAGGTGCGCGAGAAGGACGGCTACACCAACCTCTACGTCAACACCAAGGCGGACGTCGACACCGACGACCTCGTGGACCCGGAGGAGGCGCAGGAGGCGCTCAAGAAGGGCGGGGGCAAGGGCTCCAGCGGCAAGGCCGGCAAGAAGTCCAAGGACGAGGACGGCGACGGCGACTCCGGCGACGGTGACGGGGACGGCGACTCCTCCGACGGCGACTCCGGCGACGGGGACGGCGAAGTCTCGATCGGCGAGGGCGACGAGGTCAAGTGGAAGGACGGCAAGAAGGAGCGCACCGGGAAGGTGGTCGCGTTCGACAAGGACGACAACGCGATCATCAAGCCCGAGGGCGAGAAGAAGACGGTGACCGTCGCGCTCGACAAGCTGGAGCCCGTCGGCGGCGACGGCGACGGCGACGGTGACGGGGACGGCGACTCCTCCGGTGGCGAGCGCGAGGTCGAGAAGGGCGACGTGGTCATCTTCACCTGGAAGGGCAAGGACAAGTCCGGCGTCGTCGAGAAGGTCAAGGACGGCAAGGCCACCGTGCGGGCGAAGGGCATCGAGCCCAACCCGGTCATCGCGGTGGAGAAGCTCAAGTTCGCGGTCGAATGAGTCAATCGCGGCTCACGGGAGGCCCCTGCGGGGGCCGACCGCCTGCCGCGAGGACGGCGGAGAAGGGACCAGGAGCTTGACCACTATGACGAGCGAAAACGGCGCGGAGGTCGGTGCGGGAGCGGAGCACGCGTTCCCCTCCCAGAGGGGCGTCGCCGCGGTGCTTGAGGGCATCGGGCACCTCGGGAGGATCGAGAGGACGAACCCAAGCAGGGTGAATGAGTCCCTGCTGGAGATTGCGCAGGTCATGTCGACGGTCGCCAAGGCGATCCGCCGGGGTGGCATCACCCGCGGGCAGCTCGCGGACGTGCGGCGCCGCGTGTCGGTGCTGGAGAGGACCGCCGCGGCATGAGGATCGCGAGGCGGCTATCTGAGAACCCCGAGGCATTCGTGCTCGGGGCGGGGACGCTGCCCCGGCACCCGAGGATCGCGAGGTCCTCGAAGCTGCCGCGGGTGGCGATCGACACCGAGACGACCGGCCTGAACGCCTGGACCGGCGCGCGCCCGTTCGCGGTGTCGGCGTGCTGGGAGGATGGGCGCACCGCCTACTGGGAGTGGGAGGTCGACCCCAAGCGCCGGGCGCCGATCATCCCGCGGGTCGACCTCCTGGAGGTGCGGGCGCTCGTGGCAGACGCCGGCACGCGCAAGTATTTCTTCAACGCCCGATTCGATGCGATCATGCTCGAGTCAATCGGCGCCCCGGTGAGGATCGCGACGGTCGAGGAGGTGTCGTTCGCGGCGCGTGCCGTCAACAATCTCGAGTTCGCGTATAAGCTCAAGCCGCTCGCCAAGAAGTACGCGGAGGTCCCGGACGACGACGAGAAGCACCTGCACGACATGGTGGTGAGGGCGCGACGGCTCGCCAAGCGCCTCGGTGTGCCGGTCGGCGAGGAGGTCGAGAACGACTACTGGCTGCCGCGCACGCTGTTCCTGTCCCACCCCCAGGAGGCGCGCGAGGCCGGCCTGGACCCGAACGCCTGCAAGAAGTACGCGGTGCGCGACGCCGAGCGGACCATGATCCTCGGCGCGCTCTACGACGTCGCGATGGACGACCTCGGGGTCCGCGACACGTACGAGCAGGAGATGGAGCTCATGCCCGACACCGTGGAGATGGAACGCCACGGGGTCCGCGTCGACGAGAAGCGGCTGGGCGAGTGCCGCAAGGTGTGCGAGCGCGAGCTTGAGAAGTACACGCAGGTCCTGCGCGACGCGTCCATGCGGCCTGACTTCAACCCGAGCAGCCCGCAGCAGGTGGTGAAGCTCCTGTTCGGGCCGGGCTCCGTGGCCAAGCTGCCGGCGCTCAAGCGCACGAAGAAGGGGCAGCCCAAGACCGACGCGGAGGCGCTCGCCCCGCACAAGAAGCACCCCCTGGTGGAGGCGCTGTTCAGGGTGCGGGCGAACGGGCAGGCGCTCAAGCTGTTCTTCAACAAGTACGCCGGGCTCGCCACGCGGGATCCCGAGCAGGGGATGATCCTGCACCCTGGGTTCAAGCAGTGGGGCACGCTCACGGGTCGCTACTCCTGCTCGGACCCGAACCTGCAGCAGGTGAGCGACCCCGACACGACCAACTCGCTCGCGGCGGAGTACGTCGTAGACGTGCGTCAGGTGTTCGTGCCGCGAAAGGGTTACGTGTGGTTCTGCCCCGACTACTCGCAGATCGAGGTCGTCATCTTCGCCGACATCTCCGGCGAGCAGGCGCTCATCGACGCGATCAGGTCGGGGCAGGACATCCATGGCACGACGGTGGAGCGGGTGTGGGGAGGCCGCGACAACCCCAGGGCGATCGTGGAGGCGTGCAAGCTCCTCAAGACCGACGACCGCGGGCTGGCGATCGCGAAGCTGGACGAGTACGACTGGCGCATCGGCGAGCTTGAGAAGTCCCTCGACCTCAAGGTCATCCGCAAGCGCTCCAAGGCCGTGACGTTCACGAAGATATTCGGCGGCGGCCCGCTCGCCCTGATGCGGTGGATCGGCGTGTCCCGTGAGGAGGCGGTGCAGATCCTCAACGCGTACGACGACTCGTTCCCGACGATGGTCGAGAAGATGCGCGAGATCGAGCTGCGTGGCAAGAAGGATGGATTCGTCGTGAACCCGTTCGGGCGCCGGCTCGTCGTGGACCCATGGCACGCCTACCGCGCGGTCAACCACCTCGTGCAGTCGGCCGCGGCGGACCTCATGAAGATGGGCATGCGCAAGTGCTCCGCGTACCTGCGCGAGCTGGGCCTCGACGCCCGCATCCTCATGACGATCCACGACGAGTTGATCTTCGAGGTGCGTCGCGAGCACGCCCTCAAGCACATGGTGTCCCGCATCAAGCAGATCATGTCCGACCACGGCGGCGTGTTCTCCGTGCCGGTGAAGGTCGACGTCGAGAAGGTGACTGAGCGATGGAGCGAGAAGTCAAAGGTGGAGCTGGTCGCATGAGCAAGCAGGATCTAAAGGACATTCCGGAGCCCCTGCGACCGATCGCCTGTCACGGCGTCGAGCTGTCGCGCGGCATGGGCGGGTCGCGGGACTGGGTGGGCGACTGCCCGTTCTGCGGGAAGCGCAAGCACTTCTTCGCGAACCCCAAGACGGGTCAGTGGGACTGCAAGGTCTGCTCGCTCAGCGGGAACGCGGTGACGTTCCTGACCTCCTGGGCGGAGGCGTGCCGGACCCGCACCACGCGCGAGCAGTACCTCAGGCTGTCCCGGGAGCGCGGCATCCCGACGGGCATCCTCCGGGGCTCGGGCGTCGCGTGGGACGGCTCGGGCTGGGTCGTCCCCTGCCGCTCGGAGTCCGGCACCATCCGCGACCTGCGGCGGTACGACGGCAAGCGGATGATGAGCACCGCCGGCTGCAAGGCGCAGCTGTGGAACGCCGACAAGCTCGCCCGCCTCCCAGAGGGCGGCACCGCTTGGCTGTGCGAGGGCGAATGGGATGGGCACGCCATGGAGTGGATCCTGCGCGACGCCGGAATCACCGAGCAGGAGGCGGTCGCGGTCGCGGTCCCCGGCGCAACGACGTTCAAGGGCGAGTGGGTCGACGCGTTCAAGGGCAGGCGGGTCGTGACCGTGTACGACCACGACGATGCGGGCGACCGCGGGCAGATCAAGTCGCACGCGGCGCTCGCCTCGCTCGCGGAGTCCATCGGGCACGTGTGCTGGCCGGAGGCGAGCCCCGAGGGCTGGGACCTCCGCGACTACGCGAGGAAGGTGATGCGGGAGGCGGACGCCAAGGCCGCGATCAAGGGCCTGCGCGAGCTGATGAGGTCCTCCCCCAGGAGGGAGGTCGGGGACGGCTCGGACGACCACCCCGGTGAGGGCGCCTCGGGCAAGCTCGACGAGGCGACGCTTGAGGAGGCGGAGTTCCCGCAGGTCGTGGCGGAGTTTGAGAGGTTCCTGTCGATCGACGACGAGTTCCGCGGGGCGATCAAGGTGTGCCTCGCGATCGCGCTGTCGAACGACATCAAGGACAACCCGGTCTGGGCCTACCTCATGGGTCCGGCCGGCGTCGGCAAGACGGAGCTGCTCACCTCCATGCAGGGGTCGCGGCGCTGCGTGTTCCGCTCGAAGGTGACGCCCAACTGCCTCGTGAGCGGGTGGCGCGGCGAGGGCGCCAAGGACCCGAGCCTCATCCCGAAGCTCAAGGGCAAGACGTTCATCGCGAAGGACTTCACCGAGATCCTCGGCATGCCCGAGCCGGCGCAGAAGGAAATCTACTCGACGCTCCGCGGCGCGTTCGACGGCTACGTGGACAAGTCATTCGGCAACGGCATGGACCGCCACTATGCGGACTGCCACTTCTCAATGATCGCGGGCGTGACGCCGGCGATCCTCAAGCATCGCGAGAACGCAATGGGCGAGCGCTTCCTCAAGTATCGCCTCAGCGCGCAGACCGAGGAGGCGCTCGACGACCAGCTCGACTCGGCGCTCGGGTCCATCGGGGCGAAGCGCGAGCGCGACGAGCGCCTGCAGAAGGTCGTGGCGGGCTTCCTCAAGAAGAAGCTGCCGAAGCGTGAGCTGCTGCCGTCCATCGGCGACGCCGCCCGCCAGAGGATCAAGGACGCCGCCCGCCTGGTCGCGGCGCTCCGGGCGCAGGTTGAGCGGGACCAGAGGCAGCTGGACCCGACGTACCGGCCGGAGAAGGAGTCCCCGGTGCGCGTCGCGAAGCAGCTCGCGCAGCTGGCGATCGTCCTGTCATGGATCGACGGCGACGACGAGGTGTCAGAGTCGAGCCTCACAATCATCGAGAAGGTGGCGCTGGACACGGTGTGCGGGTTCGACCTCGACATCGTGGAGGCGATCATGCGGATGGGAGGGTCGGCGACGCGGCGCGACGTCGCGGACGCGTGCGCGATCCCGGGATCAACCGTCGCGCGGAGGCTGGAGGACCTCACGCTGACAGGCATCGTGGAGCAGGTGGCAGACAAGGCAAGGCCCGGCGAGCGGGGCGGACGCCCGCCGGCACAGTTCACAATCCGCAGGGAAATCGCGGCGCTGTGGCACCGCGTTCACAAGGAGAAGCACGAATGGGAATCACGCGAAAGGTCAGCAGCGATCGGGAACGCCAAGTCCTCGAGTTCCAGCGGAGGTTCGGGAGCCCGGCCCCCTCACTCATCGAGGAGGCTGGTCGTGCGGAGGGCGCCCTCGACGCAGAAGCCAACGAGGTCCTCCAGGGAGTCTCAATCGACGTCCAGATGATCGAGGAGGTGCTCAAGCAGGCGCACGAGAAGCTCGGGCGCCGTGACCCGCGCCTGCTCAGGGCGAAGCTCATGCTGTCGGAGCTGTCCGAGGTCCTGGACGCGCTCGCCACCCGCGATGAGGTCGCTCTGGCGGACGGGCTGGCGGACCTGGAGTACGTCACGGTCGGCACCGCGGTCACGTTCGCGATCCCCCTGGGCGCGACCTTCGACGAGGTGCATCGCAGCAACATGACCAAGTCCACCGTCGCGGAGGCGGTTGCCAACCACACGGGAGACAAGGGCAAGGGCCCGGGGTACGAGGAGCCCCGCATCGCGGAGGTCCTGGAACGGCACACGGAAGTCACGGCCTGACCCGCGGGGTCCGGCGAGATTGGAACAAGGAGCATCAGGAATGAAGTGGATCATCAAGAGGGACGGGAAGCGGGTGAGGTTCGACCTCGTGAAGGTCGAGGGCGCGATCCAACGCGCGTACGCGGCGGCGAGCCCCGACCACGTGCGCGAGGACGACCCGGCGCAGATCGCAACCGTGGTCGAGCAGGACCTCGATCACAGGCTCGGGCGCGACTCCTGCACGGTCGCGGAGGTCCAGGACGAGGTCGAGCGCAACCTCATGGCCGTGAGGCCCGAGGTCGCCAAGGCGTACGTGCTCTACCGGGCCCGTCGCGACGAGCAGCGGGCGACGGGGATCCGGCCCGACCCCTCCGCCCTCGCGGAGTACGTCCACGTCGCGAAGTACGCCGCGCACCTCCCCCAGGAGAGGCGCCGCGAGTCCAAGCGCGAGACGGTCGCCCGATCGCGGGCGATGCACCTGCGACGGCACGCCGGCGATTCCGAGGGGGTGAACACGGCGATCATCCGCGCGTTCGACCAGGTGGACGAGGGGCGGGTCGTCCCGTCCATGCGGTCCATGCAGTTCGGCGGGAACGCGATCGAGCGGAACAACGTCCGCATGTACAACTGCTCGTTCACGCTCGTGAACCGCAAGCGCGTGTTCGGTGAGGTCCTGGTCGCCCTCCTCTGCGGGTGCGGTGTCGGCTTCTCCGTCCAGATGCGGCACGTCGAGCAGCTGCCCGAGGTCCGCGCCTTCGACAGGACCCGCGTGCGGCACCACCAGGTCTCAGACTCCATCGAGGGCTGGGGCGACGCGGTCAACGCCCTCATGCGTGCCGCGTACGAGACGGGGGAGTACGTCGAGTTCGACTACTCCCTCATCCGCCCGCAGGGATCGCCGCTCAGCACGGGCGGCAAGGCCCCGGGGCACCTCCCGCTCAAGCTCGCGCTGGAGGAGGTCCGGTCCGTTCTGGCCGGCGCCGCGTGGCGCAAGCTCCGCCCGATCGAGTGCCACGACGTCATGTGCTACCTCGCGCAGGCGGTCCTCGCGGGAGGCATCCGGCGCTCGAGCCTCATCAGCATCTTCTCGCTCGAGGACACGGAGATGCTCTACGCCAAGGCGCACGGCAACTTCGTGCCCCTGGGCGTGAAGGACGAGTTCGGGCGGCCACTCACGCCCAAGAACGCGCAGCGCGCGATGGCCAACAACTCCTGCGCGATGCCGCGGGCGACCACGACCCGCGAGCAGTTCGCCCGCGTCGTCGCGGTGGCCAAGGCGTGGGGCGATCCCGGATTCTACTTCACGTGGCACCCGGACTTCGGCTGCAACCCATGCGGCGAGATCGGCATGTATCCGGTCCTTGACAACTCGCTCTGGGACGGGGTGGATCGCACGCTCGACTTCGACCCGTACGTGCCCCGCGATCCCGTGCTCGCGGCGATCAGCGCCCATCCCGACCGCTACGCCCGCTACCTCTCTGAGGGCTGGGAGAAGCTCATCGGCCGGCACTCCGGCGTCGAGGGCCGGCTTGGGACCGAGCGGTACCGCGAGCTCACCTGTGACACCGACGCGGAGGCGATCACGGCCTACGGGCACCCGACGGGCTTCCAGTTCTGCAACCTCTGCGAGGTGAACGCCGCGGCGTGCCAGACCGCCGAGGAGTTCATGGCGGCGGTCGAGGCAGCGGCGACCATCGGCACGCTCCAGGCCGGCTATGCTGACTTCCCGTACCTCGGGCCGGTCACCGAGCGCATCGTCCGCCGCGAGGCCCTGCTTGGCGTCGGGCTCACGGGGATCATGGATCGACCGAGCATCGCCCTGGACCCCGAGGTCCTCAGGCGAGCAGCCAAGCTCGCGGTCACAGTGAACGAGAAGGTCGCGGGCGAGATCGGCATCAACCCCGCGGCGCGCGTCACCACGGTCAAGCCGAGCGGGACGGCGAGCCTCGCCCTGGGAGGGGTGGCGAGCGGGATCCACCCGCACCATGCCAAGCGATACTTCCGCCGGGTCACGGCCAAGGCCGATGAGCTGCCGGCGCTCCACCTCCAGGAGGCGAACCCGCACATGGTGGAGGTGAAGCCCGACGGCGACCTCTCCATCGTGTTCCCCATCGAGGCGCCCGAGGGAGCGACCACGCTGGACGACATCTCCGGCCTGGAGTTCATGGACCACGTGTTCGCGGTCTATGAGAACTGGATCGTGCCGGGCACCGCGCACTCGCGGCACGTCGGGGAGGTCGGAGCTCACGAGGACGGCTACGGCGGCGAGCCGGCCCTCACCCACAACGTCTCCTGCACGGTCCACGTGCGCGAGGGCGAGTGGGACGCCGTCATCGAGAAGGCGTGGGAGAATCGGCACCGGGTGACCGCCATGAGCTTCTTCCCGGTGAGCAACGACCACGCGTTCCCCTTCGCCCCACGCATGGCGGTGACGACGCCGCAGGACGAGGTGCGGTGGGCGGACCTGGTCAACAACTATCGTCCCGTCGACTGGTCCACTATCGGGGAGGACGAGGACGGGGTCAACCACAACCTTGAGCCGGCGTGTGCCGGCGGAACCTGTGAGGTGAGCTGATGAAGCGGAAGGTCGTCAAGCGTGCCGGAGGGCCCAGCGCCCTCGGCGTCTATATCTTCGCCGGCGGGTTCACCGTCGGCGTGTCCCGGCACTTCAACGTGCGTGCGCACCTTGAGGACGGGGAGTTCGGCGTCGCGACCTCGCGGCGGAACTTCCCGGGCATGCCCATTCACACGAAGCCCGACGAGTGGCCGATCAAGGACTACCGCGGGGTGGACTTCGTGTACGCGAACCCGCCCTGCGCACCGTGGTCGGTCGCGAACTTCGGCGGCAAGAACTGGAAGGACGACCCGCGCATCTCCTGCTTCGCGCGGGTGCTCGACGTCGTCCGCGAGTCCATGCCCAAGGTCGCGGTCATCGAGTCCGTCCGCGGAGCCTTCGACCGCGGGCGCGAGATGATGGACAAGCTGGCGAGCGACGCCGCGGCGCTCGGGTACGCCTGCGACCACCTCCTGACGGACGCGGCGAACCACCGCGTGCCCCAGACCCGCAAGCGGTACTTCATGGTCCTGCGCAGGGTCGAGATCGACTGGCAGGCCCCGGGAGGCGAGCCGCTCATGGCCGGCCAGGCGCTCCGCGGGATCAAGCCCGGCCGCGGCGACGTCGCGACGCCCATGCACGTCAAGCTCCTCAAGCGATCCAAGCCCGGGGAGCGGCTCGCGAAGGTGTTCGACCGGACCTTCCCCGAGAAGGTCGCGGAGGCGGCGCGGAAGCGCGAGGGCGCGATGCGCAAGGTTGACAGGTTCGAGGACTTCGAGGCGTTCAAGCGCGCGTCGTGGGAGAATCGCGTCATCGGGCGCCCGTCGTTCCTCAAGTACGTCGTGCACCCGGAGAGGCCGGCGCCGGCCGTGACGGGTGGCTCGCACCTGTTCCACTGGAAGGAGCCGCGCATGCTGTCGGTTCGCGAGACGCAGGTGCTGTGCTCGTACCCGCCGGACTTCGAGTTCGAGGGCAGCGTGCACGACGCCCACGCGCAGATCGGCAAGGCGGTCATGCCCCTGGTCGGCGAGTGGATCGCCGCCCAGGCCAAGGCCGGCATCAAGGCGGGCAAGCGGGCGCGGGCCGGCAAGGTCCGCGTCGTCGAGGTCCACCGCGACCGCGTGGAAGTGAGGGACGCGGCGTGAGCTTCACCCTCTCCACCGACTCGGCGCTCTCCCCCAGGAGGGTGCTCACCGCGAACTTCCATTCCTGGGAGGGGTACCAGGCGTCGATCGGCGACGGGCCGGCGCGCGTCGCGTACCTGGAGGCGCTGTTCGGGGCGATGGTCGGCATGCTCATGCCGATCACGGTCCGGGTGGCGGTGAGGATCCCCGACGAGATGATGCTCGGGGTCGCCCGCGCCAAGGCGGAGGAGATGGGCGTCAAGGACGGCGTGCTGCACGTGTTCGGGGAGGTCGCGCACCCCGAGCTTGACGGGCACGAGCTCACGGCGGAGATGCTGCCGATGCTCGCGAGCGCGGGAGAGGCGAGGGAGGCGGCGCGGCGCGTGGCCGCCTCCCTCGCGGCAGGGAGGAGGTACGCGACCTGCCACCAGTGCGGGTCCATGTTCGTGACGCAGGGGCCGAGGCCCCACGTCGAGATGTGCGACGGGTGCATCGGGGAGGCGGGGAGAAGGAGCGGCGGGCGATGAGCACGAGGTACGCGGAGAAGCTGATGCGGATGGTGCGATTCGGCGACGACCTCGCCGGGCTCGCGACGGACCCGAGGATCAAGGTGGGCTGCGTGGTGTTCCCGGTAGACTGCTCATCGGTCGCCGGGATCGGGTACAACGGCGCGGCCGCGGGGCTGGACCACGGATCGATCAACCTCGCCGGGCCGATCGGCTCGGGAGGATCAGGGGCGGCGCACGCCGAGGCGAACGCGCTCATCAAGGCGGGCCGGCTCACCGAGCCGACGATCCTCTACACGAGCACCGCCCCGTGCCCCTACTGCGCGCCGCTGATCGTGAATGCGACGCAGGTGGTGGGGGTCGTCTACGGGAGCACGGAGAAGCTGGACAGGTCGGGCGTCCCCATCGTCCAGGCGGCGGGGATCCCGATGGTGCCGCGCTCCATGCTGGAGGTCCTGTCGGCACTGCAGTGGGAGGTGGTTGACGACATCCCCAGGCAGTCCCCGATGCCGTCATCGGGGCACTCGGTGGACCTCCTGCGGGCGGCGCGGGTGGTATCATGGTGGCGGTCCCTGAGGCGCTGCGCGCCGTCGTGGCCGGCGTCGAGGACTGATCGAAATGCGGCGATGCCGCGAAGGAGCGACCGTGGAAACATTCAATAGCATCGACGACGCGTGGGTGAGCCTCATGTCGAACCTCGGGGACGCCGAGGAGCACGACAGCAGGGCGGGCCCGACGCGCGAGGTCGTCGGGTGGTCGGGTAGGCTCGCGGACTCAACTCGAAACGTGCTCCTGCATCCGGCCCGGGCGATGGATCCCGCGTACGCGTGCGCGGAGCTTCTCTGGTACCTCTCCGGCGAGAGGTCGGTCGAGATGATGTGCGCGTACGCCCCGAGCTACAAGCGCTTCGCGAACCCGCAGACCGAGCAGGGGCACGCGATGGGAGCGTACGGGCACAGGTGGACGAGCAACCCGGGCTTCGCCAATCAGGCCGTTGAGGTCGTCGAGAACCTGGACGGCGTGACGATGGAGTCCCAGCTCGACGCCGCGGCGATCCTGATGGAGAAGCGTCCCGAGACGCGGCAGGCGGTCGTCACCATGTGGGACTCCTCCGACATCGGCGAGGCGATCGTCGGGCAGGCGAACGACATCCCCTGCACGATCGCGCTCCAGTTCCTCCCCAGGAGGGGGAAGCTCCACGCCCACTGCTACATGCGGAGCAACGACGCGTGGCTGGGGTTCCCCTACGACGTGTTCTGCTTCACGACGATCCAGAGGATCATGGCGCGCCGGCTCGGGCTCCAGCCCGGGAGCTACTGCCACTCCGTCGGGTCCATGCACGTCTACGAGAAGGATCGCAAGAAGCTCCTGGGCGGCGGGCTGCTGCGGTCGCTCCCCGAGGGCTCGGGGAGCCTGAGGCACGGGTACGACAACGACAGCGGCACTTGGGACGTCGCGGCGGCGCTCCGTCGCGAGAAGCAGGCGCGCGACGCCGTGAACGGCGGGCCGAAGCTCGCCGGGGTGTTCATGGCGAGCGGGGACCCTCTGGCGGACGCCGCGGAGGTCTGCTGCGCGAGGCTGACGGGAAGGGCGCCCACCCCGCACGGGCTCAGCCCGCTGCTGATGCGGGCGTGGGACACGAAGGAAGCGGACAAGGTCACGACCGCAAGGAAGAAGGAGCACTAGGCGATGCTGATGATCGAGGGACCCGACATGGTTGGAAAGACGGTTCTGGCGGAGGCGCTGGCGACGAGGCTGCGCGAGATGGGGCTGCCCGTGGAGCGCGACAAGTTCGGCCTGCCCGAGCGCGACTCCATGCTGGCGGAGGTCAAGCGCAGGGCGGTCCCGCTCCGCGTCGTCGATCGGTGCTGGCCGAGCGAGGTCGTGTACTCCTGGGCCGCGCGCAACCAGCCTCCGGCCGTCACCCCCAGGGAGTGCGCGGAGATGATGGACCTGTTCCGCGCCGCGGGCGGCCTATTCGTCGTGGTCGTGGCCACGCCCCAGGCGTATGAGGTGCTCATCAAGCGGCATTGGGCGAGGGGCGAGGCGTTCACCCGCGACCAGTGCCGCGCGGTGAATCGCGCGTACGACGACGTGTTCTGCGGACACACCAGGCCGACGCCCTACTGCGACTTCCAGATGCCGCAGCCCAGGGCTGAGTGCCACTTCACGGTCGGGCTCAAGGGCGGGGAGCCGTTCCACCCGTCGTCGGATCGCGGGTTCGTCGACAAGGTGTGCGAGCTGTACGCGAATCGGCAGCGCGCGATCGGCGCCGTCTGAGGCGCGAGATTAGATTGTCCGGAAGGAGGCAAGGGTGCCGAGCATCAGGGAGTTTGCTGAATCGGGAGTCGGGCTCATCCAGCAGGGCCTCAATCGCGAGGGCGTGCGGGCGTCGGTCCGCAGCGTCGACCTGCAGGTGGACGGCGCGACGGGCCAAGTGAAGTGCAACGTCGAGGTCGCCGTCTCGATCGCGGGCGGCGGCCTCGACGTGTTTGTGATCGAGGTCGGATTCGATCGCCTTGAGCTTGAGAAGGGCGGCAGCGACGTCGTGTCGTTCGTGCACTTCGTCGTCGCGAGGCCGGCGGCGAAGCTGATCCGCGAGAGGCTCGCGGAGAAGGGGTCCGCCGACACGCTGCCCTCGGGCGCGAGGAGGCTCGGCGAGACGCGCCTGCCATGGGAGGATCGGCCGGTCCCGCGGAGGAACCCATGGGGCAGCGAGGTCGTCTATCCGCGGGAGGCGCCGCGGGTGGGATATGAGTTTGAGTTTGAAATCGTCCCGATGCCGGGGAGGGGCACGAGCCGGCCCGACGATTCCCCGAGCTGGATCGACCATCAATGGGTGCTGGACGAGCAGGGCAGGGGCGCCTGCGCGGCCTGCGGCAGGCTCCGCTCCGAGCTGGACAGGGCGGAGCACCGCGACCGATGCGCGAGGGTGACGACCTCCGGCGACGTCGTGGAGTGGTACGCGCCCGTCGATCCCTCCCAGGAGGACGAGCCCGACGCGGACGCACCCGATGAGGAGGACGGGGACGACGAGCCCGGCGACGAGGACTGCGACTGCGAGCAGTGCCGCGGCGGGATCCCGCACGCGCCGGCGAGCTCGAACCCGTGCGGTGAGGTTGCACTCACCGAGGCGGAGGTGGCGAGGTTCTACGGCGACCCGAGGTACGAGGTGGTCGAGCTCACGCTGGAAGGTGGCGGGAGCGCGATCAAGAAGCTCATGCTAGCGTCTGAGAGGTCGCAGGCCGACAAGTTCAGGAAGATGATGCAGCTGATGGAGGCATACGGCGCCGGGGATATCGCTACTTCCGCGGAGGTCGCGCGGCTCGCGGGAGCGCTCGAACCGCCCGGCAAGCCGTCCGCGGTCAGCAGGCTCAAGAGGGCGTTTGGTTTCGGGTCCTGACTCATCGATTGAAATGGAGCATTGACATGGGTACCGTTTGGACGCACGAGCAGCTCGGGGCGGAGGCGTGGGAGGGGCAGCCCTTCCGCTACCGCCAGGTGAAGGAGGACGGCTGGAGGGCGACGCTGTTCCGCCAGGACGACGGCCGCATCCTCGCGTGGGTGAGGGATCGCACGGGCAAGGGCTTCCGCCCCGACCTTGAGCTCATCGCGAGGTACCCGATCGCCGATCGGCTCCGCCTCGCGGACCTCTCCCGGAGGATGCCGCGCAGGACCTCGGTGGACTGCGAGATCGTGACGCCGGGCGCCCGCAGCGACGTTGTCACCGCGCTCAAGGATCCCAGGAAGCCGATCGAGTTGGTCGCGTTCGCGGTGCCGTTCATGGACGGCGAGGACCGCGGGCACAACCCGCTGTCCTGGGCGAGGGACTGCTGCGAGAGCGGGTTCCGCCTCAGGTTCTCGCCGTTCAAGGACTACGGGGCCGGCAACGATCGCTTCGCAAAGTACCCGCCCAAGGACGCCGAGGCGCTCCGTGAGGCGATGGTGCGGGAGGCGCTCGCGGCAGGCATCGAGGGCTGGGTGCTCAAGGCCAACGGGCAGTGCGGGGACTGGTACAAGGTCAAGGTCGAGCGGACCGCGGACCTCGTGGTCACGGACGTGAAGCAGGCCAAGCCCGGCAAGTACGCGGGACTCGTGGGATCCCTTGAGGTCAGCTCGCGGGACGGCGTCGTGCTCGCGAACGTCTCGGGCATGGAGGACGCGGACCGCAGGAGCATGACGGACCTGTGGAGGCACGGCGGCCGGCTCGTGGGCCGCGTCTGCGAGGTCAAGTACCAGATGATGGGCGCCGGCGGGAAGCTCGTGCATCCTCGCTTCCTCCGCTGGCGGGAGGACAAGACGGCAGCTCAGGCGGACGACCTCGCGCGAGTCAAGAAGAACAACGGAATCATCTAGGTTTGGACCACACGGAGCCGGCGCGTTGCCGGCGACGTGTGCGATCCAGGAGTTGTGCTATGTTGAACTATCGTCGAATCTCGTTCCTGTTCGCGTTCATCATGCTGGCGGTGCTCGCGCTGATCGGCCACGTGCCGAACACCGCAAGCGCGGCGCCTCCCTCGTGGCAACCCTCGTGCGCCCCGCCTGCGTTCGACTCACTGCCTGGGGTCTACTCGCACCCGCCTGACCCGGCGTGGGAGGAGATCATGTGCTGGCAGCAGTACGAGAACATCCGCGAGTACAATCGCGGCGAGTACGCTCGAATCAAGGCGCAGTGCGACGCCATGACCAACATGGCGGCGCGATGCCAGTGCTACGCGGACCTCCAGACGACCTTCCAGGCGATCATGGAGTACCACTTCAGCATCTTCGTGGAATGCATCGGCTACGAGTCATGAACGGCGGGTCGTGTCCGAGAGGTCGCGACCCGCATTGATTCCGGCAAGGGTTAGCCGTGAGCCGGCGCGGCGATTAGATTGAGAGGATCGAGTATGAAGAAGCGAAGGGGAACGACGGCGGCGAAGGTGAGGGCGTGGGGCAAGGGCATGAGCGCGGACTACGCGCAGAGCGAGGCGGCGAACGCGGAGAGGGCGGCCGACGGCAGACCTCCCACGAAGCGCGGCGCGTTCGTCGCGCGGCTCCACAGGCTGGAGCCGGCCGAGGTCAGGTCCGGCCTGGTGCTCCACCTCAATGTCGGGCAGCCGGCGACGAAGCTGGTCGAGTCCCATGCCGGGCGCCCGCGGGTCATGCCGGCGGGGAGGTTCTACCTCTGCGTCGACGCCGGCGTGGGTGCCGGCCGCTCCCTCTGGGTGCCCCTGTACCCGCAGCCCGGCGACACGCGGGTGCTGGTCCCGGGCTCCTCCCAGGAAGGGCGCGAGGGGCACTCCAAGTGGACGCACGGAACCTGGTACGCGGACGCGGATGGGGCCGAGGTGCTGGACCACGCGAGGCTGGTCGAGGCGGCCCGCAGGGGAGGCGACCTCAGCAGTCCGGGATATCGCAGCGCCCTGGGCTTCTCGGGCGTGCGCGACCTCGTGGCGGCGTTCAAGAAGATGAGGGAGGCCGCGAGGTGCTGAGGCTCGTCGGCAGGATGGATGAGGACGTGGAGCCCTGCCCGACTTGCAATGGTCGAGGCAAGGTCCCATGCCCTCCCACGGCCGCGGTGCGCAGCGGTGTAGGTGGCAACAACTCGCGGGGACCGATCATGCAACCAGGCGCCGGCTGCCCGATACCGTGCCCGACGTGTTTGGGCAAGAAGGTGGTGCCGAGGAAGGATGGTAGAAGGTGACAAACTCAAGGAAGATACATGGAGGGCTCATCCTCGTTGACTTCGACGGCACCCTCGCGGAACACGAGTACCCGAGGATCGGGCCGGAGATCCCGCTCGCGATCCAGACGTGCCTGGAGCTCAGGGGCAACGGCCTCAAGCTGGGCCTGTGGACCATGCGGTCGGGCCGGCTGCTCGAGGACGCTGTGGCTTGGTGCAGGGAGCGCGGGCTCGAGTTCGACTTCGTGAACGAGGCGCCTCCCGACCAGGTGGAGTGGTCGTCGTCGCGGAAGGTCCACGGCATCGTCATCGACGACCATGCCCTGGGCTGCCCGCTCAAGCTCCATTCCAACCGCAGGCCGCACGTCGACTGGAAGGTCGCCAGGCGCCTGCTCAAGTCAAGGGGACTGCTGCCATGAGCAAGAGAGTCAGATGGTCAACTCCTCCAGCGCTCAGGGCGGCGCTCGCGCAGTACGTCAACATCATGACGGGCTGCACGAGCGACGAGCGGGCGATCGCGTTCGCCATGAGCGAGGAAGGCGAGAAGATGAAGATGCTCCACAGGTATCACGGGGGCAAGGCTGGCATGCGGAGGCTGGACGCGGCAATCGCCGCGCTCTACGCCAGGAAGTCGGATCCACCTCCTGGAGGAACGAAATGAACCGAGACACGAGGAGGCGCGAGAAGGTGCTGGCCAAGGCGCGCCTGCTCATCAAGCAGTATGGGCAGGGCGTGCCGACGATCGGCATGCTCGCGCTGGAGGTAGACGAGTCCGTGCGATTCGTTCGCGCGAGGCTCGAGGAATCGGGTGAGTTCGACTTCGACGTCGCGGTGAGGTGCGGGAACGGAGTGGCGGAGCTGCCCGTTGCGAAGTGGTATATCAATGAAATGGAGGATTCACGATGAGGACGGAAGTATTGAACGGCGGGTTCGTGGAGCTGGTGCGGAGCATGGGCGGTGACGAGACGGTGGTGGAGGCCGCCCGCGTGACGAGCGGCACCCTCACCCAGGAGGGGAAGCAGCCGGCCCGCGGGTTGATCCGCTACCTCATGCGGCACGACCATGGGACTCCCTTCGAGTTCTGCCAGCTGGAGTTCCACGTCAAGTGCCCGATCTACGTGCAGCGGCAGTGGAGGACCCACCGCATCGGCTCGTTCAACGAGCTCAGCGCGAGATACGCGGAGGTCACCGAGGGATGCGAAGAGCAGGGACCCGAGCACGGCAAGCCGTGGCGAGGTCAGGCCGCCAAGAACAGGCAGGGCTCCGAAGGCTCCATCGAGTACGAGCGCAACTCGTACGGGCTCATCCACGGCGACCCCGAGCATCCCCTCAACGACGAGCCTCCGCTCCACGTCGGCGCGTCTGCGGAGTCCGTCGCGATCCACGAGTACGAGTCGCGCATCGAGGAGGGCGTCGCAAGGGAGCAGGCCCGCACGTGCCTCCCGCTCAGCTCGTGGACGGAGTTCCGCTGGTCGGTCAACCTGCGGAGCCTGCTCCACTTCCTGGAGCTTCGCACGAGCAGCCACGCCCAGGAGGAGATCCGCGCCTACGCCAACGCGATCGTGCCCATGGTCAGGGAGGTGGCGCCCGAGTGCGTCGCGGCGTGGGAGGACTACGTGCGCGGGGCAATCAAGCTCAGCAGGTTGGACCTCATCGCCATCAAGTACGTGGATGAGAACAAGCTCAACCTGCGAATGGAGGGTGCCGCGGAGGTCCTCGCTCAGGAAGTGGGCATGAGCAGGGGAGAGGTCGTCGAGCACATGGAGAAGCTCCGCAGGCTCGCAACGGCGGTACCGCCCGTTGGGTCCGCGGATCCCGACCGCGAGCTGCGTGAGCTGTTCAACATGGTGAAGGACAAGCGCGAATACGGGCACGGCGAGTCCAGGGGATTCTTCGAGGACTACGCGCCTGCAGGAACATCGACGCCACTGGCGGACCTTCGATCGCGCATTGAGCGCCGGCTCGGGGGTGGATCATGAGCGTCATCCCGTCGCGTTGGGTCGCGGTGGCGGTGAGGTGCCCGAGGTGCCGACACGAGTGGTGCGTCGAGGGCTGGTACGACCCGCTGTCGCGCCTGTTCTCGACATGGGAGTCATTGCCGTGCCCGACCACATGCCCGGGCGTGGCAATGCTCGCAGGAGGCGGTGACGCACGCGCGGCAGACGCGCGAGAAGGGATCTACGCATGAGCGGAGGAAGTCACGACTACCTGTATCTCAAGATCGAGGACATGGCGAGCAGGCTCGAGGACGACCAGAGGGCGGAGCGGCGGGCGTTCGCGGTCCTGCTCAGGAAGGTGGCCAAGGCCGCGCACGACGTGGAGTGGGTGGACTCGTGTGACATGGCCAAGGGTCAGGAGGTCCCCGCAATCATGGAGGCGCTGGGAGGTCCGGAGGATCCGTCCGCGACGGCCGCGGTTCTCGCCACGGTGACGTCGTGGGCGGAGGGGACCATGGCCGAGCTTGGCAGGGTGCTCGCGGACGCCAGGAAGGTCGGGAGGGCGCTCGGGAGGAGGCCCAAACGAAACCTAAGCCCTAGGAATCCCGATGCTTGAGGGGGTTTCGACCAGAAGTTCGGGGGTATAGGGTATGGAGTAGATAAGACTATCATTGAGAGGAGAGGATGGTAGAAGTACCATCCTCCCCGTTCGGGTCGGTGGGACGAGCATCACCCTATACCCCACGGAAAGTGGTCGAAACCCCGCGGGGTCGCGGGTGGCGTCGCAAGCGATTCGCGGGTCCCGGGGTCGGGCGGTCGCCCGTCCGCGCGCGTATCCTCCGGGAACGAAGGAGCGCGAAGCATGCCGAAGAAGCGAGAGGGAAGGGCGAACCTGGGCGGCAGGGGGATCAAGAGGCGCGAGGACCTCCCCGACTGGAGGGTCGCGAGGAGGGCGCAGCAGGCCGCGAGCGAGGCCGATCGCGACGCCCCGCCCGCAAGCAGAAACTTGCAGGATGATCCCGTCGGCGACGCGTTTGGAAACCCTCGCGACAAACTTTCTGACGTGCGGGCGGAGGGCAAGGATGAGGCGCCGTACGCCCTCAAGTTCGATTCGCGACGTGGGAACGTGACGGAGAGGACCAAGGCGAGGTGGCTGCGCGAGTTCGCGATCGACAAGTGCGTGGGCGCCGCCTGCGTGCGCGCCGGCATCTCGAGGTCGCGCCTCTACGAGTGGCGCAAGCAGGACAAGGAGTTCGCGGAGGCGTGGGACGAGGTGCACGAGCACCAGGTGGACCGGCTGGAGTCCTCCATGCTGCGTCGCGCCATCGAGGGATACGAGCGCCCGGTGTTCCAGGGCGGGAAGCTCGTGGGCCTGGAGGTCGTGCACCATCCGCAGCTCGGCATCTTCATGCTCGGCAAGCTCCGCGGCGACAAGTTCGGCGACAGGGCCGTGCCGCTCATGAGCCCCGAGGAGTACGCGCGCATGGCGAGGGCCGCGCTCGTCGCGCAGGATGAGGAGGCCCGCACCGCGATCCAGGGCAAGGCGAAGAAGGAGTGAGGCGATGCCTGATGAACAGGATCGTGAGAGGCCGGCATCGACAGCGACCATCGCGGAATGCACGGTCGAGGACCTCGTGCAGGAGCTTCTGGCGAGGTGCCCGGCGATCGTCGTGGGCGCGTGCGTCCCGGACGCGGACGGCAAGCCCGAGTCCGACACGACGGTCTGGTCGGCCGGCTCGCGCGTGGCGTGCCTCGGGCTCGCGACCCTGGTGAGGGCGAGGCAGATGAGGATCATGCTGGGAACCGAGGAGGAGTAGTCGATGCCCGAGGCGATGATGCGGCCGCATGAGCGGGAGAGGGTGACGGAGGCGACGGGGCGCCGGCCCAAGGGCGCGGCGTCCATCGTGGACGTGATGCGCATGACGCCGGAGCAGGCGGCGTACTACCTCAGCGAGACGAGGTACAACGTCGCGGCATGCGGGCGCCGCTCGGGCAAGACGGCGATCGGCAAGCGGAGGGGCGTGCGCAAGGCGCTCAACTGGACGGGCGTGTCGGACGCCCGGTTCCTGTTCGGCGCGCCGACGCAGCAGCAGGCGAAGGTCATCTTCTGGAGGGACCTCAAGCGCCTCGTGCCGGCGTGGGCGATGGCGCGCAAGCCCTCCGAGAGCGACCTCACGATCGAGCTGGTCAACGGCGCGATCATCCAGGTCATGGGGTTCGACAGGCCGCAGCGCGCGGAGGGCTCGCCCGTCGGGCACGCGCACCTGGACGAGTTCGCGGACATGGACCCCGCGACGTGGACCGAGCACCTGCGACCGATGCTCACCGACACCCAGGGGACGGCCGACATCACGGGCGTGCCCGAGGGCCGCAACCACTACTGGGACCTCTGGTGCGAGGCGCTCGGCGACGAACAGGGCGAGTGGAGCGCGCACCACTGGACCACGGCGCAGGTCCTGCCCATGTACCTCGGCGAGGAGGACGCCGCGCGCGAGATCAGGAGCGCCATGGCCGCGCTCGACGCCGTCACCTTCCGGCAGGAGTATGAGGCCAGCTTCAACAACGTCGAGGGCCGCGTCTACTACGAGTTCGACCGCGAGACGCACGCGCGCGAGCGCTGCAGGTACAACCCCAACCGCTCGCTCTGCCTCTGCTTCGACTTCAACGTCGCGCCGGGCGTCTGCGCCTACCTCCAGGAGGGGACCTACCGCGGGGCCGACCCGGACGTCTCGCGCGAGGCGACGTTCGCGATCGGCGAGGTGCACATCCCGCGCGACAGCAACACCGCGATGGTCTGCCGCAGGATCATCGCGGACTGGCACGGCTCGGGCGACGCCCCTCCCAGGATGGCGAGGCACGAGGGCGAGGTGCTGGTCTACGGCGACCCGGCCGGCGGCCTGCGCTCCACCAAGACGGAGCACGGCTCGGACTGGGACGTCATCCGCGCGGTGCTGCAGCCCGTGTTCGGGGAGCGCCTCAAGTTCCGCGTCAAGCGCGACCAGCCCAGGCAGCGCGCCCGCGTCAACTCGCTCAACGCGAGGCTGCGCACCGCGGACGGCGTGAAGCACTTCCTGGTGGATCCGGTGAACTGCAAGCGCCTCGTCGAGGACCTGGAGGTCGTGACCGTCAAGGAGGGCACGGCCGGCGAGATCGACAAGGACAAGGACGACGGGCGCTTCTCGCACATCTCAGACGCGGTCGGCTACTTCATGGATTACCGCCACCCCATCGGCGGCGGCATGCGCTCGGGCTCGGACCCGATGCTATGATCCGGCGAACGACGGAAGGCGAAGCAAGGAGCACACCATGGCGAATCCAACCTGGGGCGGACGAAGCATGAGCAGCGGAGGCAGGGGACCTGACAAGGGATGGGACAAGCGGGCAGACCAACGCATCGTGCAGCAGAGGCAGGAGCGCATCAACGCGCTCAAAGGCGTGAACGAGCCGTGGGCGCAGAAGGAGATCGCGCGACATACCGAAGCGCTCAACGACGCGCAGGGCCGGCTCAAGGCGTACGACCAGCCCCCGGCGTCCAAGGTCGCGACGCACTCCGACGCGCGAGGCCGCGACCAGGCGACGTCCAAGCCCGGCGCGGGCGGGGGCGTGGACGATCAACCCAGGGACGAGCAGGGCCGCTGGACCTGACCGGCCTATAGTCCTCGCGAGAGGCAGCATGGTGGCACGCCGCGGGACGCGGGCGCCTGAACGAGAGTTCGGCGTCCGCGTCCCGTGAGCGTTTCAGGGGCCGGGCTCCGGGAAGGAGCAGACCCAATGGCCAAGCGCCCAACGACCATCGCGATCATCGGCGGCAAGCCGATCCCGGTCCCCAAGCCCACGACCAAGCGAGCCCTCGCGCTCGTGCCAGCGCTCGCGCTCCTCGGGGGCTGCGGGTTGTTCCAGGGCGCGAGCACCAGGGTCACACCCGCGGCGAGCCGCGTGGACGTCACAACCACAACCGAGGTCGAGGTCAACCCGCCCAAGAAGGAGGACGGATCATGCGATTCATCGCGCTCGTCGGACTGATCACGGCGGCGGTCGCGCTCACGGGGTGCGATCGCTCGGAGCCGGCCGCGGCTCCCACCCAGGAGGGCGCCCCCGTCGCGGTGCAGGGTCCACCCATCGTCGTCGCGCCGAGGCCCGAGCCCGTGCGCGTCATGTTGAACGGGCAGGAGGTCGTCGCGCCTCCGGGCAGCTCGGTCAAGCTCAAGACCACGACCACGCGCGGCGCGTCCGGCACCGGGGCGGGCATCTCCACCGACAACGCCGAAACGGCCGCCGGCTTCAATGCCGGCGCCCCGACCTCCAACCTCGGGGGCGACCTCGGCGGTGGGGCCGACGGCGGCCTGAGCTCAGCCAACTTCAAGATGCGCGTGCCTCCCGGCACGAGTCCCCTCGTGTGGATCGGCGCCGCGTGCCTCCTGGGCGCCGGCGCCTGCTTCTACCTCCAGCTGCGCCGGGCCGCAATCATCTGCGCCGTGCTTGGCCTGGGCTTCATCGGCGCGGAGGCCGTGCCGGGCTGGGCCAAGGCGATCCTGTTCGTCGCGGGGCTCGCGGGCCTGGGCGCGTACCTCTGGGCGGAGTGGCAGGCGAAGCGGAAGAACGAGGCGCTGCGCGCCGTCGTGGCCGGCGTCGAGTCCATCCCCGACCAGCCGACGCGCATCGGCGTCAAGGCGCTCATCGACGGGCATGCCGAGGACGGGGACCGGGCCGTCATCCGGCAGGTCAAGGCCGCGGACGGCCTCAAGTCTGAGCGCTGATTCACGAGAACCATCACGCAAACCAAGACGGAGCATCGAGCATGTTGACCTTCACGGGAACGGGGCGGCGGGTGTACACGAACCAGGCGAGCGGCGCGGCGTTCCGCGCGGCGCCCAGCGTCGACGGCGGCGGCCTCTGCCCGGCGTTCATGAACACGAACGGCATCAACCAGGACTTCAGCGTCGTCGCGTGGGTCAAGCCCGGGTGGGCCGGCTCCTCGCAGTACAGCGTGTTCTCCATGACCAAGGGCCTCGTGCTCAAGACGGGCTCGAGCAACGTGGTTGAGGGGCGGCTCGCGGCCCGCGACGGCACGCTCACGTCGGGCAGCGCCGACCAGAACACGGGCGCGCTGATCGTGACGACCTCGGGCCAGCTCGTGCTCAACGAGTGGAACCTCGTGGCCATGAGCTTCAACTCCACGAGCAAGGTGCTGCGGGTGTCCGTGTTCAACTCCGCGAACCCCGCCGGCTCCTTCACCAACTCCGCGGCGTACTCGGTCGTCCCGCCCACCGCGGTTGAGGACTGCCCGACCAACATGGCCGTCGGCGGCGGCGGCGGCTTCCTGGACTTCGTCGGCTCGATGAACGTCGCCATGTTCGGGCGGCAGGCTTCGGATGCGGACCTCCTCGCGATCTACAGCAGCAAGAACTACCTCGCGACGCTCAGCTACATCCGCGACACGTACTCCGAGCCTGACTACGTGGCGTTCGGCTACTCGATCCCCGGCAGCATGGTCAACGAGGCGAACGCGGCCGTCGCCTCGACGTGGCCTGTCGCCGGCGTCACCACCACGGGCACGTCGGGCTCGGCCCCGAACGTGTGGCCGTACCTCGACTCCGGGCGGACCCGCGGCACCGACCTCACGACGCACCGCGGCATCACGGGCTGGCTGAACAACGTCGGTGGCAATATCTGCCGCTTCGACTCGCACGACGCTGAGACGTTCTTCACGCGGCAGGTGCCCGCGACGGCACGCGCCCCCGGCGCGATCCCCGGACCCTCCACCGCGCTGCTCGTCATGTACGCCGGGATCGCCGCGAGCCCCGGCCGGCACTGGACGATCGTCGCCTCCAACTCCCGCGGCGTCCGCCGGCCGAGCGCCGGCGGCCAGACCCTCCCCGAGCGCCACTCCGAGGCGTACATGGCGGAGAAGCGCTCGCTCATCTCCGGCGTGCTCAACGGCCGCCCCTGGGAGTCGAGCACCGAGGCGACGAACGCGTTCGGCGTGCGCATCGCCCAGGGGGAGACCGTGCAGGGCTCCGGCACCAAGGTCGTGCTGCAGACCACGACCGGCTGGACGGACTTCACCCGGGCCTGGACCGGCGGCGACAACAACGGCGCCGGCATCTCCCAGGGCATGGGCGTCGTGCTCACCACGACCAACGCCGTCTGGGGCCTCAAGTTCTCGCCCGAGTACGGGTCGCGCTTCGACGACTCGCACCCGATCCGCGTGCGGTACCACCTCCTCGCCTACCCCGGCCACTGCGGGTCGGTGCTCTACAGGCGCACGAAGTCGCAGAACCAGGCGGCGGGCGTCGACATCGATGCTGCGGACACGACGGTCACGGGCTTCGACACGACCGTCGCGACCAGGACGTACAACACCGGCACCGACTCCTACACCTCGGGCACCAAGACGGTCGTCATCAACGCCAACCTCGTCGCCCAGGGGGTGCGCGTCGGGCACCTCCTGGTGAACGTGAGCCTCGTGTCCGCGGCCGAGATCGCGAGCATCTCCTGGGACGGGAGCAACACGACGATCGTGCTCACGACGACCCTCGGCCAGTCCCCCGCGAACGGGCACGTGTTCAAGTTCGGCCCCTGGGAGACGCGCGCCATCGTCGCGGACTTCCCCGCGATCAACTTCGACGGCGGCGACCTCAACGCGTACCGCGGCCTGCTCATCAAGGCGCCCGCGAGCTTCCCGTCGAACACGCTCGGCGTCGTGCTGCTCGCCATGGACGCGTGGAGCACGGACGTCGACGGGCTCATCATCGGTCACGCCGGCTACTCCGGCAACGGCTACCAGAACCAGCTCACCGACTGCTGGCAGAACCACGCCGGCACAAGCGACAGCGCCATCACGAACTTCTACAAGAAGATGTTCGACCAGACCTGGACGCCCGAGCAGGCGATGAGCTTCAACGTGTTCCTGCACCACGCCGACCAGCAGGTCGCGAACCCGGGCCTCATCAACTACACGAACGTCGTCAAGGCCGCGGTGCAGGACGTGAGCGTCGCGTACATGGGCGACCAGGTCCACGCCGTGGACGCGGACGTCGTCAACTGGGACACCTTCGTGTTCCAGCAGGGCGGCACGCTCGCGGTGAGCGTGACGGCCGACACCAGGCTCGGCACCCTGGCGGAGCAGTGGGCCCTCGGCCACCGCACGGACTCGGCCCACCCCTCGGCCCTCGGGCTCCTCCGGAACGCCCAGGCCAACATCGCCCGCGGCGGGCCCCTGGCCTCGCCCCAGAACCGCCTCAGGCGGGCCCCGGGCATGCGGAGGGCCTCGGCCCCCGCCTCGGCCGCGGGACAGGCCGCCGCGGCAGCCACGGGCAGGTACGCCGGGGGCCTGACCTTCCGGCGGTCCGCGGGCCGGCGCGGGCAGCAGCAGAACTAGACGGGCTTCTCCCTCCTCGGGGTAAGGGCGGCGGGACCTCCACCGCCGCCCGCCCTTTGCAGCAAAGGAACGCGTCTCAGATGAGCACTACGCAAGAGCAGTCTCAGGATGTCCCGGCCGGAAGCAGGCGCAGGCGATCGATCCTCATCCACCCCGGCATGCGGGTCACGCTCAACATCGGCCTCGCCGTCGGCGTCATCACTTCGGTCGCGACCGGCATCGGGTGGGCCGCGGCCGCCAAGAGCGACAACGACAAGACCAACGAGCGGCAGGACATGAAGATCGAGCGCCTGAGCGAGAAGGTGCAGGACGTCAAGGACGACCTCAAGGAAATCAAGGCGGACATCAAGCTGCTCCTGCAAAGGGCACCCTGAGGAGGCACGCGTGGCGACGATTCAGTATCGCATCCAGACGACCAGGACCGTGAGCGTGCGGGGAGGCGTCGGCGTCAACAACCCCGACGAGCCGTGGTCGCCCTCCGAGCAGCAGTCCGCGCAGGAGGCGCGATGGGAGCTGATCGACGACCTCATGGGGGGCACCGACACGATGCGCCTGCGCGGCGAACGCTGGTTGCCCCGCGAGCCCGGCGAGACGCCGAACGCGTACCGCAGCCGGCTCGCGCGGTCGTTCCTCAGCAACGGCTTCCGCGACACGATCGAGAAGCTGGTGGCCAAGCCCTTCTCGCGATCCGTGAACGTGGCGCCCGACAGCCTGGGCGACGAGCGCCTCGACGAGATCATCGACGACGCGGACCGCGGCGGCAACGACGTCACCACGATCGCGCGGCGCCTGTTCACGGACATGGTGCAATACGGCAAGTGCCACCTGCTCGTGGACTACCCCACCACCGACCAGTCGCTCAGCCTCGCCCAGGAGAGGAGCGAGAAGGTGCGGCCCGTGTTCCTGCGCGTGAGCCCGCGGGACATCGTGGGCTGGCGCTATGAGCGACGCGGCGACGGCGGCGCGGAGGTCCTCACGCAGGTGCGCATCCGCGAGTGCCGGCTTGAGGACGTCGGCAAGTACGGGTCGCGCGTGGTCCACTACGTCCGCGTCATCAACGCGCCTCCCCTGGGCGGCGCCACTCCCCAGGAGGCGATCGTGGCGGCGGCCGGCGCGGCGGCCACGTCGCAGGCCACGTGGGAGCTGTTCAAGCGCGGCGACGGCGAGCAGTGGACCAAGGACTCGAACGGCACGCACACGTTCCCCGGGATCCCGTTGGCGACAGCGTACGCGGAGCGCGACGAGTTCATGACGGCGACCCCGCCGATGCAGGACCTCGCGGAGCTGCAGCTGTGCCACTGGCAGTCCTACTCGGACCAGCGGAACATCCTCAAGTACGTGCGCATGGCCATGCTCGCCAAGACGGGCATCTCGCAGGAGGAGATGGAGAAGCCGAGCACGATCGCGCCCAACGAGGTGCTCAAGTCCGTCAACCCCGACGCGAAGTATTACTTCGTGGAGCACTCGGGCGCCGGCATCCAGGCGGGCCGCGACGACCTCAAGGACATCGAGGAGCGCATGGAGGTGCTCGGCATGCAGCCCCTCGCCGTGCGCACCGCCGACTCGACCGCGACCGGCAAGGCGATGGACGAGAACAAGAACGAGACGACGATCCAGGCGTGGATCAGGTCGCTCGAGAACATGCTGACCGAGGCGTTCAAGATGGCGGCGACCTGGATCGGCAAGGAGCTGCCCGCGGACTTCTCGGTCGACGTGTTCAATGACTTCGGCGTCGGCAACGACCGCGCGGCCGAGGGCGACCTGCTCCTGCGGGCGCGAGCGCAGGGCGACATCACGCGGCTCACCATGCTGCGCGAGATGCAGCGCCGCGGGATCATCTCCGCGAGCGTGGACGTGGAGGCGGAGGACGACGAGCTTGGGGCCGAGGCCCCGATCATCCCGGGCGGCCCCTTCGGGCAGGACCCGAACAACCCCTTCGCGAAGAAGGGCGAGGAGGACGGCGATGGAGGCGGAGACGAACCAGGCGGCGATGGCGAGCAAGGCGACGCCGGTGGCGGCGACGGCAAGCCCGGCGGGAACCCCTTCGGCGGCAAGCCTGGCTGAGGTGCCCGCGTTCCTGGGGGCGAGGCCGGAGCTGCTGCTCGCGACCGATGATCGCGGCGACATGTCGGGCGCGGCCGGGCTCGCGGCGTCGATCAAGTGGCCGACCACCCTCCCCGTCCGCGACGGCGTGGTCGAGGTCCTCTACGAGTGGATGCCGCCCGACGGTCGCGAGGCAACCGACGGCCCCGTGCTCAAGGGCTCCCTCGCCGAGATGCTCATCCCGGCGAACATGCGCCGGCTCGAGCAGGCCGCGGACGCGTGGATCAACGTCCACGTGCCCGCCGGCTTCCGCGGGATCGTGCAGATTGACGTCGAGAAGTACGGGCTGTTCGAGGGCGTGGGTCGCTACGACCACGACCTGGAAGCAGAGGCGCGCATCCACCCGAGCTGGACCCACGGCGAGCTGCTGTGTCGCTTCGTGCGCGAGGTCGCGGCGATGGTCCGCGCGCGGCGCCCCGGCGCGTCGTGCGGGTGGTACGGGCTCGGCCTGCCCCACCCCGGGCGCCCGTTCTACGACAACACGGTCGAGGACCATCGACGCGTCGCGCGGCGGGACGCCGCGATGGTGCTCGGCACCGCGGTCCGGCCGTTCTGCCCGCTCTACCACAACAACATCTGGCCGAGCGACCCCTCCCAGAGGAGGCGCTCACGCGAGTTCCAGGGCGAGGTCATCAAGCTCATCTACGGGATGAACGCGCCGCAGTCGGGCATGGCGATGGCGCAGATCCGGAACCGCGACGTCATGACCAACAAGGTGCTCACCGCGGAGCAGACGCACGAGCTCATCTCCGACCTCAAGGCGATCGGGTTCCGGCGCTTCGTGCTGTGGCACGCCTTCGAGTCGCGTGACGATCGGGACCTGTTCCAGGCATGGGTCGACGCGCGCCTGGCGCCGGCCTGGGTCGACGCGTTCGGCGCCGCTCCCGTGAGGCCGTCAGCATGAGGTCCGTCAATGCCGAGCTGCGCGATCGCGCGATCCGGCACGCCGTGCTCCTGGAGCGCCTCAAGGCGCATGAGGCCGCGGAGGTCGCCGCGTTCCTGGCGAGGGACGTGATGCCCGACGTCCTGGGCCGGCTCAGCAACGCGCTGAGGCGCGGCCTGATGAGCGAGGGCCGACTCGCGGAGCTTGCGCAGTCACTGCTGCAGACCCTGCGAGTCGGGCTCCGCGCGGCCGGCGACTTCGCGCAATCAAACCTCGTCAAGGTCGCGATCACCGAGTCCGAGTGGCAGCGGGCCGTCGTCAAGCAGTCCATCCCCATGCTCGACGTCGCGCTGCGGGAGCCCGCGGCGAACGTCATCGCGACCATCGCGAGGTCGCGTCCCCTGGAGGGGAAGGTGCTCGGCGAGTGGTTCCAGGACGTCGCGGTCGGGACTGCTCGCAAGATCACGCGCGACGTCAAGGTCGGGCTCGCGAGCGGCGACCCGATCGACGACATCGTGCGCAGGATCAAGGGGAGCCCGAGCGTGTTCGAGTCCGCGTTCGGCGGCGAGGGCACGCTGCAGCAGGCGAACAGGGCGTGCAGGTCGGTCGTGCGCACTGCCGTCTCGCAGGTCACGAGCGACGCGCGCGAGGAGACGTTCAAGGCGAACACCGACGTCATCGGCAGCATCCAGATCGTCGCGACCCTCGACATGAGGACCACCGACATCTGCAGGGCGCAGGACGGCAAGGTCTACCCGGTCAACTCCGGACCCCGCCCGCCCTTCCACTTCGGGTGCCGCACGGTCACGGTCCCGGTCACCAAGTCCTGGAAGGAGCTGGGCCTGTCGCTCAAGGGCAAGACCGAGGCGCCGCGCTCCGCTCAGAGGGCGAGCATGGACGGCGAGGTCGCGGCGACCGTCACCTACCCCGAGTGGCTGCGCGGCCAGCCGGCGAGCGTGCAGGACGAGGTGCTGGGCAGGACCCGCGCCGACCTGTTCCGCTCGGGCAGGGTGAGCATCGATCGCTTCGTGGATTCCCAGGGCCGGCGCCTCAGTCTCAAGGCGCTGCGGCGGAGGGAGGGGCTGTAGGACCCCGGGGTGGACCCCGCCTATCATGGGGAATACCAGGACCTGCGGCGCGGGACGCGTGCAGGGCCGACGGGCAGAGTGCCCCGGAGCCCAGCAATGACGACCGACCACCGCGGGGAAACCCGAGACATCAGGGAGATGAAGCATGGCTAAGGCGATCCTCGCGTCGTTGGACGGACTCTCACCCGACATCGCAAAGGAGTACGAGAAGGTCGAGCAGGGACACCCGCTCGCGAGCAAGCACCTCGGCAAGTTCGCCCTCAAGGTCGATGCCGTGGACGGCGTCGCGATGGAGGACGTCGCCGGGCTCAAGACGTCCCTCTCCGCCGCGAGGACCGAGCGCGACGAGTGGAAGGGCAAGGTGCTCGCCTACGGCGACATCATGCCCGACCAGGCCAAGCAGCACGCCGAGATCGTCAAGCGTGTCGGCGAGAACCCCGACGCCAAGGTCGCGGAGCAGATCGAGGGCGCCAAGCGGCAGCTGACCGAGAAGTACAACAAGGACCTCGGCGACAAGGATCGCATCCTGAGCGAGCGCGATCGCGAGGTCAACGAGCTGCTCATCGACAACGCCCTCACGCAGGCGCTCGTCACGGCCGGCTGCAAGAGCGTGAAGATGATGCTGCCGATCGCGAAGTCCATGTGCCGGGTCGTTCGCGGCGCGGACGGCAAGGCGCGCGTCGAGGTCATCGACGCCGATGGCAAGACGGCGCGCCTCTCCCAGAAGCAGGGCAGCACGAGCAACATGGAGATCGGCGAGCTGGTGGACACGCTCAAGACGGACAAGGAGTTCGCGGCGGTGTTCCCCGGTACCGGAGCGTCCGGGACGGGCGCTGGCGGCGGCAAGGGCGGGAGCCCGGGCCGTCCGCAGAACGGCATCGGCGGGACCCGCGGCGCAACCGGCGCCGAGGGCGAGGGTGGGGGAGGCGGAAATGGGTCCTACGGCGAGTCGGCCGTGGACAGGCTCAAGCAGGCGCGGCGCGAGGACGCTGCCGCGACGGCCGCGGGCTGAATCGTCGGAACCCGGCGGCCTAGGCGCCGGGCGGCCAGTGGGCGGGAGGCCCGGCCGATGGACAACCAGGACGGCGCCGACCCGGGACGGGTGCGACCGCGAGTGGATCGCAGTCAAGCACACCTGAACGGAGAATCGGAACATGGCACTGACCCTCATCGAGGCCGCGAAGCGTAACAGCGGCGACGTCGTCCGCGCGGCCGTCATCGAGACCTACGCCCGCACCTCGGACATCCTTCGCGTCCTGCCCTTCGAGAACATCGCGGGCAACGCGCTCAAGTACAACCAGGAAGCCGCACTGCCCGGCATCGGCTTCCGCGGCGTGAACGAGGGATACTCGGAGAGCACGGGTATCCTCAACCCCGTCACCGAGCCCCTCGTCATCGCGGGCGGCGACCTGGACGTGGACAAGTTCATCCTGGCGACGATGGGCCCCGACCAGCGCACCGCCCAGGAAATGATGAAGGTGAAGGCGCTCGCCCACCGCTGGACGAACGCGTTCATCAAGGGCGACAGCTCCGGCTCCTCGAAGGAGTTCGACGGACTGCAGGCCCGCATCACGGGCTCGCAGCTCGTCGCGGCCGGCTCGACCTCGGGCGGCGACGCGCTCTCCCTGGCGAAGCTGGACGAGGCGATCGACGCCGTCGAGTCCCCGACCCACCTGCTCATGAGCCGCGCCATGCGCCGGCG
>ERZ650303.6-NODE-6-length-60064-cov-11.188188_pt1 | contig 60064 bp, 83 predicted proteins | sample MGYA00376239_ERZ650303 | MGnify/ENA primary metagenome ERZ650303 (study PRJEB26733, sample SAMN07839262) | wastewater metagenome | biome: small river; feature: stream; material: water | place: USA: North Carolina | collected 2016-04-05 ... | reverse complement strand
TGTAAACTTTCTACAAGCACAAATCCAATCGCTACGCGAAAGGGTATCTGAAAAAATGATAGATTATTAGATTATTTAGATTTTAATATTAACTTATATAACTATACTAATAATAATCTCTTTCTTTTTCAATGAGATAGGCCGTGGCTTTACACGCGATCCGCGATATGTGAGACGATCTGTTCCGCGTATTATCATAACTTAGCAATAGATTGTGAATGAAAACAAGGCTCTATGTTTTACGGCGTAAATGCAAGACCGTACTTAACACGATGCTAAGTCCCTAAGTTTACGTCTGTTAAGCGCTGTGAGCCTAGGCCCCCCGAAGAATGGGAGCGTAGCGACCTAAGCGCCGCGCGCTGGGCGCGACTGTGGTCTGGCTGTGCCATGATCTTACGCATATGCGATTGCTGCGCATTAGAGCGTGCTGGATAGCGATCTCTGGTTTATGGTGGGTAGGTAGCCAACGCCTACGCCATCGCGCTGTGCGGCGATCCTAGGAGCAAACTGCGGACAAAAAGAAACCCCAGCCGGTGAGGGCTGGGGCGAGGTTCAGGAGAGGCTAGGAGATTGTGGCGTCGATGCCGTGCTTGAGCTTCAGCCTATCGACCAGACGCTGTGCAGCGTCAGGCGTGCCAACGGGTATAACAAACAACACACCGCCGCGCCTGAAGTTAACGCGAGGCTTAACAGTCCTGTAAAGGATCGGATCATGGTCCACCACAAGCTTGAGTCTTGACATGATTGTTCAATAGGTCGGGGTGGCTTGCGCCACCCCTTCCCATCCTTTCCGTTAGAAGCTGAGCAGGTTCTTGCCCTTGGTCTTGGTCGAACCGTCGTCCTCGGGAGCCAGCGCCACAGCGAGGCGACCGAAGCGATAGCCAAACAGGAGTTCGCGGTCAGCGGCGCAATGGCCCTTCTCGCGGGCCAAGGTCAGGAACGAAGCCTCGAATTTCTCGCGGGCCTTGTTCGCCTTGTCCTGCAATGCCTTGAACTCAGCGTAGGCAGCCTGCTGAGGCTTGGGCATGGTCTCCACAGCGACCGTGTTCCACACGAGTTCGTTCTGCTTCTTAGACATGGTAGTGCCTTTCACAATGAGCCCTAATTAGGGTCTCTGATGCGCCCCACGGCGGGCATTTCAAACCACGAAGGGCCGTGCGTCCTTCGATGCTTATAAGATGGCATGACTTAGCATGATTGTCAAGTTAGGTAGCCTAGGCCCAAGGCTGACAGCGTGTGTTGCGTGCTGGCGCGTCACTGATGGCTGGCGTGGCTGCCTAGGCCCCCCGTATGGATACGAGCGAAGCGAGAAACTAAACAAGCTTATAAACTTAAAACGTTTAGGGCCGCCCATTGCTGAGCGGCCCCGTTACGTTAGTTGGTTAGGTAGATCGAGATAGCTAGGAACATCACAGCTTCAGCCATCGCGAACCAGAACAATGCAACGCTGATCTTATCGCTCGTTGTCATCTTATTCATATGCACTTCCTCCAGTTGGGCGAGGGCCGAAGCCCTCGCCTTTAGGTTACATGATCGAGTAGGTGATGCGGTGGCCCATGCGTTCATGCATGTACTTGCACCAAGCGTGAGCGTCGTCCCACGCCTCAATCCAGCGTTCCCTGTGGAACTCTCGCCTTTGGGTATCACCACTCTTGTAGTGGATGACCACCGTCACGCTCCCGGGCCGCTCGTAGCGCACCCACTGGATTAGTCCTCTGAACACGTTCATGTGTCAGTCTCCTGATCGTGCCCGGTCACTGTCAATCACGAAGGTCCGGGTCGCTCCTTCGATGCTTATAAGATGACACAACTTAGCGGCGCTGTCAAGTTAGCCCTCGCCTTCAGTCGTCCGCGTATGCGCGCAGGCAGGATGCGTAGGGGGGCCCACATGGACCCGTGCCAAGGCCCCACCCCCATATAGGGAAAGCTCGCAAAGCAAAACCCGAAAATCCAAATAGTTTACACCAATGTAAAAAATTCCCAAGTCCAAAAACCAAATACTTAACATTGACGTAAACCTAGTCGTCGCATTACAAACCCACATCAATCAGGAGGACCAAATGACCAGAATGCGAGCCAAGGTGCGGGTCGGCTCAGTGCTGCCGCATCGCGACGAATCCGAGAAGACCGTTTCCGAACAAGTGCGTTTCTACGGGGTGTCAAAGTCAAACGGCTACCCGGCTGACGGCACGGACGAAGACAACACGTTCGCGCGCTGGTCGCCCAGCGTGGAAATGGCGTTCCACATTGCCAACCCGGACCTCTTCGGGAAGTTTACCCCTGGGGATACTTTCTACGTGGACTTCACCCCGGTCCCGGCCAAAGCGGAGTAAGGCGAAGGGGTGGCCTAGGCCACCCCGACGTTCCGCCCGAACGGAGCATATAAAGTGAGTAAACAAGATGCCTAATTTCGTGACGCAGCCTAGTTCGGTTATCTGGCGCAAGCAGAACGGTTCTTGCTTCTACTGTTCCCTGAGCCTAGTCCCCCCGGCGCGGGGCAACGACAACGGGCATCATCCGCACCTCGCAACGGTCGATCACATCCACCCTCGGTCTAAGGGGGGTAAGCGCTATCGTGGTAACGTCATCCTAGCTTGCCAGCGCTGTAATGTCCTTCGGGGCAATATGGCCTTCTCAGAATTTACTGCTGTATTACCCGTGCTGCGTCAGGTTGGGTTGCTCGTAGAGCTAACCAGCATGGAAGGCGTGGTGCCCATCATCCACTGGAAGTCCTCGCGGAACCGGCGATTGCAAATAACTTGTGGTATGGTACACCAGCCACAGGTTTAAGCCTCGCAGGAGTTCCATCCCATGGCAAAGACAGACAGGCAGTTTACGCCGAACTGGGCTAACGCGCAGTACTTCACTTATACGGGCACGGCTGGCGTGTCCTCTGCTTTGCCGGTTGGTTACTACATGGCCGTTGCCAGTTCGGACTGCTGGGTCAAGGCTGGCGCTGCGAGCCCCACGGCCAGTGTCGCTGCCGGGTCCATCTTCCTGAAAGCAGGTGAGCCGTTCTACTTCGTCAACCCCGACGCGACGTACAAGATTTCAGCTGTGCAATCCACGGCTGCCGGTGCCCTCTCCGTCATCAAGTTGAACTGACATGCTTAACGAGCCTGCCCTTCATAACCCCAACTTCTCGGACCGACTAGCGTTCGACATAGCGTTGGCGCTTGAAGGATCGGGCGACGACGTGAGCGAGATTCTCAAACGCCACACGCTTCAGGCGGGTGACCTGCTGACGCTTAACAAGGACCCGCTGTTCGTCAAAGCGGTTCAGAAGTTTCGGGATGATATCAAGACCAACGGCGTCACGTTCCGAATGAAGGCGCGTGCGCAGGCGGAAGAACTCCTGACAACTTCTTGGGTGTTGATCCACAGCCCTGACGTGAGTGCTGCGGTCAAGGCCGACCTGATCAAGTCCACTGTGAAGTGGGGCGGTCTGGAACCTAAAGGCGATGCAGGTCCGAGCGAAAGCGGTGGCGGTGTGCGGATCATGATCAACATGAACGGGGCCAACCCGGCCCTTCCGGTGATCGACCATGACACAATCGCAGCCCCCAAGTGAGAACCAAGAACACGAGTGGGGCGAACTTGGTAGAATAACCTGCTGCAAGAAATGCGGGATCGTGCGGAAACCACGCTGGCTGCTTAACCGTGAAGAAATCAAGCCCTGCAAGGGGCCCGTAAGGATCACGCTCCGTGGCCATCGAGACGGAACAGCATAACGGTCACACTGGTCTGGTCGTCTGGACCCTGCCCTCATGCGAGAGGATAATGCAGAGGTTGACAGACGCCGGGTACAGTGTCGGTATCAAGATCGTTAAGCCGACGCGCAAGCGCAGGAGGAAGTTCCTTGTCTTGGTCTATCGACGGCTGTGACTTTGACGATCCGGACATGCTGTATCACGTCATTCCACTCAATGACTTGAAGCCGCATGAACCGACAATAACCTGTCCGTGTGGGCCGTGTCAGGATGAGGAAGTGCCCAACCTGTACGTGCATAATTCGTTCGACAGGCGAGAACTCTATGAAGGGAAGATGCACTGATGGCTAAAGCCAAGGTTATCCGACTGTACAAGAACAACTACCGTCAGGCGGTGCCGATGCTGCGCAAGTGGGCGCGCAATATCGAGAGCGGAGAATATGGCGACGTAGGGTCGGTGGCTCTGGTTGTTCTGGGGGATAAGCTGCGAGTGTTCGGGGCGGGGCCAGAGGCTGACCCGGCGACCATCGCTGTGCTGCTTCAGGCTGGTAACCTCAAGATAGTGAACCGAATGGTAAGGCACGGCGAAGATGGCTCTGACGATTAATGTGTGGACATATACTGGAGATATAAGTTTATGTCGAGCCTTGTAATATCATATACCCCGCCGCCGACTGGCATCAAGTTCATGCAGTCGAACGCCAAGATGCGGACCCTCATGGGGCCGGTCGGTAGCGGCAAATCCGTGACCTGCTCGTTTGAGGTTATCCGCCGCGCCACCCAGCAGGCTCCGGATGCCAACGGGATCAGGCGCACCCGTGCGGCTGTCGTAAGGGAAACTGCCCGCCAGCTGCAGGATACCACAATCAAGACGTTCCTCGACTGGTTCCCGCCCGGCGTGTGCGGGGACTACATGCGCACGACCAAGACGTACTTCTTCAAGGTCGGGGACGTTGAGTGCGAGATCATGTTCAGGGCATTGGATGATGCTGACGACGTGGCCAACCTCAACTCACTGGAACTTACTTTCGCATGGTTTAACGAGTGCAGGGATATCCACCCCGACATCGTAGATGCCATGTCCAAACGTGTGGGCCGCTTCCCGTCCAAGAAAGACGGGGGGCCGACGTGGCATGGTATGTGGGGGGACACTAACCCCCCGACCATCGACACGTGGTGGTACTACCAGATGGAGAAGATCGACCCCAAGGACGGGGTCTCTCCGAACAACAACGGGTGGGAAAGTTTTAGGCAGCCGTCCGGTCGGTCGGCGCTGGCAGAGAACATCGAGAACCTGCCGGAAGGCTACTACGACACACAGGGCCGAAGCGATGAATATATTCGAGTATATATTGACGGTGATTATGGCCTTAGCTCTGGTGGTCAGCCTGTTTACAAGTATTTCCGACCTGACTACCACGTCGCGAAGACCAGTCTACGTCCTATCGTCAATGGCGTTCGTCCTCTCGTTATTGGTCTTGATCTCGGACTTACGCCTGCAGCTGTCATAGGACAGCAGGACCCGCGCGGTCGCGCGCTTATCCTAGGGGAAGCTGTCAGCTTCGACATGGGTATCCAGCGCTTCCTTCGGACGGTGTTGAGACCCAAACTTATCAGCGAATTCCCCGGCATCCCGGCCTACATCGTCGTAGACCCCGCCGGGATTCAACGCGCGCAGACCGATGAGCGCAGCGCGGTGGACATTATCAAGCAGGAAGGCTTCAAGGTCATGCCTGCTAAGACCAACCAGATTTCCGCGCGCATCAGCGCAGTGGACGACTACCTCATGCGACAAGTTGACGGTGACGCTGCGTTCTTGGTGGACCCGCGCTGCACAGCGCTGCGGGCTGCCATGATCGGCGGCTACCGGTTCCACCCCAAGAACCCCGGCCAGATCGAGAAAACCGGCGCTGCAGGTAAGCATTCGCACGTAGCAGAGGCACTACAGTATCTTATGATGCATCTGCATTCAGTGGTTTCCGGTACCGCGTTTGGTCATCGCCGTGATGTAAAGGCTGTTGCAAGTAACGGTTGGACGTGACATCTAGTAGTACATGCTACTGGAGATAACGCAATGCCTAAGTTTGTAGATGTCGCCGGGCAGCGTTTTGGTTGACTTACGGCGCAAAAGCCAATTCGGTTGCCGGGCAAGAAAGAAATATATTGGCGCTGCTTGTGTGATTGCGGGGTCGTCTCTGACGTTATGAGTCAGAATTTGCGCGAGGGAAAAATACGTTCGTGCGGATGTCTACTCGCAGATACAACGTCCGCTAGGCGGCGCGTCCACATGCATAGCAGACGCAATAACGGAAAACCAACGGCTGAATGGCGCGCGTGGGTGGCTATGCGCGAGCGATGTGGGTACCCAAAGCACATAGGGTACAAGGACTACGGTGGCCGAGGCATAAAGGTACATAAAACGTGGCTGTCTGACTTTACTGCATTCTACGCGCACGTAGGGCCTAAACCAACACACGCGCACACGCTGGACCGCATAGATGTAAATGGTGATTATGAACCCGGTAATGTTCGTTGGGCGACGCGGAAAGAGCAGGCAGCCAATAAACGCACTAGACCTGTGTAGCTGGACATGAGAATCGATTGCGATTACTTGCTTGAGGCGAGTGTTCGCTTACCCTTCCTCGGGCGGCACTCTAACCTAGGCCCCCGTCGAGCGCGCTGTTGGTGGCGGTTGCGTTCCGGGGGCCGTCTTTTCCTAGATTGACGTGGCAGCAAACTGAGGTAAGTTTAGACATGGAAACACCGATCCTTATCTTCACGCTGATGGGCGCTGTGCTTAACAGGTTCTCCGGTTGGACGGATTACCTGCCGGGCCGCAACATCTATTGGGCCACCCTCATAGCGTTTCTGATGGCGTGGGAGACTATCGGTCTCGGATGGGCCACCGCCATCGCTGTTTCGATGCTCACTTACCGGCTTCCGGGGTGGAACCATTCACTCGACATGGGAACTTACGGGGACAGTTTAGCCCGTGATTTCAAGGTCATGTTTGTGAGATCGATGTTCATTCTGCCGGTGTTTGGCTACGCTTTCTATCTCAACAACAACCCCTTCATCCTGTTCGGCTGTGTGATCGGCGCGCTCGGAGCCGCCCTCTCCTACGGCTTCGGAAACTATGTTATGGCGAAGTACATGAAGGACCCGTTCTGGGTCATCGAACCGCTGGCCGGGGCTTTCATCGGCGCGGCTATCGGGCAAGCATACGTTTTGGCGGTGTAAAATGGCTGGTCTAAGCGGTGGGATGCTTCGCGTCGTCAGCAACGGTCAGATGATCGAAGACGAGCGTCGGCAGGCTCAGAAGGAATTGGACGACCGCCAGAACAGCACAGTGATGCTGGGTCTGACAGGATATTTGCGTTCGTGCTGGGACGCCGCCAAGCGCTCCAAGGACCCAATTGAGCGTCAGATGCTCTCGGCCATGCGCCAGCGTAACGGTGAGTACGAAGCCGACAAGGCAGCTGCCATCGCCAAGAACGGTGGCTCCGATATCTACATGATGGTGACGGAAGTTAAGTGCCGCGCCGCTGAAAGCTGGCTCCGCGATATCCTGCTGGATGCCGGTTCGCCGCCGTGGGACATTGGCCCGACGCCGCTGCCCGATCTTGATCCCAAGCTCAAGCAGGAGATCGAGGGCATCTACGCGGAAATGCTGTTGCAGGCTACACAGCAGACTGGTGTGGCTCCGAACCCGGACGAGCAAGCCAAGCTAAAAGAAACTGTCATGCAAGACTACAGGATGCGGCTGCTGCAGGAAGCGCAGAACCGCGCCAACCGCATGAAGACCAAGATCGATGACCAGCTTGAGCAGGGCGGGTGGGTTGATGCGTTCAACGCTTTCATCACCGATCTCGTCACGTTCCCGGCTGCGTTTATCAAGGGCCCGGTGGTTCGCCGCCAGCGCGTGCTTGGCTGGACAGTGGAAGACGGCAGGACCGTGGCCAAGGCGACGGAGCGGCTGGCCCCTGAATTCGAGCGTGTGGACCCGTTCAGGATTTACCCGGAACCGGGCATCACCAACATCAACGACGGCTACATTTTCCAGCATCACCCCATGTCGCGTTCGACGCTTTCGGACCTGATTGGCGTGCCGGGCTATGACGACGCTGCGATAAGGGCGTGCCTTGCTACCGGCACATCATCGTCGTGGGTCACCATGCTGCAGGAAGTGGCCAAGGCTGACCTAGAGAAGAAACACAGCCACGATCAGTCCCCCAACGTCATGTACGACGTGCTTGAATTCTGGGGCAAAATCAGCGGCAAGATGCTTCGTGAGTGGGGTATGTCCGAACAGGATATCCCTGACGATGCACGCGAGTACGACGCTAACGTCTGGCTCTGTGGCAACTACGTTCTGAAGGCGGTGCTCAACTATGACCCGCTCGGTGAGAAGCCCTACGTCAAAGCCAACTTCATCAAAATCCCCGGTGCCTTCTGGGGCCGTGGCATTCCTGAAGTTATCAGGGATATCCAGAACGTCTGCAACGCGGCAGCCCGCTCGCTTGTCAACAACATGGGTATCGCGTCGGGTCCGCAGGTCGAAGTCAACGTGGAACGCCTACCTGCGAACGAAGACGTTACAGCCATGCACCCGTGGAAAATCTGGCAGGTTCTGAACGACCCGGCGGGTGTCAACGCCCCGGCGATCCGATTCGAGCAGCCGAACGACAACTCTGAAAAGCTGATGGCTGTGTACGACAAGTTCAGCCGTCTGGCCGATGACCACTCAGGTATCCCGGCTTACGTGCACGGAGATATTGACGCGCAAGGCGCTGGGCGAACAGCGTCTGGCCTGTCGATGCTCATGGGTTCTGCGGGTAAAGGCATCCGCCAAGTGATCATGCATATCGACAACGATATCATCAAGCCGATGATCAAGCGCCAGTTCGTCTACAACATGCGCTATGACGACGACGAAACGATCAAAGGCGACTGTGAAATCAAGGCTAAAGGCGCGGTCAACCTCGCAGTCAAAGAGACCGTCAACATGCGCCGCATCGAATTCCTCAACGCCACAGCTAACCCGGTGGATACCCAGATCATGGGCATCGGTGGCCGTGCTGCAGTCCTGCGCGAAATCGCTAAGGGTCTGCAGATGCCTGACGAGGAAGTCGTGCCAAGTCGTGAGAAGTTCCTGCTGCAACAACAAAACGCACCGCCACCCCAACAAGTTCCGGGCGCTGAGGCTGCAGGCGGACAACCACAACTTCCTGCACCGACCCCTGCGGACCCGGCGGGTGGGCCCAAGGGCGGCATGGAAGCGAACATGGTAGGTAATCGAGGAACGTAATGCACAAACCTACGGACGCCGAGCAGAGAGCTTTACACCAAACCACAATACATTACAGGGAGGTGTTGACATTCCTTGAGGCTTGGTACAAAAGCGAACTTGACCGGTTGCCGTACTCGGCAGCCAATCATCAGGTGGCAATGGGACGATGCCAAGTCTTAGCAGAGTTAACAAAGCACCTGAATGCACTACGCGAACAGCAGAACCAATCCCGGTAGCTGTTTGGTTAACACACGCACACCGATAAGGAGCGTTCAAAGTGGCACTACCAGCGCAAGTTCGGCAACAGAGTGATTCGGCAAACAAGCTCATCGAGGAGCTTGGGCAACAACTGGCTGGGGGCGAAAAGCCTACCCCGCCCGCTGCGACCGCTGACCCGCCTGCACCCGTACCTGCCGCACCGTCAGCCCCGCCTGAGCAGCGGCCTGACGCCAGAGTAGAAGTGCTAGAGCAGAAATATCGAACCCTTCAGGGCATGTATAATGCCGACACCGCCCGCCTTAATCAGCGGGTGCAGGACTTGGAGAACCTTCTTGCCACAGCTGCGGCAGCCCCGCAGCCCAAGGTTGAGACGCAAAAGTTCCTCACCGATAAGGATACTGAGGAATACGGCGACTCCATCGAGGTCATGCGGCGAGCGGCGCGGGAGGAAGCTTCGGCTTACTTTACGCCCGTCATCGAGGAACTCCGTGCACAGGTCGATCAGCTTAAAGGTATGGTCCCCAAGGTCCAAACCATCGAGCACAGACAGACCGCCGATGCAAACCGGAAGTTCTACCAAGAGCTTTCCGCGTTGGTCCCAGACTGGGAGGATATCAATGTGGATCAAGGCTTCCAAGCTTGGTTGCTAGAAGTCGATACGCTGACAGGGCTTTCACGTCAGACTTTCCTTGAGGACGCTGAGCGTAACAAGGACGTAGGTCGTGTGGCTGCATTCTTCAAAAACTGGCCGGGTGCGAAGCCTGCTACGCCGCCCGCTCAAGGTACTCAGACTTCGGAACTGGAAAAGCAAGTCTCGCCCGGTCGCCCGCGCACTGCTTCGCCCGCTCCGCTGAATGACGCTAAAGTATATACTCGTGAGGAAGTCGCTAAATTTTTCCGCGACGTCACCATGGGTGTCTACAAAGGTCAGGATGCTGAGAAATCACGTATTGAACGCGATATCTTCGCCGCGCAGCGGGAAGGTCGCATCGCCAACTAGTGTGTAACCAAGGAGCCACACAATGACTACTTCCGCGTCCTACCCCGTTGCATCGGGGCGTCCGAACTACTCGGGGAACTTTATCCCTGAGATTTGGTCGGGCAAACTCATCGAGAATTTCTACGACGCCACTGTGCTCGCAGCGATCTCGAACACCGACTACGAAGGCGAGATCAAACAGCACGGTGACACGGTTAACATCCGCACCATGCCGCAGATCACCCTGCGCGATTACGTCAAGGGCCAGTCCCTGACGGTTGAGTCGCCGGACAAGCCGAAGCTGCAGCTGCTCATCGACAAAGGCGACTACTTCGCCTGCGTTGAAGACGACATCGACAAGATTCAATCTGACGTGAAGCTCATGGACATCTGGTCCAAGGACGCTTCTGAGCAGATGAAGATCAAGATCGACCAGCGCGTTCTTACCGACCTCCTGCCGGATATCTCCGCTCTCAACAAGGGCGCGACGGCTGGTGCGAAGTCGGCATCGTTCAACCTCGGCACGACCGGCTCGCCGGTTACGCTGACGAAGGACGGCGCGGGCGGCACGGTTTCTGTCATCGACTACATCGTTGACATGGGTACCGTCCTTGACGAAGCGAACGTTCCGGAATCGGGCCGCCACCTTGTCATTCCTGCCAAAATGGCGGGCATGATCAAGAAGTCCGAACTGAAAGACGCCTCGCTGACCGGCGACAGCGGCACCCCGCTGCGTAATGGTCGCCTCGGCATGATCGACCGTTTCACGCTCTACATGAGCCACAACCTTCTGGTTTCCAGCGCGAAGTACAACCTGATCGCTGGTCACAAGATGGGCTTCACCTTCGCCTCGCAGATGACCAACATGGAAACGCTCCGCGCGCAGTCCACGTTCGGCAACATCGTCCGTGGCCTTCAGGTGTACGGCTACAAAGTGGTGAAACCGGAAGCTCTCGCCCAAGGCGTGGTCCAGTTCGCCTAATCCCCGGAAACCTAGGAGGGTTCCAACATGGCTACCTATACCGATACGATTGGCTACTACCGTGGCATTGCCGCAATGACCGCCGCTCTTGGCCGTCTTGTGTGGCTGGAAGTCGAAATCGACCTCCAAACGGTCATCGCCGCCCGCACTGCCGCTGGCGCGACTGCCCTTGCCGCAGCCGACACCCTGCAGTGCCTGCCGCTCAAGAAAGGTCTTCTGATCCTTCAAGGCGGCATCAACGTTACCGAAGCAGAACTCACCAACACGACCGGGACCTACAGTCTCGGCTTCTTGGGTGGTTCGCCTGCTGCGGCCAACGTGTTTGCCTCCGCTGTCGCGAACAACGCTGTCGCGAACAACGCTGTCGGCCTTGCTGCTCCGCTGCTTCTCACGGCGGACGACACGCTCGACGTGCTGTTCAACACTGCTGTCGGCACCAACGGTGTCTTCACGGTGTGGGTCGTCGGCATCGACACGACTGCCGCGTACCAGCCGTAAGCTGAATGAGGGGGCTTCGGCCCCCTCTACTCCCTAGGAGGGAAACATGGGTTTCGTTCGCGGACTAGTTCAAAAGGCGCTTCGTATTGAAGCGTCCACTATTGAGAATACCCCCATCGGCGCGGTTACGCCTTCGACGGGTGCGTTCTCGGGTCTCTCGCTGTCGGTGACTTCGGTCGCTGCGGCAGGGTCCACTGATGCTGACGCGGCTTCGCTCGGCGCGGGTATCAACATCGTCTCTGCGGCTGACGGTACGAAGGGGGTTAAACTCCCGACTGCTGTCGCTGGTAAGGTCGTCATCGTTAAAGGAACGGCTAACGCCATCCTCAAAGTCTACCCGAACACGGGTGACGGTATCAACGAACTGACGGTCACGACCGGTGCACTCAGCATGGCTGCCAAAACGGCTGCCATCTTTGTCGCTGCGGATGCCACGACGTGGTATTCAATCCCGCTGCTGCCGTCGTAAGGCTAAGGGGTGGGCTTCGGCCCACCCTGACCTTGCTTGCTTATTCCCCACAATACGTTGTAGGGTTGCCGCAGGGGTGTCCAGATGCCTAGCAACCTTACCAGTCAGTACATCAAGTTCACCTACCGCCAGTTGCTGCACGTCAGCGACGGTGTGACTGCGAGCCTCAAGACCGTCTATAGCGGCCTTGGCGTGGCTACCGCCCTGAAGGTTAGTGTCGGCTCTGTTGCAGTCGATAACCTCAAGTTCGACGGGAACGTTATCTCGTCTACCGATACGGATGGCGATATTATCCTGACCCCCAACGGGACGGGGAAGGTCAACATCGGTGCCATCAATATAACTGGCGGTGTGATTACCGGCATTACGGACCTTGCCATCGCTGACGGCGGCACGGGTGCGTCCACGGCTGCAGGCGCGCGGGACAACCTCGGGCTTGAGATCGGCGTCGATATTATGCCGTTCTACGTCTCGCAGACGTATGGCCGAAGCCTATGGAACGCTGCCAGCGCGGCAGCTGCGCGTGCGCTGCTCGGCATCAACGAGTCGGGTTCGACGGCGCTGTTGGTGGCCAACAATCTCTCCGATCTTGCCGACGTTCCAACTGCCCAGATTAACCTGCAGCTTGAGCCGGGCGTCGATGTGCAGGTCTGGAACGCCAACCTTGATGACTGGGCAACCAAGCTCTCGTCGGATTACGCTACGACAAGCTACGTAACGTCAGCTATCTCGACGGCAGGCGGGGCGTACCAACCGCTCGATGCCGACCTGACGGCTATCGCTGCGGCGGGTTCTACGGCTGCGGGCATCACCATCCTGCAGTTCACTGATCCAAACGCAGACAGAATTATGTTTTGGGATGACAGTGCAGGAGCCTTCGCGGGTCTGACGCTGCCTGCAGCTGGCCTGTCGATTACTACTACGGCGCTTAGCCTCGCCAACGATCTGGCTGCGCTTGAGGGTCTCTCCTCGACCGGCTTCGCCGTTCGCTCAGCGCCGGACACGTGGGTCCAGCGACAACTGGCTGCCCCTGCGGCTGGCTTCACAATCACCAATCCCGCAGGTATCGCGGGTGATCCTACGTTTGTGCTGGCTAACGACCTCGCGGCCTATGAGGGCTTGGCCACGACCGGCGTAGTCATTAGGACCGGAGACGGCACAGCGACTACCCGTGCTATTACCGGTACCGCGAACGAGATCACTGTTGCTAACGGCAACGGTGTCTCAGCAAACCCGACGTTCTCGCTCCCGAGTGCACTGACGTTCACAGGCAAGACTGTCACTGGTGGTACGTTCTCCGGTATCACGTTGAGTGGTACTATCGCTGGATCGGTGACGTATAGCGGTTCGAGTACGTATTCCGGCGCGAACGTTTTCTCTGGTAATACTTACCCGATTCGCATGAGCGACGGCGGGTATTTTCGCTGGTACAACGGATCAACCGGCGTCGATTGGGCGATGGGCAAGCCTGATGCTGACCAACTTATCCTGTATCGCAACGGCACGCCTAGGCTTCAGTTCGATTCATCTGGAAATGTGTTTTTTAGTAGCAACGTCACCTTCACCGGTAGCGTCAACAAATTTAGCTCTCAAGCCCCTCAATCTTCTACGACGCTAGCCAACCGTGGCGCGTATAACAGCTTTGAATGGGGCCACTCCAACACTAGCGGATACGGCTCTGTAATTGGCGCTGAGGCTGGATCGGGTGCTCCGTTCGTTGCCTTCAATGGCGAGCACGGCACCAACGCATCCACATACCTGACGCGCGGAATCAAAGCTGCTATTTTCAAGTCTGACAACGCCGGTGGCTTCTATTGGGGCACCGTCGCAAGTGCGAGCGCTGACAACCAAGCATTTAGTGCGCGCATGGCGCTTGATGTAAACGGCGCTCTAACTGTCGGAGATGCATCGACTGTAGCTAATATGCGGGTAAACGGCACGGCTTCTGGCTCAGGCGGTGGTGCCTATATGGCCGTTCAGAATAATTCCAGCATAATCACCGCCCTCGGAAACATTTCGGCCATCCTTGGCGGCGCATACGGCTCCGATACGCTCTGGTTCAACACGAACGGTATTCAATGTCGAGTTGGCGGGTCTAATATTTGGTTGAGTGTGACAAGTGCTGGAGCCGCAACCTTCCCTCTCGGGAGTCTTAATATTGGAGCATCTTCGAACCCTCGCTTGTCTGTGTACAACAACGCGGGTACGGCATCGACTCTGACTATAGGTGCCGACTCGGCCGCCGGTTTTATCGGAATGTTCACGGCTGCGTCATTAAGCGTTTATACGAATTCTACACAGCGCGCCTACTGGACGAGCTCTGGGCTTATGTACCAGCTGGCTAATTTTTATTGGGGGCCTAGCCAACAAGGCACGCTGACCTATTCTGGTTCCGACGCATACATTGACGCGGCTGGCGACATGAATCTGCGGGCGGGTGGCGGCACTACATTTGCCATCGGTCGCACAACTGGACTTCAAGCAAAGACTGCGGCTGGAACAACCACAACTGGAACGCTAGTCGTCGCGGATGCTAATACTCGCGTCACGCTGACCGGTGGCATCACGCTTCCAAACTCTGTGTTTGCTGCTGGCGACATGCACGTCTGGCACGCCGGTACGTCGGCCCGCACGATTACGCGGGGCTCGGGTGTTACCATGTATGTCAACGGGACCAACGTTGCTTCGGCCACGCTCGCGGCTAACAGTATTGGCGGGGCCTACTGGTCTGACGCATCGACGGTCCACCTGACCGGAGCCATCAGCTAATGATCAAAGATCTGCTCATGGCTATGGGACGTGCTCTGCCGATGTCATTCTCGGGCGGCTTCGTGGTACTCGGCACCTCGCCGAGGTCCACGGCCACCCGTACAGTGACCGTGCCAGCGGGCAACCCGGGTATCCTGCGCTTCGATTCGGTCGCCTTTGATACGACTACTTTCCAGTATTCCAAGAACAGCGGCACCCTGACCAACGTCACTAACGGCGACACGATTACCCTTGCAAACGGTGACACTCTGTCCTTCCGGGCCACCGGTTCTGCCGGGAACAACGCCGCCTGTTCGCTTTTCGATGTAGCGGCCAGCCAGACTATCGGCTTCAGCGTGTCCATCACTATCTCTTGACCTTTATCGATAATCGAGGCGTAAATCGTGGGTGTACTGAGGGTTGGCTAATGTCAGGTTTTCACGCGGCTTTGGGAGTTCTCAGCAAACCTGCGTTGATGACGTTTTCTGGTCTGTATTCAGGATTCGGAGCATCGCCGTTTGAGAAAAGCCGCACGGTCACTGTTCCAGCAGGAAGCACCGGTCAGCTGCGTTTTGATAGCGTATCTGCGACTGGCACATTTGAATACAAGATCGGGGCGGGGGCTTACACGACTGTCACTGGAGGGGCGACTATAACCGTGACGAACGGGGCTACGCTGTATTTTAAGGTAACCGGGGGGTCAGCCACTGATGGGAACGTTACGCTCTATGACCTGTCCAACGGCGACAACGCAACAACGGTAGGCATGAGCATCCTCTAATTGACTACCCACAATATAGTGGTACACATTTAACACCCACCCTAACAGGAGATTCATATGCGCTACCTTCGGAACCGCAAAGACGGGTTCATCTACGAATATAACGAGCAGCTGGCCCAACACCCGCTGTGTGAGGAAGTCTCTGAGCAAGTCGCTTTCCCCGAACGTTTTCTTGACGGCGTGAACGCCACCCCGGCTGTCGCTGTTGGTCTTGCCGAAGCCCGCAAGCGCGGCAAGAAGGTCGCTGAGAACCTCGCGACTGCGGACATCCCGACCCCGCCGCAGGGCAACCCAGATATCAACAACGACGCTTCGCGCAGGCTCCCGCCTATCGCTGGCGCTGCCGCACCTGCCCCCGCAGCGGCTCCGATTACCGATCTCGACCTTGACGGCATTATGAAGATGTAAGGTAGACCATGACCCCTAACGAAGTCATTCGAGAAGTTAGGCGGTTGATCTCGGACAACCGCGCGCCATACCGCTACAGTGACAGCATCCTTCTGGGGATGGTGAACCAAGCGCTGAAGCGGATGGCCGTGGTGCGTCCGGACCTGTTCAGCTACGCTGGCGAGATCACTACGACGGCCAGCAGCACCATCCAGACGCTGCCTACGGACGCGATCAGGCTGGTGGAAATCTTCATGGTCAAGGACGGCAATGCTGTTACGGAAGCTGACCGCCGGACGCTGGATCGTATGTACCCCAGCTGGCCAAGTGTTGCTGCTGGCGATCCTGTCAACTTCATGCGCCACCCGCGCAACCCGAACAAATACTTCCTATACCCTAAGCCTGCTTCTGGAGTGATCCTGATTGGCGAGTACATCCAGACGCCGCAGGACTATGAAATCGACGCGGAGATCGGCATCCCAGAAGGATATTTTACCCCGTTGGTTGACTGCACGGTATTTCTGTCCCAGTCAGTGGATGACGAGCACGTCAACTCAGGCAGGGCCAAGCTGTTCTACGATACGTTTATGTCCGCTCTCTCCACGGCGCTCAATGCGCGCAACATGGTGGATAGCGACCGTGGTCTGGTTAAGAGGGATGATGGGCTATGACAGATACCCCGTTCGATGACCTCGTAGAGATTGCGGCTCCGAGTGTTCCGGGCTGCCCCTTTCCGACTGTGTCACAAGCCATCCGTCGTAGCGCTATCAAGACCTGCGAACGCACGCTGGCCTATCGCTACTCGGCTGCCAAATATCAACTGCTGCCGGGCGTTTTTGAGTATTCATTCCCCATTCCGGACAACACGGAATGCTGCGCGATCATCAGCGCGGACATTAATGACAACTTACTGCTGCATCTGACGCTTGAGCAGGCGCGCGACAAGTACCCCAAGTGGCCGGTTATCTATTCAGGGGAGGACCCCGATATCCTGTTCTCGTTGACGCCGGGCGGGCCGTTCAACGAAAGCGACTACAACGTTGATGCGTTTAATGATATCCCCGACTTCGTGTTGCCGCCTGAAGTGGTCGCGGACGGGGGCGAGCCACAGATCATCACGCAGGTTACGGCTGACCAGTACGCCGTCGTTCCGCTTCCGGACGATAACGTAGATTATTTCATCAAGCTGTTTCTTGCGCTAAAACCTAAGCGGACGGCAACGGGGATGGATAGCGTTGCCTGCAGTGAGTTACAGGACACTATTATCCATGGGGCGCTGGAGCAGCTTCTGGTTCTACCGAACGTGCCTTGGGCAGATCGGGAACTAGCTGCATACCACGCCAAGCAATACTTGTTCCATACGTCCGAACGCCGGGCGAGGACCAACCTAGGGGCTCAACGCGGGAGCCTTAGAGTTCGACCGGTTCCTTTCTCGTAGGCGTAGATGGCAATCCAGCTAGCCAATAATGCATCTGGCGTCTTGGCTCAGGCGATCACGGCTGGGCAAACGACCGGTATTACCCTGTCAGACGGACACGGCGCTCGATTCCCAACGCTGGGAGTTGACGACTATTTCTATGCTACGCTGGTGTCTCAGCTTGGCGAGTTCGAGATCATAAAAGTTACTGCACGTTCTGGTGACGTGCTGACTGCGGTCAGAGGCCAAGACGGCACAACCGCACAAGTTTTTCAGGCCAGCGCTTCTGTCGAAATGCGGGTTAACGCTGCGGCGGTTACGGACGCGGCCACTGCGGCTGCCTTCGCTGGTGCAGCTTCAGGGTTGTCTACTCTGCAGGCGCAGCTGGACACGCTCGATACGACACTGACGGCGGCGCTGGACGCTGAGATCGTGCTTCGTACCACGCTTACGGACGACCATGAGAACCGGCTGCTGGCGCTAGAAGGTACGATTGATACCGCTACGGTGGGTCTCGTTGACCGTGTTATCGCACTGGAAGCGGGCGCTGATGGCGACCTTGCGTCTATTATCAGTCGCCTAGACACAGCCGAAGCTGATATCTCCACTAACAACACGGTGCTAACGGCAAGGATCGAGGCTGAAGAAACGGCCCGCGCCACTCAGACGTTTGCCCTGTCGTCAGCGGCGACCAGCTTGACGGCTGTGGTGTCAACCAAGGCGGCTACGTTCGCCCAGAACTCTGCGCCTACGGCTACGGCCACCGGCGATATCTGGATGGATACAGACGACAACAATAAACTGTACCGCTGGAACGGATCATCGTGGGTCGCCATGGATGATCAACGTATAGCAACTAATGCGGCGGCTATTACGACTGAAGCGTCCGCTCGCGCCACGGCTGACACCGCCATCGCTTCAACAGTGTCATCGCTAACTGCGACGGTGGCGACCAAGGTCATCACGTTCGCCCAGACCAGCGCTCCGACCGCTACGGCGGTTGGCGATCTGTGGATGGACACTGACGACAGCAACAAGATTTATAGGTGGAACGGTACGTCGTGGGTGCTGCTGGCTGACCAGCGCATCGCGGCTAACGAAGCCGCCATTACGACGGAAGCTAGCGTGAGGGCCAGCGCAGACAGCGCCATGGCTTCGCAGATCACGACCCTTACGTCTAACTATGGGACGCTGTCCTCAACGGTTTCGACGCACGCTAGCGCGCTCGCGGGCGCGGGTGGGGCCCAAGCCCTGCTGGCGTTTGACGTTAACACTGGCACTAACGCGGCGTCTCTGAGGCTGTTCTCTACGTCGGGCGGAACGTGGAACGGATCGGCTATTACCCTTACGGCAAGCCAGATCACGTTCAATGGCAACGTTATCATCAATGGCACGCTGACCTATCAGTCCATGTCGGCTAACGAGATCACGGCAGGCAGCATCACTGAAGAAGATGCCGACCTTACTCTGAGCACGTCGTGGCAGGATGCCGCCACAATCTCGGTTACCGTTGTGGCAGGCGCAGAGGTTGACCTGTTCTGGTCAACCTCACTCTATGGGTACGCCCTGCAGTTTGGCGCGAATAATGGCGGCGGAAGCGCCTACGTTCGTCTTCTTCGTGACGCCACAGTAATTTACGACGAAACGGCTATCGGCTATATTCAGGCATATGACGGGTTGGCTGAATACTACAACGGCGGGGGGTCACTGGCGCTGACTGACTTCTCATCGCCTAAGTTCTTGACCGCACATCCAGCGGGAATCGATGGCGATGCTCCGTCTGCTGGGACCTACACATACAAAGTGCAATTCAAACGGGACTCCGGATGCACATTCATAGCTTCTAAGCGACGCCTGAAGTACACTCTAAGGAAAAGATAATGTCAGACCCTCAGCCCTTTACAGTCGAACGTAAAGTAACCCTGATGTTCTTCTGGGCGATTGCCTCGACCATTGTGCTCAACATCTGCGGCGCGGTGTGGTGGACGGCTAGTGCCGACAACCGCATCAAGCAGCTGGAGAAAACTGACTACAGCATGGTTGTACAGCGTCTGGTTGCTGTCGAAGTCAAAATAGATCAAGCTGCAGAAAACTTTGGGTACAATCGTCAGGCATTGGACGAGCTAAACCGGAAGATAGACAAAATGCAGGATACTCGGAGGAAATGATGTTCAACCTGAAAGTTATTATGTGGAAAGACTTACGGGGTGAGTGGCGCTGGAAAGCGCAGGCTCGCAACAACCGCAGCGTGGCCGTGTCAGGCGAGGGCTACACCAAGAAAGCCCACTGCAGACGGATGGTTATCAAGCTGTTCGGCGTTGTACCGCAGGAGCGATAGATGCAAAAGTTTCTGGACGAAGCCCGTAAGTATATGGGTGCGAAGGAAATTCCCGGTCTCAACCACAGCCCGTGGGTGTTGAGCCTGTTCAAACGTCTTGGTCACGGGTGGGTGCGGGATGACGAGACGGCGTGGTGTGCGGCGTTCGTGGGGAACGTCTTGGAAAACTGTGGGGTGCAGTCCACCAAGAAACTTAATGCCAGATCATATCTGACATGGGGGCACGAAGTGCCTACGGACGAAGCCTTGCCGGGGGACATTGTCGTCTTCTGGCGGGGAAAACCAACGACGCCACAAGGCCATGTAGCGTTCTTTGTCGGCTGGGATGATAAGGGAAACCCTAAAGTCCTTGGTGGCAACCAGTCTAACATGGTATGCGTGGCAACATACCCTAGGATGCGCGTACTTAGCGTTCGTAGGGCCTAACCAAAGGAGACGGGTTATGGATAAGTATCTTCAGACTAAATCGCTTACTTGGTGGGTTTCGTTTATTCCGCTTATCGCGGGTGCGATTCTCTACCTTTCGGCTGTTTTCCCCGGAATGCAGGGCGTGATCGACGCGATCCACGTCATCTACCCGAACGCTGACGCTGGCGTCCTGATCAACCTTGGTCTGGCTGGTATCGGTATTCGCGGCGCGCTTACTCAAGCCGCTGCTGCCCCCGCCGCTCCTACCAAGTCGGAGTAGGTCATGGACGGCACACTCGTAGCAGTGGTTGCCGTTGTCGTAGTTGTGTTGACGTACTTCCTCGTGAGGGCGTCTTCACAACACGGCAGGGACCAGCTGACTAAAGAGATAGACCAAGAAGTCAAAAAACAGGAAGCGGTCGCGGAGAAGGTAGATGAAGAAGTTTCTAGCAGCACTCGTGATGAGCTTCGCGCTCGTGGTAGCAAGTGGGTGCGCAAGCCACCCAGTGCCGGGCCCTAGCAATTACTGCAGCCTGTACCACTCCGAATACTGGACTATCGAGGCCATGGACTGGCTACTCGTCAATGACCCAGAGTTCTACAAAACAGTCATCTATAATAACGAACTCTACGAAAGGCTCTGCACCTAATGGTTGCGCTCAAGCTGAATGGCTTTGTCGGGCAAATCCCGAAGATTGCTCCGGAACTACTTCCGGACAATGCCGCTCAGCTTGCGTACAACTGTAAGCTGGTTTCGGGTGACGCGATCCCTTACCCCATTCCAGCCGCAGCAGGCGACACCAACAACACGGTAGAAGTTAACACGCTGTACGCGCTGCGGAACCCCAGCACTGGCGATCCCGTGTTCCTGTCGTGGCAGACTGAAGTGGATATCGCTACGCCGTCAGCTGAGTACACAGACGAGCAGCGGTTCTATTATACCGGCGATGGTGTGCCGCAGGTTAGCACTTACGCCATGGCCACGGCGACCGCAGCGCCATACCCGAACACCAGCTACGATTTAGGGTTGCCGCTTCCTACTGCTGCGCCGACGACTACCGTCAACGCTTTCACCACCAAGGATATTCTGGAGATCGCCCGCAGCGCCGGTAACACGGTGACTGTCCTGACCGATGGCGACCACGAGCTTCGCACCGGCAACCGTGTGACTATCTCAGGCTTCACCTTCCGCAGTGCAACTTATTCCCAGACGGGCACGGCGGTTACTGTCACGCTGGCCGACCACGGCGTGGCGGTTGGCACGAACATCGTTCTCTACTTCAAGACCGGCACGGCGGTCAGCGGCACGTACAACGTTACGTCCGTGGCCAGCGGTTCGTTCGTCTGCACGTCCAACAACAGCGCCTCGACCTCCGGTGCCGTCGATGTGGATATCCGCGACTTCAACACGGTGAACGTTGAGATCACCCGCACGGCTGCTGACGAGTTTACGTTCAGCAGCATTGGTTCGCAGATGGACCTGACGACGACTGTCACCGGCGGGAAAGTCGATCTCGATGGCGACACCACACTGCGGAATTATGTTTACACGTGGTACACGCCATGGGGCGAGGAATCGATCCCGTCGCCTGTCAGTGATGACGTGTACTGCAAGGAAGGCGTGCGCATCGATATCGACGGCCTGCCGTCTGCCAAGCCAAGCGGAGACAACTATGTGCGCGGCTTGAGGCTGTACCGCACGGTTTCTTCGACCACTGACAGTGAATACTTCCGGCTGGCTACGCTGTGGTTCCCCACCACGGTTACGAACGTCTCGCGCGCCAGCAACGTGTCTTCGGTTCGCTGCCAGTACCCGCACATGCTGATTGTAGATGACCGCTTCAAAATCAGCGGTTGCAGCAATGCGTCGTTCAACATCACCGATGGTATCGTTACGGAAGTTATTGACGACTATTCATTCAGCTATGCGCAGGCGGCGGCTGATGTGGCGTCCACGACGGATGCCGGTGTCCTCTACCATGACGTTGCGGAAAGCATCGACAACTCCGCGCGCTACTGGGGCGATGGCGCGCTCTACACGTTCAACGACGACTTCGATGCACTCAACCTTGTGGGCGCTCTGGAATCGACCGAGTACGAAGCCCCGCCCGCCGACTTGGTTGGGATCACCGCCATCCAGAACAACACGCTGGCCGGGTTCGTCGGCAAAACGATCTACTTCTCGGAGCCCAAGCAGTTCCACGCATGGCCGTCCAAATACGCCATTACCATTGAACACAACATCGTCGCGCTGGCTTACGTCAGCGGCTCGTTGCTGGTCCTGACTGAGAAGTACCCGTTCCGCATCAACGGTGAGACGCCGGGGGCAATGACCCTGACCCGACTGGATGCGCTGTACCCCTGCCTGTCCAAGCGCGGTGTGGTGTCGATGCCTTATGGTACGACGTGGCCGACGCATGAAGGTCTGGCGGTTTATTCGCCAGCGTCAGGTGCGACCCTGATCACGCGCGGTGTCGTCGCGCAGGACTCGTGGGCTGACATGCTCGATCCGACCACACTCGTAGCAACTTACTATGGGGATATGTACTTTGCCTCGCACAGCGCTGGCTCAGTGCTATTCTACAAGGACGAAAGCCGCGCCTACTTCGTGACGACCCCCACCCAGTTCACGGCGTCATGGTACGACGCCAAGACTGACCGGCTCTACTTTATCCAAGACGAGACCGGCATCGTCTATGAGTGGGACGCTGAGGGTGGGACCGCTGACGTTATGCAGTGGAAGTCCAAAGTCGTCTCGACCAAGGACTTTGTTAACATCGGTGCTGTGCGCCTGATCGCGGACTACACGGAAACCACGCCGGTCTGGGATGAGGCGACCGAAGCCTTCAACGGCGCTGAGTACACATGGAACCTCGGCTACGGCCTGACCTTCCGCCTGTGGGTGGACGGTGAACTGGAGTATGAGCAGGAGATTGTGGACAAGCGCGTCTTCCGCCTACCGACCGGCTACAAGGGCGACACGTTTGAATTTGGGTTTGAGGGTAACGTCCGCGTCAAGGCTATCCATATTGGCGACACGCCGTCATCGCTGAAGGAGGTGTGACATGGCTACAACGACTGTCACCTTCACTTCCATGCCGTCTCTGCCTACGGCGGGTATCACGCAGGAGGCGCTTCAGCTTCTCAGCGCAACACGTGACAATATAAACCTGCTTATTGGAGCGACTAATCGGGCCGGTGCCGCTGTGCTACGTGGCTCCATTACGACCCAGCAGATCACCAAGACGAACTTCACGGGGTTGTCGGCAAAGGGCGGCGGTTTCATCATCAGCAGCGTTCAGGTCGCCAGCGCGGTGGAATTCAACAACTTAATCTTGGATGTACAAAAGCTGGCGCTTGATGTAGAAAACCTTCGCAAGACGCTTAATACGCTGATTGCACAGCTAAAGGTGTAAGATGCCGGTACCCCTTCCTCCATATCTGCAGGGCCAAGGTCCCGGTACCAAGATGCCGGGTAAGCGCAATAGCCCTGCCGCTGACGAGCACGCTGCTCGCGGGTACAACGAAGCAGAGCTAAACAACACGACACCGCCAGATTTCATGGCGCTGGGCCGTGCGTCTCGTGCTGTGCATGGGCGTCTTCCAAACAATCCAGATGAGCCAACCCCTCTGATTGTCCAACAGTATCAACAGCTTGGACCGCCAGCTGTTCCAGCTACGCGCGCATGGGAAGAAACCGGCCCGATGACCGTGGAAGCTTACGCTCAGAAATACGGCGCTGCCGCTGCGCAGCAGTATGCCCGCTATCTCGCGGACCCCAACTATCGTGGAAGCCCTAGCTCGGATACGCCCATGAACCCCGGAACCCCTCAGTATGCCACTGGGGGCCTTATCGGTCCCGGTGGTCAGAACCAAACGCCTGCGCCCGGTGCGCCTCCTCCCGCAGCTACGCCCGGCCAAGCCGGTCTGAGTGCTCAAGGCCAGCCCGGCGGACAGCCCATGTCGGCACAAGTTATTGACATGCGTCTGCAGGAAATGATGAGCAACAACCCGCAGATGGTCGAGAAGATCAAGGCGGCGATCACGGCTGCCATGCAGTCTGGCGAGCTTACTGCGCAGGAACTCAACATGATGGCGCAGCTGGCCAAGCTGGCCGCGCAGAACCCCGGCATGTACCCGAAGATCAGGCAGTTTGCCATCGCGAACGGTATCGCCACGGACCAAGACCTTCCCCAGCAGTATGACGAGGGGCTGGTCATTACGATCCTTGCCGCCGCAAAAGCAGCGCAGGGCGGTGCTACGCCTCAACAAAATGCAGGTGGCCAGCCTGCGGCTGAGGGCCAACCGGCCCAAGCATCCATGGCAACTGGAGGCCCGACCCCCAAGAGCCCGAACGCTGACGGCTCTACCAAGATCATTGCCCATGAGGGCGAGTACGTAATCCCGGCGCATGTTGTACGCCAGAAAGGAACCGATTTCTTTGATAAGATGATCGGTGTGGAAAAGCCTAAATAATGCGGATCGAACAGTTAACGCCTGATCGGGTGGAGGAACTATGGCCCCAGCTGGAGCCTGTGTTCCTTGAAGCCTGCCAAAGCAACGAGATTTCCAAGGACGACATTACGCCAGAAGATATCCGCATCCTGCTGGCAGCTGGTCAGGCTACGTCGTTTGCTTCGTTTGACGACAAGGGGCTGGCTACGGTAATTGTCCTGCAGTTCCATACGGTTATGGGGACTAAGGGCGTAGACGTTGTCTCAATGGGAGGCCGACGCCTCCTGCGTAGTGCTGATCACTTCTGGGAAATGATCAAGGACTGGCTGCGTGCCAACGACGTAAAGTTTATTGACGCTTATGCTAGTCCACGTCTTGCCAGAATATACCTAAATCGTTTAGGGTTCACCAAGTCCTGTACCTACGTGCGTACAATGCTGTGAGGGCACAATGTCTAAGGGCGTCAAGAAAGTTCTCGGCATCGTAGCCGCAATCGCCATCCCCTTCGCCGCTCCTGCCATCGCTGGGGCCATCGGCCTGTCTAGCGCGATTGGCGGGTTCATGGCGTCCACGGTTGTCGGTGCGGGTCTCGGCGCTGCGAACGCTGCACTTACTGGGGGTAACGTAGGACTAGGGCTCCTGACCGGAGGTATTGGTGGCGCTATCGGGGGTTGGCAGGCTGGCCAAGCAGCTGCGTCTGCGGCGGGTTCAACTCAGCTAGGTACCGCTGCGGCGGGTACGGCGACCACTTCGGTTGCGCCGGGAGCAATTGCGGGGGCTACTGATTCGGCGGTTGGTCTCTACGGTGTTCAGGCTGCGGCAACGGGTGGGGCAACAGTTGCTACTAGCGCACCTACGCTAGCGAGTGCAGTCGCAAACCTGCCCGGCACTATCGTCAGTGCACTTGGTGGGCCAACAGTCGCTATGGATATGGCCGTCAAGATTGGCACGGCACTGGTCGCTGGACAGTCCACGGATGACCTCTATGCGGGTATGGCTCCTGAACAGCAAGCCGCGTTTAAGCAGATGGAAGCTGACCTAAAGGTCAAGTACGAGCAGGACCGCGATACGTTCAACCAGCAGCTGCGCGCTGCCACGGCGATGATCAACTCGGGTACCCAGATGGACCCGAACCAGATCGCGCGTGACGAAGCCAACCGCGCCAAGATTAGGAACGAAGCGGCTTCTCGCGCTGGCCTGCGGGCTATCCCGGCTAGCATGGGCGGTGCACTGGCGGCTCGCCAGCGTGCTGACGCTATCGAGGGCAGCAAAGTTGTCGGCCTGTCATACGCACAGGGATATACTCAGGGACAGCAGCGCAAGAACAACTACATCGAAACTGGTTACCGCATGCTGCCGACCGCGCCGACGCCGCCTAGCGAGAAGATGTATGACCGCTACGCTGGTCTCGGTAGGGATGCTCAGGATCGCGCAGGCGCTGTTGGTGACACCATCGGTGATATCTACGATACGTGGCGCACGGGTGGTAGCTACTACTCCGACATAGCCGCTCGCCAGCGCCGTAAGCGCACAGGTGCCAACCAAGACCCGACCGATCCGAAGACAGCTGACTATAAGATATAGGTGGATGAATGTCGTTCGGGGCTTTTCTCGCGAAGAACTTCGGTAACGCGGGCCTGCAAGGCTTTGCGAATGCGCAGATGCGCAACCTTAAAATCCGAGACATGCAGATCGCGCAACAGAATGCGCTGCGTGACCGCGAGCAGGCAGAGACCGCCGACACTGAGAACCGCGTCCTGAAGGACAGCATCAACAGCCAGACGCTGGACCCGTTCAACGAGAGCCCGATAGCGACTGATGGTTTTGGTGACCTGAAACTTCCGGAAGCTGCGCCTGCGCCGCCGCCCACTGCTGGCCTTGGTGGATACAACACGTATGGCGTTGGTGCTGGTATGGGTTCTGCTGTTACCGCGCCTACCGCGCCTGCTGCTGGTGTTACTCCACCCCCGCCAGCTTTCACCGAAGTTCCCGGTAAGGATTACATGATCCCGTCAACGCCGGGTGAAAAAGCGCCGCCGCGTCCGACCAAGGCTGATCTCGCTAAAGACCCTCAGTATACCAAGCGTATGAAGGAACTCGACGCTATGCACGTTGGGAAGACCAGCATCCAGCGCGATGGCGTTGTGGCTGGTTCCCTCGCGCGCCTACAGAAAGAGTGGGATGCTAAATACAAAAACACCCACAGCCCAGACGGCACGCCGCTTAGCGGGATAAAACTTACTGGTACGTCTGCTGACTATAAGCCTTCAACGCAAGGACCAACCAAGCGCATCTACCAACCCGGCCCGGCTGTAATCACTCAGGGCGTAGCGCAAGCTGCGCAGACGTATGGGTTTGCGGCGCTTGAACAGAAGTACGGCCTGCCGCCGAACTTCCTGATGAACATGCTGGCCATCGAGAACCCTAGGGTTCAGATCGACGCAAAGAACCCAAACTCGTCGGCAACCGGCCTGTTCCAGTTCATCAAAGGAACGGCTGAGAAATACGGCGTTAACCCGCTGGACCCTGTGTCATCTGCCGAAGGCGCTGCCCGCTACGCTGTCGATAACGCTATCCAGATGCGTCAGACGCTGGGCCGCGATCCCACCCCGTGGGAACTCTACATGGCGCATCAACAAGGTGCTGCCGGTGCGCTGGCGCTGATCATGAACCCGACCCGCAAGGCTACCGGCCTTGTTGGACGTATTCAGGTTCTGAATAACGGCGGCACTGAGAATATGACCGCGCAGGAATTCCTGCAGATTTACGCCACCAAGTTTAATGCTACGGCTCCGGGTACGGCCCCCGCTGGTGGGCAGCAACAAGCTATCGGCGGCGTGTCGATGATGGGTGTTAGTGGTGGCCCGACGCAAACCATCATGCAGGCGACTGCGCCTGTTAAGCCTGCGCAAATTCTGAAGGACTTCAAGCCCGGTTCGATGACCGATCCCGGCGGTGAGTACAAGCGCGCGGTCGAAACGATGCGTGCGGCTGAGCTTCAGTACAACGATCTGCGCCAGCGTGGCGGTAGCCCGCAGGCTGTCATGGCTCTGCGCGATAAGGTCGAACAGCTGCGGCTGGTGGCTAAGCGCACCTACCATGAGCAGGCTACGTTCGCGATGGCTAACGGTGACCCGGCGATGATCGATGGTGCCCTGTCCGAAGCGACGGGTGCTCAAATCCGTCATGCTCCGCTGGACAACGGGAACTACGCCGTGTTCGTCAACGGACAATATAAAGGTGAGTCAACCGTCGAGACGATCACCAACCAAGTTCGCCGCTTCTGGGACCAGCAGTTCTCAGAGCAGTGGACCGCTGCGGAATTTGAGGCGTCCAAACAGAACACCAAGGTCCAAGGCGAGATGCAGCTTGAAAACCTCAAGGCTTCCAACGCCCTCACGCTGGAGCAGATCAAAGGTTCGCTGCAGTACGGTCAGGCGCTGGTCGCTGCGGACGCTCAGAAATTCAAAGCTATCATGGATGCGCAGAGCGCCATTGATGTTAAGAAACTGGATATCGGCGGTGCCAAGCTGGTCGGCATCGACGGCATTCCCTACTACGTCGTTCCTAGCCTTTCGGGTAACCCGGCTGATGCGAAGGTCTTCCGTATCGAGAATAAAGAGATAAACATGGATGGCACAAGAACGCAGAAAGCTGTTAAGGTGCTCGTTCAGTAGCTAGGGACAATTTAATGCCAATCGATAGTGGGTCAACGCGGTTCAAACCTTTCGTTGAACAGCCTACCCCTGCGGCTGGTCTTCGCGGTCCTACGCCGATGCCGTCCGCGCCTATCGGTGCTGACACGAACGCGCTGCTTCAGCAGTACAACGCCAATCGTCAGAAGATGTACACGCCGGAACCCGAAGTCGGGCCGGTGGTGGCGTTCAGCCAATCCAAGAACCGTATGTTCGTCAACGGTCTGGAGTTCGACGTTAAAGACGCCGCGACTGCGCTCAAGTCGGAACAGTATCTTTCTGCGCCTCGGCAAGCCCCGCCTGACGACGGCAATGACTGGACGCAGATCACGCCTGACGAATACCAGTCCTACCTGAACACGATCAAGAAGCCTGACCTTGGCCGACTGGCGTCCAAGAACTTTGAGATCGGCATGAGCAACATGGGCTCGCTCTACGGTGCGGGTCTTCAGTTCATCGGTATGGAAAAAGAAGGCTCCGCTATGGTTGCGGAAGCCGATAAGAACATTGGCTACCTCGAACCGTTCCAGCAGACGGTCGAGAAGAACAACGGCATCGTCGAATGGTTCGTGGGCAACATCGCCCAGCAGGGGCCCAACCTCATTGAGTCCGTGCTTATGGCAACGGCTGGCGCGCTCGTGGGCTCGGCCAGCGCTGGCCCTCTCGGCGGCGCAGCTGGCGCACTGGGTGGGGTGTTTGCGAAGGGTGAAGTCAAAGCCGCCCTGAAGGCAGCGGTTAAGGACTACGCCGAAGCGAAGATTGCCAAAGACACAGTCAAGATGAAGGCTGCTGCGGATATCATCCGCCCGGCTGCTGCCGCTGTTGGCGCGCTGGCCTTCACGGCTGCGGACAACTACCGCATGGGCGTCAGCGATGTGTACGGCGAACTCCGTGGCAACGGGGTTGAGGCTGGCGACATGAATGCGCGCCTCGCTGCGCTGGGTTCCGGTATCCCCTACGCTGCGCTTGAGACCCTGCCTGAAGCCGTGCTCGGCCTGAAGCTGTTTGGCAAGTGGAAGGGCGCTGGCAACTTCGTGTCGCGTGGTGCCAAGGGCTTCGCTGCTGGCGGCGTCATGGAAGGCGTCACCGAAGCTGGTCAGGAAGGTCTGCTGATTAACACCGGCAAGGCGTTCGGCCATGTCTACGACAGCGACGAAGAACTCTCGCGCTACATCAACTCGTTTGCGGCTGGCTTCGCGGTGGGCGGTCCCATCGGCGGCATTGCCAACATCGCTGCGGGCAAACCTGCGGACCTTCTCAAGTCAGTCGGTAAGCCGAATGAAGAACCGCCGCCTGCTGCTGGCCTCAAAGGCCCCGATGGCGGCTACCCAAGGCCCCCCGGCAGTGCGCCGACCGAGGCTGAACTACTGGACAAGGGCGAGCGTTCGTTCTCTCCCGACGCCTACCCGATCTGGCCGGGACCGAAGCCGCTTATCAATCGCGGCACGGGTGGTAAATTTGGGGAAATTGGTAACTTTGGCGCTGAGGTGGTGGACGGTCGTGCGCCGCCTGCGGCCACGCCTACGCTGGTGGGTCCTGACATTGGTGCGCAGGTTGAACCTGCCCCCGGTGCCGTTGAGCCGTCTGGCCCACTACCCACCCCTCCGACTGGAAACTTCGGTGAGATTGGTCCGTTCGGTGCTGAGCCTGTTGCTCCCAACCAGACACTTCCGCTGCAAGCACCGGCAGCCACACCACAACAAACTGCACTTTCTGCGCCGACGCCAACTGCAACACCGCAGTCAGTGCCTGCTGGGCAAGACCTCCTTCAGTCGCCTGACTTCAAGGCGTTGCAGGCAGAGGTTGCACAACAAACTGTGGACGCTCCGGATGCGATTAACATCGCCGCGCAGCAAGCCTCGCAGGCTGACGAGCAGCAACAGCTGCCGTTGGGCCAACTCAAGCTTCAGAAACGTAGGAATGCCCCGGTCTCGACCGGTGGCCTAGTCACTACTGATGGCCTGAAAGGACCGGAACAGCTTGAGCTTCCCCTTGATAACAGCCTCAAAAAGTCCCGTGCGCGAGCAGCTGCTAAGAACAAGGCAGCGGCAACTGAAGCAGCTGCGGCAGCTACCAAAAAGGCAGCTGATAAGGACAAGGCTGATCAGGAAGCCATCGACCGGGAAAATCAAAACGTTCTTGAGGAAGCTAAACGCCGCGAGGCTCTCGCGCGTGCAGACGCTGCAGAGCTTAAAGCGCAGGAACTGAGGGACAAGGCTGAAGAACGCAAGGCCAAGATCAAGGAAGCGGCTGAGCGTCTGAAAGCCAAGGCCAAGGAAACTGCTGCGCCAGCCGAACCGAAGCCGCTGACGGCTGCGGCCAAGGAGCGTGCGCGTCGTGCTGCCGCTAAGGCAGAGGGTGAAAAAACTTCCCCACCCGCCGTGTCAACTCCTGAAACTAAACCGGACGTTGTTTCCACGATTACAAGGCTTAAAAAGGAACTCGGTAAGTCTTGGGTTCCTATCAGGACTTTGCGCGAAGCGTTGCCGCAGTACACCAAAGCTGAACTCGACGCTGAACTGGCGCGTCTCGCCAGCGAAAAGAAAATCACACCTACGATCAACGAAGACGCCGGTTCGTTGACTGAGGAAGATATTGCCGCTGGCTTTAAAGTCGGACCCGGCCCGGTTAGGGCAACCGGCAACTATCAAATGGTGACCACTAAGGAGCAGACCAATGAGACGCAACCCGTTCAGCCACCCGCTGCTGAAAAAGCCCCGGCAGGAAAGAAAAATCTCCAGCGAAAAGCAGCAGGAGTGGCTAGCACAGAACAAGCCGGAAGTGTTGGAGCGGATACAAAACCCGCCGCAACTGCCGCAACCGCGCCAGCCCAAGTCGCTGGTACCCAAGCAGAAGCAGTGGCCGCTGTAAAACCGACCAACGCCGTGGGCCGCTGGGCCGCACGGGAGAAAGACATTACGGCGTTCCTCACGAAGAACCCTGAAACACGCGACAGCCAAGCACAGCTTGACGCGCTGGAAGATATTGTCTCGGACGACGGTGGCCTGCTGGACATGGCGTTCTTCACTACGGAGAGCCAGACCAACCTGAAAGCGCCAAAGTCTGACGAGGACCAGCGTTCGGTTCCGCAGCGCGCACTGGACTTTCTGAGGGTGCTTGTCGGCGGCGATGGCCAGCCCGGCGTGGTCACTGAGGCACAGCGCCAAGTGATCTACGATGCGTTCGTGGGCATGGCCCGCGAGAAGACGCGCTACGCTTCCAACAAGGGCGTCGAGCGCGCGTGGTACACGTTTGCCAAAGACCCGATCCACAACCTGCTGGGTCGTCTGGACGTGTCGCGTATCAAGTCTATCCCGGCAGAGGACAAACACCTGTTCCCTGTCGATAACGGTACCGTGATGAACCCCTCTATCGCAGAGGCCAAAGAGAATCCGGAAAGCCAAACTAATGAAATTCCTGTAACAGAGAAGAAACCTGCAGCTGCGCCGGATGAGAAAGCTGCAGCTACGAAGCAGCTGACCGAGATCATCAACCAAATCCTGACGGGCAACCTTCAGGCCAACGGCGATGTGCGCCTGCAGATGCGCAACCTGTTTGAGAAAGCAGACCCCAATGCGCAGGTCGGTGATCGCGTCATGGGCGGTAAGCCGGTCGTCATCGGGCAGTTCTTCGATGAAGGCAAAGTAAAGTTCAAGAAACTGCCGAACGGCAAGTACGTCCTGTCTGCGTCTACCGGCAAGGATGTGGTCTCCAAGTTCTTCCGCTCGGGCAAACCGTCAGTGGCGATGCCTGCTGGTCGCGTGCAACTCGTGGCCAAGGCATTCTTGAGCAAACTTACTGTCAGGCCCGAACTCCACATCTTCAAAGACTTGGCCGAAATGAAAGCCAAGAACCGTCCGCTGTACGATGAAGCGAACAACCGTGGCGGGTTTGATGACACGCAGGCTGCCGGTATCTCGTTCAACAACAAGGTCGTCCTGTTCTCGGACCACATGCACAACGAGACGCAGGTCCGGTTCATCATGGCGCACGAGACCATTGGCCATTACGGCTTCAGGTCGATCATGCCGCAAGCGCAGCTGAATAAGATGCTGCAGGAAGTTTACGAGCGTGATGATCTGGTCCGCTTCGAGGCTGACCGGAAAGCGAAGCTCTACGGCATCAGCACGACGGAAGCGACCGAAGAAGTCATGGCCGACATGGCCGCGCACATCAATAACTCGATCCTCGTGCGCGCGTGGAACTACATCAAGACCGCGCTTAACAAGATCGGCCTGACGTTCGGTGACGAACTGGCTCGCCATATGATCTTCCAGTCCCGCCGCTATGTGCGCTACGGGGCGACCAGCGTGTTCGGCTATGACAACTACATCGAAGCCCTGAAGGAAATGGGCCGTCGCGAGGTGGTGACCCGCTACTCCCGCACCGCTGATGAGGCCACGATCTCTGGGGCGTCCATCCTTGCCGGGTCCGTCTCGCAGGAAGCCGCGTTCGCTACGGTCGATAACTTCCTCCAAGACCTCAAGACCCGTGGTGAGAAGGCGCTTCGCGTCACTGGCAGCATCACGAGCGTTATCGAAACGCTGGGCCACAAGGCGCAGCGCAGTGCTGGCCTGCAGAAAATCTTCTACCTGTTCCAGAAGCAGGGCGCTTTGGCTAAGGCTCTGAAAACAAACTATATGGAGTTGAGCAAATACACGCGGGCCACTACTGCAGAGGGCGGACCGACCAACGCGCAGATTGATAAGGCCAATGAACTGCTGGCCTACGTTGCGCTCAGCCGCTCGCAGAACTTGGACACCAAGGAACTGTTCGATGGTGCCGACCTGATCGTTAACCGCCGTGGTCGTCCCACGCTGGACATGGCTGCTGTTGAAGCGCTGATCCAGAAGGCCATGCCGACCGTTGAGGAAATCAAGGCGGGCATCAAGCTGACGCTGGCTGGTAAGGAGATCACCTACGCGATCCCCGATCTGGAAGAAACCTCGCCGGTCTGGAAAATCTTCCTTGAACAACGCAACGTGGTGAACCGCGCCGCTGCGGATGAACTGCTGCATAAGTACCGTGGCATCGTAAACCAGCGTCGGGCCGAGTTCGACAAGCTGGAGTATATTCGTGATACGTCTGGCAACCGCCTGTCTGAAGAAGACAAAGCGTGGCTGCGCGGCATCGCGGACACCTACGAGAAAATCTTCCTCACCGATTCGGTCACTGACGACGGCGCTGTTAAGCTGAACAAGGCCAGCGTGGAGAAGGCGGAAGAATTCATCGAGAGCATCCTCAAAGTCCTGCACGACAACTACAAGGACAAGGAAGCCGTCAGGGAATGGCTGAAGGACAGCCCTGCTAGCGACAGCGTTGCCGCCAAATTCCAAGGCGACGAATACAAAGCTGCGCGTGAGTACCTGAGAAACTTCGCTGAGTTTAAGGCGGACGGCACGTTCAACCGTAAGCGCACGATCAACCAAGACCGCCAGTACCAAATCCTCAACTCCATCAGGACTATGGTGCTGAGCACGACGCAGCTGCAGAACGCCGGGCTGTATGCCAAATCGACCATCCTCTCCAACTACGTCCCGTTCGTCCGCAACGGCGACATGGAGATCAAGCTTGTAGCGCGCACGGTGGGCGGTAAGCCCGTCGATCTTAGCCGCGAGTTCCGTGGCCAGCTGCCGTACTTCCGCACGAGCGACAGCGTTGTTGAGAAGAACATGGTCAAGGCGCTGACCAGCGCGTTCGGTGATCGGACGTACAAAATCCTCGACGCCAACGACAATGAGGTGGAAGTAACTTTCCATGCGGAAAGCCAGAAGGCTCCCAAGTCTGAGACGCTGGCGTCCACGCTGGACTATGACGAATTCGTCCGCGTCCTGACCCGCCTCAATATCGACCTGAAACCTGACGAGCGTCACCGCATCGTCAACGCTCTTGCTGGCCAGCACGCCGCTGCCCGTAAGAACCTTGAGCGTACCGGCACGCCGGGCTGGGACCCCGACATGGTTCGCGCTGTGGGCGTCCACGCGGAAATGAAGGCCCACACTTCAGCGCGCAACGAGTATCGTTTCGAGCTTACAGATATCCTGCTGGATGATAACCTCTGGCTGGGCGACCGCGATAAACTCCAGCAGCTGCACGACGCCATCGGTAGGGCGACCAACCCTGCGGCTCGTTACATGGCTGAGCAGGAGTACGCGCGCTATGCTTACCAGATGATCCACATGGCTCCGAAGGGCAGCGCCCCGATCAAGCTGCTGAACGGCAAAGAGGAAAAGCCCGAAGGTAATGGTCGCGACTATCAGGAAGCGGCCAAAGACCTGATGCGCTGGTACGCCGACACCGGCAATATCTCCGAGAGCACGGAAGACGCGCTGTCTGGCCCTCTGGGTTCGGCGGCTAAGCTGGCTGTCGTCACCGCCACGCTGGGCGGCTCCATCGCCACTGGCGCGGTTAACTTAGTCTCGCTGGCCACGCACACCATCCCTGCGCTGGCGTTCAACAACCGTAACCGTGGCTTCGGCGGCGGCTTCGGCCTTGCTGCTGCGGCGGCTGAGACGTTCAAAGCCCTGCGCCAGATGACGGACCTGTCCACTGGTCGGGTGGAAGACCTCACGCGCATGATCCAAGACGGCACATACGCCGCCAAGGGGCTGACCCGTGACGAGGCGATGTTCCTCCTGACCCAGACCAAGCAAGGCATCCTCGACGCAGCACAACAAAATGCTATGTCGCGTTCAGCGCGCGGCGGCATCCGGAACCGTGCATGGGCTAAAGCGCTGGAAATCTGGATGAGTCCGTTCTCCACGACCGAGCGTATCAACCGTCGTTCAACCGCACTGGCCGCTTACCGTCTCAACAAGGCGCGCTCAGTTGCAGCGGGGGCTGACGTGTCTGCATTCGCGACGATGGACATTGAAGACCTAGAGTTCGACAAGCTGTTCGGCGCGCTGTCCCATGAAGCGGCTGACACGGTGAACAACTCTCAGGGCGAATACGCCATGTACAACCGCCCGCCCATGGCGCGCGGAAACGTGCTGCAGTATCTTTTCATCTTCAAGATGTACCCGATCCTGACGACTGAGCTTATCGCGGCGCTGCCGCCTGCCGGTCGCACGACGCTGCTGGCCAGCCTGTTCCTCATGGCAGGCTACAAGGGCCTGCCGTTCTTCGACGATATCATGGACCTGATCGACACGCTGTGTCAGAAGTTTGGCATCACCAAGCATGACTTGGAGCAGGATATTCTGAAGCTGACGGACAGCATCGCTCCGGGCTCTGGCAAACTACTGCAGCGTGGCATCATCGACTCGCTCACTGGCTCGACCGTGTCCACCAAGGTTGGCCTTGGCGACATGATCCCGCTGACTGGTGCGTTCCGTGACGGCGCTAACTTTGAGCAGGAAATGTCCAACTTCCTCGGGCCGCTCTACTCGTCTGCGACGATGGCTGTGGACTACGCGGGCACTGCGGGCAAGGTGGTGGCTGAGACTGTCGGCCTGTCAGATCGCACCAGCGACCCTGCTGACCTGCTTCGCAAGGCCCCGCTGACGGCGTTCCGCAGCCTTGGCGACGCCTTCTCCTACGCCCGCGACGGTCGGATCACCGACACCAAGGGCCGTGTGGTGTCCAAGGACGTGAGCCCCATGGTGGTTATCACCCGCGCACTGGGCTTCTTCCCCGGCGAAGCGACCAGCCAGAATGATATGGTCCGCATGGCGACTCACGCCGCAGAACATGCTAAGGCTATCAAAGCCCGCTATGTCGTGGCTTATGCTGACGCGAAGGTTAAGGGTGACACCGCCAAAATGGCCGAAGTCGCCAACGACGTGCGCGAATGGAATAGTAAGTTTAAGGGAACCGAATTCGAGATCAACGATTTCATCAAGGCAGGGAACCGTTCTGCGAAGGAACGTGGTCAATCCACGGCAGATCGCTACCTTCGGTCAGCGCCAAAGAACGTCCGACCCGGCGCTGAGGAAATGCTAAACATACTGGGCTATGATAGTGAGACGGAGTAAACCATGAAACGCTTCATTGTAATGGCGGTATTGGCCAGCTGTTCTGCGCCGCCTATCGTTCAGGATACATCTGCTGTGGTGGATGATCACCCGAACCGCTGCTACCGGCTGTTTGAGGCAGGGCCCTATAGGGAAAGCTGTCTCGCGCAATTCCCTACAGGTAACCCTTACATGCCTCCGGTCATTAATGACGTGGACCCTCCTAGCGAGGGAGCACCCGGTTCATCTGGGCTATGATGGTCCCAAGGAACGCGCGGGCGGTGTCGTCCATCTGTTCCATCGGCAGGCTGCTAGTGACCGAGAACGCGCCGTCCTTCCAGCCTAGCTCGACATAGTTGGTCCTGTCGTTCGGATCGCTGATGCGCAGCACCGTCGGCTCCAACTTCTGCACGACAGTCATGTTTGGAGCAATTTGTTTCTCCATGACGTGCCCGTTGCGGTTCCACTCTGTGGCTTTGTACGCACCAGATTGACCAACATAGCCTTTAATTCCATCGGCGTACTCAGCTTGGGCTTTTTCCGCCAGTATCTGCTTCAGATATTCTTCGGGGGATTGGGTAGCCATGTCTTCCTCATGTTACTACGCGGAGGGGTGAACCGAGCGTGGCGTCCGCGTTGGCGTCCGCGTCGTTGAGGATGCCTTGCAGCCTCGGGTGGTTAAGGTTGATGCCGATAACATAGGTCTGGCCAACCTTAATGGGGGTGTCTTTACCAAGGTACAACTTACCGCTCTTTGGTGTGGCGATGATGTTCTCGCTGGCAAGCTCGTTGATGAACGCACGGTAGTCCACGCCCTTCGTGCTGAGCCACTTGCGGAAGTGGGACCGGTCAACGTGCACAGTGCCCTTGTCAAACGGGGCGTTGCTGGCCTTCCGGTACATGTCGAAGCGCACTCGCACGTCAGCCCTAGGCATCCGCTGGTAGTCCGGTGCAGGCGCTGCAGAGCCCGTGTGCGTGACCGTGATGGCCGTGTCAGCGTGGTCGTTAAGGAATTCCGACAGCGTGTCGAAGGCGTCCATGCGGTTTTCGACGGCGGTCTTCCGCACAGCACCAAGTTGCTGCAGCACCCACGCCGTGCACTTGGACGGATCGAAATCGATCAGGCCCCAGTTTTTAGCCATGGTGCCTACGAGATCGGCTAGGATCACCATCTGCTCCCAGTAGCGTTCTTCACCAGAAAACTTGGAACTGTAGCGGGACTGGAACGTTTCAGTGTGCTCAGAGATCATGGCGCGGATAGCACCTTCACCAGCTTCTACCAGCCGCTTCATGAGTTCCCTGCCGACGTACCCATAGTTTGTTGTGAGGAAGCCATGAATTTTACGACCCGCATCCGTACCGCCCGTGAACATCGGGTGGGCGGGGATGGATAGCTCAAGCAGGCGCGCCATCTGAGCGTCTGTCTCCAGCCCGCTGGCAATAAGTTTCGACTGCCAAGACTTGTTGGTCGAGACGATGACCGGCGTAGCCCACGTCTTGGCATCGCGTTCTTCCGCTGAGCGGTTGAGCCTTGCCTTATCGCGGCCTTGGCTGACCCAGTAGCAGAAGTCACCGACTTCCTTGTCTGGGACCATGGTCACCTCATCAATCGTCATTGGCATGTTGGAATATAATCCAAGGCGATTGAACAACATATTCTGTGTAAACTTGGCGGTAACATGCAACTTATCCGGATCACCCCAGACGGACTGAACCCAAAGCTGAGCGAGGGACTTGCCCCCACCAGTGGGGCCGTAGAGCGAGAGGGTGGACCCCTTCAGGCCAGTGAACGCATAGAGCGGGGCCGACATACCTACCAGCAATGCGAACCCATGCCATGGCATCCCGACCTTATCAAAGAGGCTGGTCATATTAATCCACGACTGCAGCGAGCCAGCCGCACCATAGAGTTCACCGCCCACTCGCTGAGCGCCGGACGCCAACGTAATAGTTTCTTCCTGTGCGGTATTGTCGGGAGCCAGCTTGATGACCGTGTCACCAATCACAAAACGGGAGTAGTTCTCCTTCCATCCCATGGTGGAATAGAGGTTTGTCATAGTCTGCTGCTGGCGCAGTTTATCCATGTACGCGCGCATCATAAGCTGAAAATACTCCGTCTGGCGCTTGCTATAAAGGACGATCCCTTGGTCAGCGATGCACGATGCGAATTCCTTGTGGCCATCAGTAAGATACGCCTGCCGCATGGTAAGTTTGGACCAGCCGACATGCGGACGGTTCCAAAGGTACCGGACTGTTTCGTATCCGAGTCCTTCATCCTTACCGTATCCAACGGGCACTATGTCGAACGGACACACGTCAACATCGGTGTCGTCGATGGTGACCTTGATGCCGTCAGCGGTGCGTTTGAACGGCTTGGGCAGCTGAATAAGGTTAGCCGTCTGCTGTGCGGCAACAATCGGCGGGGCGACTTCCTTGTATTGCACGCCTAGTCGCGCGGGGGTTGAGATATTCCCCTTGAACTTGCAGCCCTTGCAGCCGCCGGGGCGGTCGGCTTCAAACTTGGCGCAGGTGGCAGGCCCAGTCGTTGAGGCTTTCCACTGAGCCAGCTTGCGCATGGTCGTTGCGTGGTCGTACTTCGGGTGCTTGTCGCTCCACGCAACCGCTGTGGCCTCGGGGTCCATGCAGTGCGCAGCAACACCGATTATATTATACCAAAGCGGCTCGCCTACTTTGTCTTGGTTCTCAACGGCCCAGTCGATCTGCTGGCACTTGGACTTAACCACGTGCGGCGCAGCTGGCGGGTACTCGTGGCGGACCTGCAGACTATCCAGAAGCGTGGACTTGGAGACCTGACGTGGCGCGACAGCGGGACCGATGAAGCTCTGCAGTGCTGACGTAAAGGCGTCGATAGTGATCTCAGCCGCGTCCATCAGAAGACGGACAATCTTATTGTTCTTTGGGTTGCGTGTCCCCACCGGGCGCATGACACGTGCGCAGTCAGCAGGCACGGTCGGGTCGAAGCTGAAGCCCTTGATGGCGGCAGCGTTCTTCAGGCCCAGCGCCATGGGGTACCATTCCTCGATGGAGAGGTCCCGGTCGAAAATCCAGTAGACGTGGAGCCCGCGCCCAGACGCGATGATCATGGGACGTGGCAGGTTAGTTTCACGGACGAACTTGGCCAGCGCTAGCAAGCCTTCCTTCTCATTGGCAAACGGTTTTCCCTCGCCGCAGTCGATATCTGCGGCTACCACCTTCATATATTTAGCGTTTTCTTGTTTGCGGCTGCCCTTCTCCCTGAAGGACGCCACTGCGAAGTAGGTGTTGTTACCGGTCTGGTCCAGACGGACGCAAACCTTAGCGAGTTCTTCTACCGTTTTGAAATAGCCCTGCTTCCTATCGGCAGGTGTCGGGCCATTGATAACTGTGGTTACATAGAAACCGTCAGACGGCAGAACCCGCTGCAGGAATTCCAGCGTGTCCATGCATTAACCTCGGTGTGGGCCGGGCCATTCACCCGGCCCACTGTTACTCTAGACGGGGTCCTTCATAAGCTCAAGCAGGCGCGCGAAGCGATCCGGCCCTTTCATGATGATAACGTCATGGTCTGGCCAGCCGCTTTTCATCAGGGTCATGAGCTTGATCAGGGTCGCACGCAGCTTCCCGGCGTTGGTTTTGCGGACTGCGCCGCCCTTCACCCAGTTGTAGTAGGTGATACGGGACACGCCGATAAGGTCCGCCATGTTGTCGCCGGTCAACATCATATGCTTGCGCAGCTGTTCGATCTTGGAGAAGTCGAACGCTGATGGTGACGGCGTAGGCGCTGGTGCTGGAGCCGGGGCAGGTGCAGCTTCCTGTACAGTTTGTTGTACAGTCTCTTGCACTGTCGCCACCGGTGCTGGCTCAGGGTTGACCACAGGAGCATAGCCTTCCTGCACGTCGAGAGCCGGGTCGTTCAGCACGGCGTCAGCCAGCTGGTTAGTCTCGTCGTCCACTGGGGACAGTTGGTTTGGATCAGTCATCGGAACCCATGCCTCCAACGAGCGCGGCGATTTCGTCCGCGAGGTTGTTGCTTTCCACTACCTGCGGAGCGGGCTTGACCGGTGCAGGCTGAGCGACGGCAGCAGGGGCTTGCTGGACGGGCTGAGCGACAGCGGCAGCCTTACCGAACCCACGCTTAGGCGCTTCAGGAACGGGCGGCGGGGGAGGTGGAGGCGGCGGGGGAGGCGGCGGTGCAACGTTGACGACCGGAGCCGGGCGCTGCGTGACTTGCTGCACAGGAGGAACTTCCTGCACGCCATCACCTTCGCCAGTGACTTCCTTGACCTTGGGCGAACCGAACAGTTCGTTGACCGCGATCTGCGTGGCCTCATCGATGAACCCGGCAAAGCTGAACAGCAGCTTGGGGAACGACGCCGTATGGTCGAACGTAACCTTGGTCTTGACGACTTCGGCAGGGATGCCGCGCACCGTCAGTTCCTTGGTGTACTGGTTGAGGCCCTTCAATGCAGCAGGAGTAACCTGCAGGAGATACACTGGACCTTCGGGATCGTCAGCGGCCACGACAGCCAGACGCTTCTGGTCGGCGCAGGCTTTGAGTTCCTTGCCCTCGCTGACCTTGGAGCCCCACGCATTCTGCTTGCACGACGCACACACGTCGTTTTGTTTCATCGCTGCTTCCGGGTGCGGACGGATGCCGTCCAGCGAGTAGCAATCGGGGGCCTTGTTCTGGTCCTGATCAGCCGACCACGGGCCGGAATACCACGTCTTCGACAGACGGGGGTTGGCACCCACGATGATAACCTCAAGAGCGAGGGTATCCATCACGGTCTCAGTGCCGCCCTCAACGATACGGAACCGCGAGCCCTTGATGGAGATACGCGGGAAGTCTGCGCCGCCACCGATGCCGCCCATGACGGACGCGCCCAGTGCGGACGGCTGGCCAACGAATTTCTGCAAGTGCGCAGGCACAGAAATGTTGGCGGGGATAAGTGCTGTACTCATATGGATATCCTCTTGAGTGTTAAGCGGTTAGTCAGCGGATGCCGACGGTTTGCGGACGTTGATGGTAATCTTCGTCCCATAGTTCACACCGGGCGGGACCGCCTTGTGTTCTTCGATGTACGCCCGAACCGCTGATTTGTTTACAGCCTTGTTCAGCAGTTCATAGGCCCCATTGTTCTTGATGTAGTCAAGCACGGCGTCCCAGTTATCGACGCCAGCGTAGTCCACTGTGGACACAAAGGCTGTGCCGTAGTCGGACTTGAACGACACAACGCCAAGCGCGTCGGCTTGCTGCTTGATGTAGGCTTCCAGCTTGGTGAGAGCCGCCTTTATCTTAGCGGTTTTTTCTTCCGCCTCGGCGTCGATCTTAGCCTTTTCGTCGCGCAGTCGGACGTAGGTCTTGATCACGTCTCCTATCTGTAGGGTCATATTTCCATATCCTCTTTGATCATATCCAGCAGTATGCCTTGCAGCTTCTGCTTGTTACTTAGTCTGGCGTAGGCACGTTTCTCGATCTCGGTCGCTTCGATGTGGACGACAAGCGAGGTCTTGCTTTTCCCGATCCGCTCGATCCTTCCGTTCGCCTGAGTATATTGCTCGTTGCTGTTGATGGGTCCGTACCAGACGATGGTGTTGGCAGTTGTCAGGGTCAGGCCATGGGCCATGGTGGCAGGGTGGGCGATCAGAACGCGCGGATCACTGGCGTTCTGGAAGTCGTTGAAAATCTGGTTCCTCTTACCGGACGACACTGCGCCGTTGACCACGGCTACAGTAAAGTATTTGGATAGTTCACGTTCCAGCATGTTCAGTGCGCCAGTCAGTGGCACGAACACGATGACCTTGCCGCCCGCTTCCTCGATAATCTCCTTCACGACATTGACGCGCGGCGATGCGTCGATCTCGATCTCTTGGCCGTTGTCGCCGTAGGCTACGCCACATGCGATCTGGACCAGCTTCATCAGCTTGACGGCTTCGTTGGCCGCGCTGATCTGCCCAAGACTGAGCCTGCCAACGGCTACCTCAGTAACGAGCGACTTCCACATCTGCTTATAGTGCTTGTCCTGCTCCGGTGTCAACGGGACTTTACGTGTCTGTATAATTGTATCGGGCAAATCAAAGCACTCGTCACGGGTGAAGCGAACCGATGGCTGTAGAATATGTCGTACCGTGTTGGCACTGTCGGGTCTGGGTAGATACTTCCACTGGCCAACACGCATCATCACTTGGTCGCGGAACGCGCCGAAGGTTCCAGTGCAGTACGGGCTTTCGATCAGCTTGGCCAATGACCACGCATCGGTCGGGTCGTTAGGCGTCGGCGTTCCCGTCATCAGCCACAGGCGGGTGGACGGGTTGAGCTTCATAAACCTATTGATGTACTTGAACCGGTCGGTGCTCGGGTTCCGAAGGACAGCCGCCTCATCCACAATGATCAGGTCGAACATGTCCTTGATGTGGTCGAAGATGATGCCGAAGCCGTCGTGGTTGATGATGAAGAAATCGGCGTTAACTTTCAGCAGCTTGCGCCTGCGCTCGGCTGTGCCGTGGAGCGTGACCGACTTGCGGTGCATGAAGTCCATGAAGATGGCGTCACCCCACACGCGCTCCAGTGTGGAGAGCGGGGAAATGATCAGGCACTTTTTCACTTGACCGATCTGCATCAGGTAGTCAGCCGCCCACAGCGCAGCCTGTGTCTTCCCGGTGCCGATCTCATTCAGGACCAGCGCCTTGTTGTTCAACGTCAGGAACGAGGCAGTATGTTTCTGGTGGTCAAACGGTTGGTAGCGACCGGCCCACTTGTAGTGATACTCAATGGGCGACGGGGCGTTGATCCCAAGGTTGCGCAGGACGCGCACCTCATCGAGCCGGTGGGGCAATCCTACCAGCGTCGTCCCATGGAATAGCGTCTTACGCGCAGTGGGGATTACGCTCAACACCCTGTCGGGATCGTTAAGTTTCATCACCAAAGCGCGCTTGTCTTTTATGACCAGCACGTTCAGTTCCTTTAGGCAGCTTGTAGACTGCCTGCTCGGGGTAGTTTCAGGGCTAACTCTATAAGGTTCTTCACATGAAGTATAGAGGCATCATCGCAAACAACGAACGCGCGACCGCCCGCATCGGCTATCTCATTCATGCATTTGATCTGCAGTTCGGTCGGTCTGGCTCTTGGATCAGCCTTGCACTCGATGGCGAAGAAGAAGCCGTTAACGCACACTATCCTGTCAGGAATACCGGCGCGGCCATACGGGCCAGCCTGTGGTGAGAAGTACCACACGTTGGGAGCCAGCGACTTCAGCATCCTGTCGAGCTTAGCTTTGATATTCGATTCGGGGGTGGCCATCACCTTCTCCCTTTGTATGGTTGCTTCGCAAACTCGCAGATGTTTCTGGCTGGGCAGTAGCCGCACAGGCCGGACGGTTTGGCGGGCCACACGTTGTTGGTGACCGCTCCCTCCACACGCCGGATGCGCTGAAACAGCTTCATCAGCAGGAGCATCTGGTCGTCGCCGCGTGTGTAGTTGCGCGGGTTGCTGCTCATCTTGCCGTGCGCCAGCCAGACATAGCTGGACCGAATGGTCATGACCTGTGGGTAGCAGAGGAACACCATGGCGGCGCAGATTTCCATCTGGCCCCAGTCGTCCTTGGGCTTGCCGGTCTTCCAATCCACAATAAGTGCCTGCTTCTCGGCAATGATAAGCACGTCAAGTTTGGCCCGCACCCAAGCGTCTTCGTCCCACCACCCAGTTTGTTTCAGCTTGTTGTTGATGGTGAGTTCCTGTTCGACGAGCATCTGCTCAACAGGCTGGCTTTCTAGCGCCTGACAGTACCGCTCGTAAGCCCAGAATTCTACCGGCAGGGGTTCCTTGTCACGCAGCCTGAGTTCGAGCGCCTTGTGTACGCGCTCGCCGTAGACTGACGCCTCGCCGCCCTCGTCCTTCACCTCCTTGGTGATGCGCTCGTGGTAGTATCTTTTTGGGCAGTTCTCGAATTTGGTTAGCGCGCCGTGCGAGTGGGCTAGGACAAGAGACACATGACCCTCCCGATAAACAGCCCAAGCAGCAGCGACCCGCCAATGATGGCCAGCAGGTAGGCCAGCACCCACAAGGGGATGCTCTCTCTGTAGTGGATGTTCATGACTTTCCGTCTCCGTATGTTTTCCCCATGCCAGCTTCGCACGCGACGGGTAGGTGCGGTGCCCACTTGGGCGGTACTGACATGACTCCCTCAACCCACGCCTTGGCTTTTTCGCCTTCAGCTTCAGGCACTAACGGCACGTTTTCGTCGTGCACTTGAAGCACGACAGGATATCTCTGTGCGATCACAGCCATCTGCTCGCTGATGACGATGCGAGCGAGAGCTTGTGTAAGGTTCTCGATCATCTTCGCGCCGTAGATGTACGTCAAGGAGGTTTCTTCAACTGGCTGGCCAGTCAGACGAGCGGTCGCAGCCGCCATGTAGGCGCGTGAGTTGGCGATGTAGCTGAAGCCGTCCCGGTTGGCGGTCAGGAACGGATAGTAAAGTTCCATGCCGTTGGGCAGGAAAATCTTCTCGCCTTCATAGCGAATGTTCAGAGCGGTGAAGGTGCCCGAACCTCCCTGCGCCATGTGCGCCAGCACTTCCCCAGCGCGCTTCCACAGTCGCTCAATGGCGGGGAACCTGCGGCGGTACTTATAGACGATGGCCGTAGCTTCCTCCAACGCCATGTTCACACTGATGCCGCCGTTCCCGATGCGCAACGTCTCCCTGAAGCGTGGTCCACCCATGCCATAACCCAGCCCTAGGATGCTGGTCTTGCCGACGAAGCGCTCGGTCTGCATCTGCTTCGTAACAAGATATCCGTAGATGACGGTCGCAAACTCCGAGTAAATATCTTTCTTGGCGCGGAAGTCCTCAAGCAGATCGTCCTGTCCTGCGATGCACGCGAGCATACGCGCTTCAATCTGTGACGAGTCGCACGGGATAAACACGTACCCTTCGGGCGCACGAAGGGCTTTGCGTAGCGGGCTCTTGCGTCCAAGGTTTTGCAGGTTCACACCCCCGGCCCCGGAGAACCGGCCCGTGTTGCCGGTCACAAATACTTGCCCATTAGCGCGGGCGAGCCAGAACCCCGTCTGTGTTTTGGTGCAGTAGGTTACTCGCGGCGTGTTATCTTCGCGCATATGCGTGCCGCGAACCATACAGTAAGGGCGTTTTCGTATGGCCACATTGTAGTTTGGCTGTCGCCTACGCGCCGCAGGTTTAACAGATATGTTAGCACCAAAACCGGTCAGGTGCGCAATGGTTCTAATCCACTCAGCATTATCTTTTACGCTGCTGCTGTAGTAGTCGGACCCGTTATGCACAAACCCATCCCACTGGGTTAGCTCTGCCATGAGCGCGGATAGCGCCTCCGGTGTTGCGTCCAGCAGCCACGAGCCGAAGAATTTCCGCTCCGGCGTTAACCAATCAGGTAAGTCACGCCAACGAATAATAAATCGCACCATGTCCGGGTGCGATGGGTATACTTGCTCTTCAAACAGAACGTCGGCAGCAGCTAGTATTTTACGCGCTCGATCTATTTTGCGCGGCTTCTTAAGGAAGACCTCCAGCTTTCGTCCAATGCGCGTGTCTGTCTCCCAAGACCCGTCCGCTTGCACCATAGCAAGGACGCGCATCTGCTTCGCGGTTATGGTATTGTTCTGGCCGATGAACATACCAGATGTAGGCACATATGTTGAGGTGCGATTGGCGAGCGCCGCAGCTTCCAACGTCTTATGTTTAAACGTGGTATGCGTTAGCACGGGCACCGTATGCCCCAGCGTCATGGACACAGGCATATATGGCGCTTCGCTTCTGATCCACTGATCTGTGCTAGGACCAACAAACCGCGTTGCAGGTAGGAACGCTATGTTTCCTGACGGCTCCCATTGGGCTATGTCACCGCCAGTCCACGTATCCAGTCGTTCCCACCCGCGTAGCGTAAGCACTTCCGTGTCACCGGGCACGCAGTGAGCGCCGTAATAGTTAAGCTGCACAGGCAGCGTGCCACGGCTGGCGATCTCTAGGAAACTTTCAGTACGGGTTTCTTCGATGGTGGACCGGTTTCCCAACCGCGCAGCCACAAGCGCCTGCACCACTGGGTTGTCGTGTGTCTCCAGTTCCTTGAACTTCGCGTCGGTCTTGGCGAAGGCGAACGCTGGCTTGCCCGTGGTCTTGGAAATCTTCTGGGGAGGCTCCACCCCCAGCTGTTCAAGCAGGGCAGCAAACTGTGGGTTGCTCATGATCCGCGCCTTGAGCGCGTCCCGCGTGGCGTCTCCCGTGTGCTTCTGCACAGCGTCGAGAAGCTTCTCTTTCTTTACACGCACGTCGTTCAGGTGAGCGCGCAGCAGATCAGTGTCGAGTTCGATCTTTGGCTCAGTGAACATGCGGATGGTCTGATCCACCACAATATATTCGTTGGTGGGGAACCGCTTGGCGAGCTTCCTAAAGAGCGCATACGTCAGGTCCACGTCTGTCTTGCAGTAGTCAGCGTAGCGAGCCATGTCGCTAGGGGAGAACGCAGCACGGCGCTTGCCCAGCGCGTTGATAACCTCGTCTCCTTTCTGACCCACGCCTAGAGCATTAGCCAACGCCTTCAGGCTGACGCCACAGATCATGCCGTAGTACGGCTTGGCCATGGACATGGTGTCGAGCCACAGCTTGGGGCGGATGCCGAAGTGCCACGATAGAATGGCCCCATCGAACGCCGTGTTGTGGGCAAGAATAGCTTTGTCAGAGTAAGTTATACCGTTGAGGAACGCGCCGAAGTTCTCGCCGGAATACCAGTCTGTCTCGCCACCGTTCAGCTTGATGCCGACGCCGATCACCTCAAAGCGTGGGTCACGGACGTATTCTTCCGTGGACATTTTGGAGAGCGAGTAGTCCTTGTCGTAGTAAGTTTCAAAGTCGATGGTCGCGATATCCATCAGATACTACCCTTCGCTGCCATCTGCATGGCGTCTTTGTTGCCAGTGATCAGCCGATCCGCTGCTAACTGTACAAGATACTCTGCCTTGAAGGCGTCCATGTCGATGTTGGTGGCCATGACAAACACCTGCTCGAAATCCTTCTGGATATCGTCAGGTTTCTCTGAGGGCTGCTCGTTCACTTAAATGCTCCGCTCTGATTTTCTTTAGCTTATGCCCGTTCTTATAGTTCGGATTGAACATTCTGGCGGGCTTCGCAAACGATTGGGCTAGGTGTCGGCTGACATTGAATACCCGGCGTGTTTGTTTCACACCTACCGGTTCCCAGTCTTCCTTGAATTTGTATCCTCGTAGCGCCGCTACTCTGCGGCGATGGTCATAGGCACGCCACGCTTCGGTGTAGTCAATCCACGCACCTAGTTCTTGAACAAGTATCTTCAGCAGTTCAGGGCCTAGGCGTATCTCTGCATACCTGACGCCATGCAGGATGGTCGTGTGGTTCCAGCCTCCTGTCATAGCGGCGATGCGGGGGTAGCTCATGCACGCTGACCCGTACAGCAGGGCCCACAACAACTGCCTTGGCTGGACAATATGTTTTGTGTTCCCGCTGTACGGAATGAGCGCAATGTCGGCTTTGGGATACACGCGCTGCACCTGTTCAAAGGCATAGCGCATGATCTCGTAGGGCTCGACCCACATGGTTACTCGGCGGGCTTAGCGGCTTCAGGAGGGGCGGCTGGCGTGTCGGCAGGCTTCGACAGTTCCTGCAACTTATTGCGGGTTGCGACCAGTTCGTTGGCCATGACCTGCTCGCCGGTCAGCACGTCGAGAACGAACACATCTTGGTCGCCCAGCCGCGCTTGCTGGAAGTTGATGTTCGCGTTGTCAGGCACAGTAAAGTTTCGGGAGTTCTTGAGGTAGTCCTTCATGATCGAAACGAACTCATGGGACATGACGGTGAAACGCATGGTGGGTCCTTTGTGGTGGGCGGTGGTCTACTGGATGGTCTCAGGGCTGTGCCCCGGAACCTGATGATGTGCCACTTCGTAGCCGTTGTGTAAATCTACCGGCTGATTACAAGTGCCACAAATTACGACGTGGTGTTTGCCGTAAGGGCAGTCCGCATGGGGATCGGCTGGGGCATCGGCGGCTAGGCTGTTGATCTGCCTCTCCCCCAGCAAACTAACCCCCCGGCACACAAGCCCGACAAGCACGGCGAAAGTGAACAGCAATGCTATCTCAACCATTGAACACCCCGAATTGCTCACGCAGCCTGACGCTGACGCTGGTGTAGTACGAGTCGAACGCCGCCCAGATATTCTCCCGGTTCATGACGTAGCTGCTGTGCTTGTACCGGCGGCACTCGCGACCCATCAGCGTCACGAACTCATCCGAAAGTTTATTCTCGGATATGCCGGTAACCATAGCCTGAAACAGCTGCTCGTGCCAGTGGTACTGGCCTTCGTAAAACGTGTTGGCGGCATGGTCAAATCCCCCCAGCTTGATCGCCGCCTTCACGGTCCTGCGGAACCGCTTCACTTTAGCCAGCCATTCCGTGCGCTTCTCGGGGTTGATGTTCTTCAGCTTGTCGGGCTTGCGGTTGAGGCATTCGCCGGTCAGCAGGTTGAACCTGATGCCAGCATAGAACTCGGGACCGTGCTTGGAGATATACTCCCAGAAGTATGCTCCCTTGACCGGTGCGTCCGCGCCGACCGGGTAGAAGTCATTGGCGTGGCGGATGCTGGACACACGCCAGCGCCCGGTGCCAACCCGGTTCCAATAGAACGGAACAACAGCGTGCAGGTTACTGGAGAGTGACTGCGCGATGCCGGTCATTATAGGGGTGGGGAAAGTGATCGTGTTGTCGGGCAGGATATCAAGTACCTCATACCCGCGCTTAGTCAGCTTGAACACGTCGCCTTCCCGCTTTAGGAAGTAGCCGTTGAGTGGCTTACCCCTGTCCTTATACCGGCACTTCTGCCACAGCCTGAGACAATCGGCGTAGCTGGTGATGGCTGAGTCTATCTTCATTGATCGTTCGCCTTGTTGAATTTGTTAAGCGCCAGCATGGTGGTGACGGCGGTCACGTCCGGCATGGGTTCTTCAGGCACGACAGACTGCACCTGTGACTTGTTGGCTTTGGCGCGGGTGACGATCTTCCGGTGCTGGTCCTTGACGCCGAGGTCAAGAAGGTCCCATAGCGCAGGCCATTCCTTCAGGGCAGGCGCAAGGGTGGCGAAGCGACGGAGTAAAGCCCCGGCACTATGTTGTGCTGCTAGAACTTCGTCGTCGATCTGTCTTCGCCTAGCCATCCACGCAAGATACACTTCCTTGAAGTCATCCCATCGGGGATCGCTGGCGTTAAGGTGGAACCGGTAGCCGTTGAAGACCAGCCCGGTCTCTTCCACTTCCTCATGAGTGAAGTGCAGGACGACGCGCTCCTTCGACATTGCGAGAGAAAGCGGTATGTCCGGTGTGCCGCCAATGCCGTTGAGCCAGCCGCCGAATTCAAAGTTGGTGTCCCGTTTGAACCAGCGTTTCGGTAGACCTTCGACGCGCTTGGCGTACTCGCCCACCCCGCGCTCCCAGAGGATGTCACCCCACTTGTCTTCAGGGTCAGGGAAATTTGCAACCTCCCTGCGCCGTGGATCGTACAGCTGCGAGATATTGCGCCGCACGTCGGATATCAAACTCTCAGTGATACGTACTACCGCCATATAATTTACTCCTGTATGTGTGCGGTTAGCTAGTTAAGTGTGGGGTAACAGGGCGCTTACGCGCCCTGCTTTGCGTGCATCATGATGACTTCCCCGAACGGGGCCTTATCGATGCCCGACGTGCTGACCCACAGCAGCGGCGCTTCGGGAGGCGTGTCACCGAAGGGACCGTACATGTCAGTCAGGAAGACGATGGCGACAGGGTTGATATCCTGCTGCTCCAGCCACTTGAAGCAAGCGCCAAAGTCAGTGCCGCCGCCGCCATGCATAGCGACCACGAGTTCTTCATCGCGAGTGAACTTGTCGTAGTGGCAGACTTGGCTATCGAAGTAGGCAACGTGGGTGACGAGCGGGTTGCAGTCTTCCTTGGCCGTCCGCATTTCGCCAGCGAACTGGTTAAGTTCTTCCTGCCCGATGGAGCCGGAACAGTCCACGAAGAACACGACCTCGCCCATCTGCTCGCCGCTGACGCTGGGCATGTAGAGACCCTGCGTGGTGAAGCGACGGTTGGGCCGGGCGAAGGACCGCTGGTCGGTCTTGGCCTTGATCATGAAGCGCTGGAACGCCTCACGCCAGTTGACCTTGGCCTCAAGGATTTCACCGACAAGGCGCTGAGCGTTGGCGCTGAGCTTGCCCACCATCTTCGCAGCCTGCGCTGCCTGTGCGACCTTGACCTTCCACTCTGCCGCCTGCTGGGCAACCTCCGCTGCGCTACCGCCGCCGTCTTGGCAGTCATCCATGGGATCGCCATGTCCGTTGCCTTGGCCGGGTCCGTTCATGTCGTTGGGAGGCAGCGTCTCGTAGATGCCGTCAGTCGTGCCGCCGCCAGCTTGGTAAACGGCGTCACTGAGCAAGCCCATCTTGGGCATCTTGCCGATCTTCTCGTCATTCAGGAATTTGTTGATGACGTAATCGGCAGCTTGGTTCCAGCGGCGATGCTCACGAGACCCACGCCGTGTAGTATGTTCCAGCATGGGGTGCATGACCTCGTGGGCCACGACGAACTTCAGTTCTTCGTCGTTAAGTTCGCTGACGAATTGCGGGTGGAACTTGACCCACTTGCCGTTGGTGCAGGCAGTCGGCGGCTGGATGGTGTCGTCATAGCTGAACGGCATGGACATGGCGATGGTGCCGACGAACGGGTGCTCAAGAATGAGCGCCGTCTTGGCCCGCGACAAGCGCAGCTTGAGTTCGGCTTCGGTTTGGATGCGTGTCATGATCAGTCTTCCTCTGTTGAGTTTATTGTTAGGCGGTGCGCATGACTTCGACGTGGGTGCTGCCCTCGTTCAAGCATGTGATGTAGTTGCCCACTCCCCACAGGCGGTGGGCTGTGGCTGTGATGGCTTGCCGCGCAACAAGCGGCTTGTAGCCGCTGCCTTCCACGGGGATGCTCAGCACATCGTTGGGTTGCATGTGGCCTATAAGAGCGCTAGCCCATGCCGCACGCTCACCGTGTGGGTATATCTTCTCACGTGTCTTGCGTTCCGGCTTGGTGGCTTTGACTTCCAGCGTGCCGTATTCAGTCCCGTCAGGCAGGATGATCTTGTACTTGGCCTGAAGGCTGGACAGCACAGCCATCAAACGGACAAGGGCTTTCTTCTGCACGTCAAGCATAGGTTTCTTCCTCTGTTGTTAATGGTTTAAGTTTTCCGACGCTGGCATGCCAAGCTGAAAACAGGATTGCGTGGGCCGGGCATTCATGCATCCACGAATTGCCCCCTCCTATGGACGCTCTCCATAGGACTCCATCGTAGTCTTTTTCTAACTTCACACAGCGAAGGTTGGTATCGAGCATATCAACAATGGCGTCTGCCAGCTGAATTGTCAGGCCGGGTATCTCGCCATTGCCCAGACTTATGGCACCGTTGCGGTATAGTCTTTTTACCAGAGCGTAGTCCGTCAGCCGCCATGCCGCGAGCATGGCGAGGGCTTCTTTCCTTACATCATCCACCCATGAACCCTCTCATCTGATCCATGATCCGGTTCGCTTCCTCAGCGGTGGAGCGGCGCAGATCAGGGTCGTTGCGCAGAGCGTCAGGGTGGTTGCCTGCAAGCCTTGCCTCGACTTCCTGCCTCATCTTTTCGAGGTTGGGGTCGTCGGAGAAGTTCAGCTTGGGCAGCAACTCGCAGAGTTCTCTGGCGTTCTCGATCATGCTGTCCCTGAAGATAGCCTTGGGATCAGCAAGCTTCTCTGCAATATGTTTCACCTTGTCGAACAGGCGCTGCCACACATCGAACATCGCGTTCTGCGCCGCTTGGGTGACGCGGCCTTCGATATCCGACTTGACCCGCTCCATTTCCTCGTTGCCGATCTGCACCCGGAAGTCAGTGGTCGGCACAGGGAACACAGCAATGTCCATCTTGAAGCGTTTGTAGATGGCGCTGGGTTCGGGATAGTCTTCCTCGTTGTACATGCCGTTCGGCAGGAAGCGCTTGGCCTCTGCCTTCAGCGCCGGGTAGGCGGTGATGAACGTGTCAACCAGCGAGTTCCACTCCGCACGTTCCTTGCGGAACATGTTGATGAAGTTCAGGTAGTTGCCGGTCGGTAGGATTTGCTGGCCTTCCAGACCCCACGGCAGGGTGTTTTCATAGAACAGCCCACGGATGAACTGCGTCTTGGAGTGCACGTTCTTCAGTGCATCGTTCGCAGGGAGCAGGACTTTGTTGTAGCGACCTGCCTCCGCGATGGTGCCGTGGTTGTCGGCCACCTCCTTGGAAATCTTGCGGTCGTACTTGCGTGCCGTCCACTGGCTGATGCTCAGCTGGACCAGCACGGCGCTGTCTGACAAGTTCATGATAGTATCTTCCTCTGTTACGGGACGGTCTTTAACCTAGGCCCGTTGGGTGGTTGGGCCAGCATCACCATGACACTGGCCCTGTCAAGTTACACCTCGCCGCCGATGTTCACTTGCTGAGTATCAGACGTGCAGGTCCAGCACGTTTCCATGTTGTCGAGCCTGCGCCGGTCGCCAGCCGACACGCCGTACATGCGAGCCCGCTCAGCGAGATCAGCCATGCGCTTGGTCCACTTGGTGGCGTCCTGTGTGGGCAACGTAGCCATCAGCTTGGACATGATGTGCTGACGGAGTTCTTGGTTCAGTCTACGGGAGTCTGACATGTGACAGTATCCTCTGGTGTGAAGTCGATTTTTGTTGTGTTAAGAAGCCGCTGCATAGAGCGGACGTACTGGTAGTCTTCAGGGAAATCGCGCCACAAATCCTCGTCGGTCTTAGGCCAGTTCGACATGCCGTTCACTCTATGTGGGTCCATCCACACGTCGTACTTGGCTTGTATGTATTTGAGAACGCCCAAGTGTTCCCAGAAATTTGTGGCGCGCATCGTCCCTGTCCTAGAACAGCACGGCATGGGTCTAGCTTAGAACTAGACTATAGAACAAGACTAAAAAAGTACAGCCTGATTTTTCACAACCCAGCTGCTGAAGGCGGCAGTCGTCGCCAGCTTGCCGTCACGGCGCAGGCCGTAGCTCATCATCAGCACCGCGAATTCAGGCGGGATGCGCTCGGCATAGGTGAGCACCTTGCTGACGTTGCTCTCGGTCATACGCGAGGCCAGCGAACCCGTCAGGGCGTACAGGGTGGCCGGATCGGTCGGCACCTCAGCCTTGTCGGGGTTGAGCAGGATGCTGTCCACGTTCGGCAGCTTGCGGAAGATGCGCATGAAGCCGACAAACTCGGCAGCTGCGCCTTCGCCAACCGCACCGCTGAAGCACTCGAATTCAGCGTCGTAAGGCACGGTACCCAGCACATCGCTGACACCCTCGACCCAAGCACGCGGCGTCGGGTTGCGATCATGCTCGGGCTTGAAGTCGTGGAGCAGGCCAGAACGGAAGCGGATGAACGAGATCACTTCCGGCTTGACGTTGTGGTCGATGGCCCAGCTGCACCAGTCGTCAAGGTGCGTCTCGAATTCCACGACGGTCTCACGGTTGCGAAGGTGGGACAGGACGCGGTTGGCCCCAGCACGGTCGGACTGGCGGTTGCCGGTGGAGGCGACCATCCAGCCGTCAGCGAGCGGCACGCCGTGCAGGTTGCGAGCTTGGCAGATGTTGGCCAGCACTTTCTGGAGGTCCGTGTTGGCTTGGTTGCGGTCATCGAACAGCAGGATACCGCCACGCTCAGTGCCGGGCTTGTCCTTGCGGGGGAACCACTCAGGAACTTTATAGTCGAACGTGCCGCCGGTCTGGTTGGGGAACGGGATGCCGAAGTCCTCGACCAGCATGGTGGGCATGTGGCGCTCGATCAGCGGGACACCCAGTTCATCGGCGGCTTGGTGGAAGATGGTGGTCTTGCCGCCGCCGGGAGGTCCCTCGACGCACAGGGTGCGCTGGATCGGGAACAGGGCTTTGATGGTCTGAAGGAGAAGTTGCGGACGCATATGTTAACTCCAGCAGGGCTTACTTGTTGGCCTGCGTTCTCGGTTGATGTGTTAGAACATATTCCAGTAGTTCAGGGTAGTCTGATAGTCCTCCCAAGCGCGGCGGCGATCCTCGACGGACGTGGCGTTGTTACGTCTGACGACATACAGCCAGCGTGCCTTCCGTAGCGCAACCGCTTTCCTCGAATTGTCCTTGAACTTGGGTTTGGCGCGTCCCGTCTTGGTGCGGGACCAGTCTGGGCGTGGGTTATCGTCCTCCATTGGTGTTACCTTGAGTGAGACGCTCCTGAGCAGCGACATGCAGCATGTCCACAATAAACTGTGCCAAGTAGCCAGCACAGTTCTTGCAAGTCAGCGCATCATGTGAAAGAACTTCAGTGCTCACATTACCGAACCCGTTCGGGCGGCTCTGAGATACCTGCTGTCCCTGCATTCTGTTCGAGCAGTAGCTAACGTTGTTGATCAGGGTAGATACTACGTCGGCTCGGGTCATGCGTCCGCCAACTGATACTCAGGGTGGCGGCGATGGTCAGGGCCGACAACCACGATGCCGCCGTTCTTGTCCCGATAAGTCTTGGCAACTTTCTTATCGGTAAAGTACATGGGCTCGTTGGTCGGCGCAGTCAGCAGCTTGCCGTTGGGCAGCTGCACAGCGAACAGCCGAAGCGGTCGGTCTGTCGCTTTCTTTGGGGGTAGAGGTTTGTTTTTCATCATTTCTTTCCTGTTAAACGTTGGTAGGCACGGTAGGTAGGTTCATATTCCAGCAGGTTTCTTAGGGCCTCCTTTTCTAGCGCTTTTTCCCCGTACATCACATCAACCCACCTATATAGCAGGTTGCTGTAAACTTCACTCGGGTTCTGTGGTTCCGGGTACAAGTTTAACATAGGCGATGTAGATGTTGCGGGCTGCGTCGTATCGTTCTCTTGCGACTCTCTCAGCAGGGCTCCCAATTTCGGCTCGCTGATATGCATTGAACGCCTCGACTAGCTTGTTGAATAGAATGTCTTCGGTCTGTTCAGTCCTCAACCGGGGGAATAGGAGTGACACGCTCTTTCACCTTGATCTTGCCGAAGTTGATGCCGACCTGACGGGACACGTTATCATACAGGTGGTTCGCTGCTGCGGCTTTTGCCTGCATTTCGGTGTCGGCCTTCACCTCGAATGTCATGCCGACATACTCACACGTCCATGTTTTCACGGTACCCTCGGTTTCTTCGCTACTCCGACGCCATAGGGTGGCATCTTCCCTGTCTTGATCTGCATTACGCTTTCTCTCCCGTCATCATCAGCCACACTGAGTCAGCTGCCTTCATGCTGTCGCGGCGTTGCGCCTTGAGGGCGTTCTTCCACGCACAGTATCTTGCCCAGAGTTGGTTGCGGTAGCGCTTATCGCTGGTGTGCAGCGCCTCTGCCTTCAGGTTGTCGTAGATGGTGCGCAGCTGCGCCATGCCGACGTTGTAGGTGCCAATCGCGTTGGCCTGCATGTCACGATAGACACGCTTGGCCATGTCGTTCTGGATAACGTGCCAGCGTTTCGGTAGCTTCACATCTTCTCTCCCAGCAAGCGAGTGTAGGCTTTCATGCGCTCAACAACATCTTCCCACTCAGGCCCAAAATGTGAACGGCGCGCCCAACTATACCGCTCCATCGCTAGCTCTTGGAACGCTGGGTCAAACACCAACTTATTGCTGGACGTGTAGCGCTCGGCTGTCCGGACCATGTATGCGTCGTCTTCGCTCACATCAGGCTCCTGATGAACTTGTTCAGCGAGACAGCGGCATTGGAAACATCCTGCCATGTGGTGTCACGGTTCCATCCATCAGGGCGTGGGTATCTGAGATAGGCCAGCCATGCGCGCTGGTACTCCAGCTGAAGCGTAGCGTACTTCCGCTGGTCAGTGGGTGACAGGTCCATGTGTTCCCCTTCGGTGGGTTAAGGTATGCCTACGAGCTTCTTGTAGGCGTTGAAAGTGTTGAACTTTTCTAGGTAAGCAATGCGGTAGGGCTCCGGTGTGCCGGTCTTGGCGGTGAACGCTGCGTTATATTCCTTCAGGGCCTCAAGCACGTCGCGGTTGAGCCTGTGGATGGTAGCAGCCTGTTCGGGGGTGATCTCGACGCCTTGATAGAGCACGTTCAGAAACCTCATGTACCGACCTCGGGGTACTTGTTGATTTTACCACTCAGCTTGAACTCGGCAACCTCCTGCTGGGTGAGTTCGATGCTTATGGATCGCACCTCCTTGACACTCTCATGAAGAAGCCAGCGGGTTGGTGCAGTCGGAAACTCCCACGTGGCGTTCATCCCAGCAGTCTCCACTTGGCGATGTAGTTCGGCACATGTTCCTCGGGTATCTTAACAAAGCTTTTGCTGATATCCGGGTGTTCTTTCCTTTTCCAGTCTTTCCAGTGTGCGGCTGGCATCCTGCCGACTTTCCCGACCTTAAAGTTATCCCAGAACCGTATCCAGTAGCCGTCCTCACGAAGCTCGCATTGCAGGATCATGGAGTTCTTGATGTTGTGCGACGACTCGTAGATGTAGTACCCCGGCTCGACGTGCTGAAAGCCGCTCATCCCATCCAATCCCTGAATGCAGTCACCAAGGCGCGGATGATGATGACGCCGAAGCAGACGATCCCTGCGAATTGCAGGAACGCGATGGCGGCTTGCACCGCGTAGTCACTGAAGCCTAGCTCGGTGTACCTCATGACGTAAGTTTCCACGTTGCGATCATGGTCATGGCTTCAGCTGTCTCCAGAGGCTTCCACTTGTTGGCGTGCCAGAATTCCAGCATGGCTCTCTTCCCAACAGTTTCTTCCTCATACGGAGATATATCGCGGCCTTTAGAGAAAATCTGACCGCCTGCGCTTGCCCCGCCAACCAGCATTATGTCTGAGGGCTCTGGAGTTCCGTCTGCTCTGACGTGGCCCATCCAGAGGTAGTAACCCGGTGCGGGGATAAGGTTGCTCATTGTGTTAACCTCAAATAAGCCATTGCCGCCTGCTCGGTGTCAGCGATGTATTTCAGGTCACCGCGCAATTCCGTGCGGTCGGTAAACTTAGGTCCAGTCCAATGGCCGAAGCCATTGGTGGCTATCCAGCTGACCCTGACCATCTTGCTGTCGGTTCCGTCTTCATGAATGCGGAACATGTATCTGGTGTATGTTTCCTCGTAGTAGTACCCCGGCCCAAGTGTAGCTGGGTCAGCACAGCCCGGTTTGATGTTGCTCATTGCGTGAGGTGCCTCGCTGCATGGAGCGCCAACAACGCCTTGTCGTGGTTCTCGTAGGCTTTGCGCACGCCCTCTTGGTAGGCGTCCCAGCCGGGATTGCGCTTGTCAAAGTATATTGTGCCGTCAACACCACGGGCTAGCTCGCCGTGCGCCCTCATGATGTTGTTGCGCAGGGCTTCCTGAAGGATGTTGTACTGCTTGTTGAACTCTTGAGCGGTCATTTGCCTGCCAACTTCCATTGCGCGGCCAGTATCATGCCTTCTTCTGGCGATATCGCCTTCCAAGCGTTTTCGCCGGTAGGCAACTGAAAGTGTTTGTAATAGTCCACTGTCTCGTTGTACCTACCGTGTATGCTATCCACCCAATAACTTACTGCTGTTACCTTGCCGTCCGGGTGGACCGTGAAGCGTTTGACCTCTTTGTAGGTCGGGTCTTTATAGCGGAACCAGTGCTCATTACGCACCACGATCTCCCACGTCTGCACCCAGCAACCTGTGCGGCCCAGTCTCGGTTGCTCACGGCGCAAGCCTCCACTTGGCCATTATGGCGAGTGCGTCTGCCTCGCTGTCAAGTCTCCTGAAATCAGTGGGGCCTGTCTTGACGCCATCGGGTGTGCGGTACTGATGGGTCGTGAACACGTCAGGCATCAAGCCGGTCTTGGGTGGAGTGCCGACGACTTCAGCGCTGTAGAGCGCACCCGGCACGATTGGAGCAATAACTTTCAGGACGTATGTCGGTGCGTCTGCCCTGCGCTTGTCGTCGTCCGTACTAACAAGACGCACCCAGTATCCCTCGGTGAGTATCATCGGTTGCCCCTCATCCTGTGCGCAGCCAGTGCGGCTAGGTCAGCCTCACGCTCCATCGGATGGAACTCGACGTTGGTAATGATACCCACCTTGCCCTCCATACCTTCAATAATGGTGGTGTCGATCCCCATGCGGTTCATCAGGCCTGTCAGCCTCATTGGCGAGATCGTTTCTTCGTTGGCATAGACGACTTCCACTCTGTGCGTCTCGCCGTCGTTGAATATGCGGACGACATACGGCGTGTTGGACATGTCAGTGGTTTCTTTCTCACTGTCCCGCATCCACAGTCCTGCTTTGTAAAGCGTCCGTGGGATACCCATGATCAGTCACCCTTTCTGCGCGGTTTCCACTTGAGCCAGCCTGTCCAATACTGAACACTGGCGATGAACATGGCGATGAACATGGCGATGAACAGAGCGACGACGCCCAGCAGGGCTGACCCGACAGCCCCGAGAGCTACCCACATGATGGGTTCAAGCGGTTCATGGCTCATGCTTGTTTCCCTTCGTTCGCCGTAACCGTATTGGCTGCGCCAACCGGCTCACTCCGGGCTTGTGCTGCCCTGCGTGCAGCAACTTCACGCTTGACCGCATCCTGTGAATGCTTCTCGACCAGCACTCTGCGGGCATCGTCGTTGAACAGCTGGTCCTCCAGCCTGTCAGCCTCATTGGCGAGATCGTTGGCTTGGGTGTGTTTTCCCTTCAGGAAGGCTTCACGGGCCATCTGGCGCAGGTCCCAAGGGGAGCGGGTATTTTTGGTCGGGGTTGTCATAGTAAAGTATCCTTGTGTTTGATTGGGATGGTCGCCTCATTACGCTTACCACCATTCACCATTGAACATGATGTAGAAGGGGCCGATGCCGATGATCCACGTTCCGCTGTCATGACCGATGGCCAGAGGCAGACACCATGTGCTCATGTTGCAGTAAAGTTTCATGTTATGGGCTCCTGCTTGAAGATGATCAGGTTGAACATGAGCAAGTGAATGCACGTTGCGCTGCCAATCCGCCGGCCAAGCCGAACGGTTGGATTATGCGAGACTGCGAAGGGAAGACCCATAACGCAGGGGTCGATGGTAAGCCAGATGTTCATATTTGTTTTGCTCCGTTCGCCGTAACCAAGTCGGCTACGCCGACCGGCTCACTACGCGGTACACACAACAACATACCGCCTGATCGAGCCCATGGCAGATGTCTACCGGTTACTCGCTGCATAGAGCGGTATGTTGTTGTGTGTTTGGGAGGATGGCCACTAGCCACCATAGGGGGCGGGCCGAATGCGCCGCTCCGATTTTGAGACTAGCACGGTTCGCGATCGGTGTCAAGTACGGGGTCGGCGGCGCTTGCTTAACTGCTAAGTTGTTAAGTGGGTTAAGTTATAGGATGCGCGCGATGGGTTAACAAGTTGCCCGATTAACAACCGAATCATTGTTAAACTATACTACGCTGCTAATCGCAGGCGAATGTTCGCGCACGCGCACGGCAAGGAGCCGAGCCCGCTTTACGTAAAAATCTATGTGTTAAGCGGTAATAATCTAGAAATGTGGGATGTAAAAGATCGCGTTTAGATCGTAGATCATGAAGGAAATCAATGGGTTAGTGGTTGCGATCTAAATAATCTATGGTTTTGGAAATTAAAAGTCCTGTAATGAAGTGGTAAAGATCGGAAGAGCACACGTCTGAACTCC
>ERZ650303.5-NODE-5-length-65155-cov-13.221167_pt1 | contig 65155 bp, 78 predicted proteins | sample MGYA00376239_ERZ650303 | MGnify/ENA primary metagenome ERZ650303 (study PRJEB26733, sample SAMN07839262) | wastewater metagenome | biome: small river; feature: stream; material: water | place: USA: North Carolina | collected 2016-04-05 ... | reverse complement strand
CTGTAGCCCGTGGTCGCGGCGTTGGCCCAGTTGCCCGTGGTCGCGGCGTTGGCCCAGTTGCCCGTGGTCGCGGCGTTGGCCCCTTCGCCCGTGGTCGCGGCGTTGGCCCTGTAGCCCGTGGTCGCGGCGTTGGCCCCTTCGCCCGTGGTCGCGGCGTTGGCCCCTTCCGCAACAGACTTTTCGATGGCCGCTTTGTCAGCACCAGAGATCAGAACCGTCTGCTGCACGCGAATTGGCGTGTCGAGTTCAGCGAAGACGTGTTCGGCCAGCCAGCCAGCATCGTCATAGCGGCGATCAGCGTTCAGCGCCGAATACACCTCCGCGAACTCGCCCCCTTGCGGGAACTTGTCGAGAAACCAGCGGTAACCTTCGACGCAGGCAGACCAAGCCTTGACGCGCTCCTTGGTGACTGCAAGGAGGTTGATGGGTTCGCGGATTGCGTTCATGCCGGCACCACCGTTTCAGCCAAGGGCCGCACGCGGGTGAAGGGGGCCTTGACGCGCTCGCCGTCCAGCAGGAAGTCCACGGTCATGTGGCCCACCCAGCGGGCGTGCGCCTCGATGGTCGGCGTGGAGTGCGCCCACGCGTTGGTGACGTAGCAGTGCTTGCCGTTGTGGTCATCGACCTGCTGCGCGCCGGCATCGGTCATCACGTAGGTCTCGTGGCCGATCCAGCCTTCGTCCTGCATCAGTTGCACGGCTTCTGCGTGCGTGTGGGCAGGGATCAGCAGATGGTCATAGGGCCGCATCCCCTCGGGGGTGCTGGGCTTGTAGACGTAGGCGTGGAAAAGCCGCGCCCTGGTGTTGTTCATGCTTTGCTCCCGGTCGCACCAGCCTCGGCGAGGCAGTGGGGTGCGGCGGGTGCAATCCTAGCGAAACGCTAGCGCTTGTCAATAGGTTTGTGCGAAACGCTTTTGAGAAGCTTAGGCCCAGCCCTGACGACGCGTATCGTTTTCACCTATCAGGGGGTGGTGCAATGAAATGGCGCGAGCGCGCAAGTTCCGCTGCTGCGGTCTACACGTTCTTCTGGATGTTGTCGTCAATTGCCTGGCCGCTGATCCTTTGGGAGGACAGAGACAACTGCGATCACCCAGGGCTGATTCGCGCGGCAGTTGGCGACTCGGTGTTTGGGCCGCTCTTGGTCGTCAATACGATCGTTCTGATCGTCGGCGCACTTCGCTTGAAAGATCGGCCCTGATGGTTCTCGCGCTCCTATTGGCAGCTAGCATCGCAGCGCCAGCCCAAACCCTGCGGTCGAAGGCTGTCCGCGCCGAGTTCCAACGCGCTCATCCCTGCCCATCGACGGGCAAGGCCATTGGCCCTTGTCCCCACTTTGTGGCGGACCACATCATCCCGCTATGTGCTGGTGGTGCAGACGCAGCAAGCAACCTTCAATGGCAGTCCATTGAAGACGCGAAGGCCAAGGACAAGGAAGAGCTGCGCGAGTGCCGCGCGCTGCGGCGTTAGTCGGCCGGGGGACTCTCGTCGGGCGCTCGCCCGGCGATGTGCACGGTCTCGGCCGTGATCGTTTGCTGCAGGATCACCGTATGCACCGTGCCGCTGAAAACTACCGGCTGTGTGTTGCTCTCATTGGCAGGCTGTCCCTCTGCCCGCTCACGCAACGCACGCAGGTCGGCTCTGACGTCCGCTCGCATGCTATCCCCCACTTGGCGTATTGCCAGGATGGCATTTGTAGCTGACAAAACGACACAAGTCAAAAGCGCCGTCTGCGTGCTGACGAGGCTTGTGGAGGCCATGGCAATCAGCGCCAGCGCTGCGACCACCATCGATACTGCTTGGTACATCACACATGATCGTATCCGATGTTGGCGAAGCCGGCATCGGGGAAAAGATCAACGGTGTGTTGTAGTGCGCGACAGAAGTGGCGAAGCCGGTTGGACTGGCTTAATCCGTGCGGCCTCCACTGCGTCAATCAGTTCGCGTGCGGTCAATTTTGCCTTCGGGCCCAGCTCGCGCTCGACTTCTGCAGCCGCCTCTTCCCAGGTCGCTGTGTAGGTGTATTCCTGACCGGGCGCCAGCAGCCTCATGATGGCTTCGCAAGTCTCTTGCCGATTGTCTGGGTCTGAAGCCAGCAATGGCAGAAGCACCTCGAGTTGGCGACGTTCAAGCCTGGAGCGCGCCGCGATTGATCGAGCCATCGACTCCAAAGCAGCAGCCAAGAGGGCCTGTTGGCTTTGCTTCGTCTGACTTGGTTTTGAGCTGTCAGCCTGAGCGTCTGCCCAGCCTGGGTACGCTTCGTCAAGCTTGCGGGCCAGCCGCGGCCCGACACCCCGGGGCTCCCCAGATGGCAGCTTGATCCCTTTGAGGATTTGCCAGAGGTTGTCGGCGCTGACGCCGGCCGCGTCCGCTACTGCGGAGTGCCCTCCCTCTTGATCGCAAAGGCGGCGCAAAGCCTCGACCAGGCTGTCTCTCGTCCCCATGCGGCATTGAAGCACCCCACCGGACCCACGCCCGTGCAAAACGCTTGACCCTGCGGCTAGCGATACGCTAGGATGTTGGCTATGGATATGCCCGCCAACGAACGTATTGCCCTGGCCGCGAAGGCAGGGGTCAACGAGCAGTACTTGTACCAGTGTCTTTCTGGCCGGCGAGACATGCGCGTCAAGTTGGCTGTGCACGTCGTGAGGTGCTCAGGTGATCGCGTCAAGCGGTGGGACCTGAGGCAGAACGATTGGTGGGAGCAGTGGCCGGAGTTGATCGGCTCGCCCGGCGCCCCCGCCGTTCCCAGGCCTCGCCGGCGGCGTGCTGTTGCGGTGGAGGCCTGACTTGTGCGCTGCCCGCTCTGCGCTTCGGACTGGCGAGACCTTGCCTCGTTGGCAAGGCACGTCGATCTCAAGCATCCGCACGATGCCGCGCACCTCACGGTTGCCGTCAAACCAAGCCTTGAATGGGGTGCCTCTCGCACCGCTCGGCTGCGTGCGATCAATGACGAGCAGGTCCTGCTTCTTCGGGCCGAACTCTTGAAAGCGGAGATCTGAATGAGAGAACTCACCTCGCGCCAAGCCGCCGTCCTGGCCTACGTCTGCAAGCACCGGGCCGAGCACCAGATTCCTCCGACTCGCGTTGAGATTGCGCGGGAGTTCGGCTTCCGCTCTCCAAACGCGGCCGAAGATCATTTGCAGGCCCTGGCCCGCAAGGGTTTCATCCGCCTTGCCAGTAACGGTTGCGCGCGAAATATCTTCGTTCTGCGCGAAGCACCGCATGGGGTCTGACATGCCGCGCCGATCACAACAAACCACGGGCAATCAAGAGCATTTCGACCGCCCCTGCGCGGGCTGCACGGGACCAGACAGTGCGCACGGCGTCAGCAGCCCAGGCCTCGGGCTCGGCGATGCGCTTCTCAGCCGCAGCGGCTTCACGTCGCCCAGGGGCAAGCTCGATGGGGAGCTTCCCAAGGTTCGCGTTCACACCGAGACGGTGGCTTTGTTGCAGCTTCGAGCGGCCGAGCATGGGGTTCCCCTGAGTGAGTTCGTTCGGATCGTCTTGGAGTGCGTCGCCTACGGGACCGACGCTGTGGCGAATTCTGAAGCCGAGCGCATTCGTCGTGTTGGCATGTTGGTGGGTGCCAGTGCATCCCAGGAGCGGCGATGAGCGAAACCAAATCCACCATCGTCGTTTCTGGCTATGGCCGCTGCGGCACCAGCATGGTGATGCAGATGCTGTCCGCCGGCGGCATTGAATGCATTGGCCCGTTCCCGGCCTTCGAGGTCGATGAGGTCAAGCACGCTGTCAGCGAATCCTTCATCCGCTTGGCGGCCGGGCGCGCGGTGAAAGTGCTGGATCCTCACCGGGTCGGCCTGCCGGGCGACGTTCGCGTGATCTGGCTGGGCCGCAACCACGAACAGCAGGCCATGTCGCAGGCGAAGTTCATCGCCTTGATGTTTGGCCGCGTGCCGAATCGCACCGATCGCCGCGCGATGGTGCGCAACTACGTGAAGGACCGACTGGCCGTTGCCAAGACCCTTCGGGGCCGCCCCGTGCTCGGCCTGTCGTTCGAAGAAATCATCGGCAATCCTCTGCTGGCCGCGGCAAAGATGCGCCAGTTTCTGGAGCCTGTCGCCAGCCTGGATGCCACCAAAGCCGCATCGGCCGTGATCCCCAGGTCACACCGCTGCATGCCTGGGCTCGAGATCGAGCTTGCGCTTATCAAAAGGTCGGCACGGTCTCCCTTCGCCACATGGTCAGGCCCTGGGCCTGCTGTGGTCGGTGCGGCAACCAACGGAAGCCAGGCATGACCCAGCAACTCACCCTTGAACTCGCTCGGGAGGCTGGCCACGCCGCCGCCCAGGCTTGCGCCGACAAGGCCGACAAACTGGACCCGGGATGGATCGCCGCAGCGGTCGAGTCCCTTCGCCGCTTCGCCCGCAATCAGCACGGCTGCTGGACCATCGAGCAGGCACGCTCGGTGATCGCCGAAGAAGTCACGGCTCCACATGACCTGCGGGCCTATGGGCACATCACAAGGGCCGCCATCAAGGCGGGCTACATCGAGCGAGTCAAGGGTGCCTATGCACCCGCCGCCAGCTCGCACTCTTCACTGAAGCCGATGTATCGGCGTGGAGCTCAGGCATGAGCGCGAATTCGTCCATTGAGTGGTGTGACCACACTTTCAATCCCTGGATCGGCTGCACGAAGGTCTCCACAACCTGCGGTGGCGGTGGCGGATGCGACAACTGTTATGCAGAGGTCAGCACGCCGGCTCGCTCAATGCGGATCCTGTGGGGCGCTGGCGCACCGCGGCATCGCACAGCGCCGAGCACCTGGGCTCAGCCGACGACGTGGAACAAACACCACGCCGAGTTCTTCGCCGAGCACGGTCGTCGGCAACGAGTCTTCTGCGCGTCACTCGCTGACGTCTTCGACAACGAGGTTGATCCCGCGTGGCGGGCCGAACTGTTCGCACTGATCGCCAGCACGCCGAACCTTGACTGGCTGCTTCTCACGAAGCGTATCGGCAATGTCGCCAAGATGATCGAGGCGCCGGGCATGCAGAAGGCGTGGCCCGCGCACGCTCGCCTCGGCATCACGGCGGTGAACCAACAAGAGTGGGACCGCGACATCGGCAAACTGCTGCGACTTGACGTGCCGAATTTCGTGAGCCTGGAGCCGCTGCTAGGCAAGATCGACATGCGCCTCGGTGGCGCGGCGGCTCCGGACTATGCGGAGCATCGCCCGCTACAGAGGCGGCCCGAATGGGTCATCTGCGGCGGCGAGAGCGGCTCGGGCGCGCGCCCGATGCACCCCGACTGGGCCCGCAGCCTGCGCGACCAGTGCGCGGCGGCCGGCGTGCCCTTCCTGTTCAAGCAGTGGGGCGAGTGGGTTGCCGCTGACGACGACTGCGGCACCGTAGTGCCCGTCACCGAGATCGTCGGTGATGTGCCTTGGCAAGAGGGCAAGCGCGTGCGCGTGCAGTGGCTGTCGCCAAACGGCGGGATCGTGGGGCACACGTTCGCGCGCCTCGGCAAGAAGGCCGCCGGCCGCCTGCTCGATGGCGTCGAGCACAACGGGTTCCCGGCATGAACCAACGCATGACCCAGCGCACCTCCCCGGCCTCCTGCGGCAACTCCGACAGCAAGCCCTTGGCCTACACCTTCAGGTGCGCCTACTGCAACAAGAACCAGCACATGAGCGTTGGTCGCAAGAAGACCCCGAAGGGGTGGAAGTGTGGGGAGTGCGCGAAGTGATCCGCATCGTTCACGGCGACTGCCGCGACCTGCTGAAGACGCTTGCCGACAACAGCGTCGACAGCATCGTCACCGATCCTCCCTATGGCCTGACGCAAGGCAAGAAGGGTGGCAGCGGTGAGGCCTCAGTGAACCTGAACACGCCGCAGGGCCGCGCTCGCGTCACAACCGGCTTCATGGGCATGAAGTGGGATGCCGACGTTCCCCCTGTTGAGGTGTGGGCCGAATGCCTGCGCGTGCTGAAGCCTGGCGGCTACTTGCTGGCCTTCGCCGGCACGCGGACGCAGCATCGCATGGCTACCCGCATCGAAGAGGCTGGGTTCGAGATCCGCGACTTGATCGCCTGGGCCTACGGGTCAGGGTTTCCGAAGTCACATAACGGCGAGTGGGGCGGAACAGCACTGAAGCCGGCCCTTGAACCCATCACCATGGCCCGCAAGGCGCTGGAGGGGACGGTCGAAGAGAACTGGCGCAAGTGGGGAACAGGCGCCCTGAACATTGACGGCTGCCGAATCGAACTCGATGGCGAGGTGATCGAGGCTTTCGGCAAGGGTGCTATTCCCGCCCGACATAACACCGAGACGCCGCGAGAAGCTGCCCCAATTCAACCGCGCGATGTGGCGCTTGGCCGCTGGCCCGCCAACCTCATCCACGACGGCAGCGACGAGGTGCTGGCTGCATTTCCTGACGCCCCCGGCCAGATCGCCGACGCCAGCATCAGCAGCAGCAGCAGGAAAACCCAGAACGTCTATGGCGCGATGAAGCGCGGCAATGGGCGCGATGGTGAGCCCAGCGCCGACAGCGCGAACGAAGGGGCCGTGGGTTTCAACATGAAGCCCGGCGCGCGGCGCGCTGATGCTGGAAGCGCCGCACGGTTCTTCTACTGTGCCAAAGCTAGCAAGCAAGACCGCAACGAAGGCCTCGAAGGCCTCGAAGGCCTCGAAGGCCGAGTGACCGATGACGGCCGACAAGTTCCGGCCGACAACGCCTACCAGCGCGGCAAGACGCAGCGCCAGAACCATCATCCTACCGTCAAGCCGACCGACTTGATGCGCTACCTATGCCGTCTGGTGACCCCGCCCGGCGGCGTGGTGCTGGATCCGTTCATGGGCAGCGGGTCTACGCTCAAGGCCGCCGAGCTGGAAGGCTTCGGCGCCATCGGAATTGAGTTGGATGCGGCCTACATCGAGATCGCCCGCCGCCGCATTGCCAGCGATGCGCCGCTATTTGCCGAGGTTGACCATGCGTGACTACGGCAAGGTGTACAGCCGCATCTGGGAGAGCGCCGACTTTCGCGCGCTCACCGAAGACGGCCGGACCCTCGTTCTGTACCTGCTGACCTGCCAGCACGGCACGATAGCGGGCGTGTTCCGCGTGCCAGATGGCTACGCCTGTGAAGACCTGCAATGGACTTCGGAAAGGGTTAGCGAAGGGTTCGGAGACCTGTTACGAAAGGGTTTCGCAGCCCGTTGCGAAACCACGAAATGGGTCTGGGTGACCAAGTTCCTGGAGTGGAACCCGCCCGAGAACCCGAACCAGTGCAAGGCAGCCCGCAAGATCGCCCTGGGCGTCCCCGATCAATGCGTCTGGAAGCGAGCATTCATGCGGGCTTGCGGGCCGCTGGTGGGCATTGATCCGCCTGTGGACAACCCGCCGCCTGCAAACCCTTCGGAAACCGTTCCTCAACCAGTAACAGTAACAGTAGCAGTAACAGGAGCAGGAGCAGTACCACCTTCGGTGGGGGCCCCGCCGAACGGTTCGCCAACCCCGCCCCCTGCGCCACCGGCCCCTGCCGCCAAGGCGGCAGCCACCAAGGGCTCCAGGCTTGACGCTGACTGGAAATTGCCCAAGGCCTGGGGCGACTGGGCGCTTGCCGAGTTCCCGCAGTGGGACGCCGCGAAGGTTCGCCGCGAAGGGGAATCGTTCCGAGACCACTGGGTGGCGAAGACCGGCAAGGACGCGACCAAGCTCGACTGGCAGGCCACGTGGCGCAACTGGTGCCGCAGCTCGATCGCGCACAAGGACGATCCGAAGCCAACGCCTGGGGCGCAAGGGTCGGCTGCCCCGGATGCCGCCGCCACGGCCCGCATGTTGGCGTCACGAGATTCAGGCGCGAGCAAGCCGCCGGCAGAGGTGGTCGCAAAGCTGGCGCTTCTCTCACCGCAACGGAGGCCCGCATGACCCCGCTCGAGATCCGCAAGGAGAACGCCCGCCGCGAGCGGGAAGAAGCCCGGGCCAGGGACCGCGAGGAAGCGCGCCAGCGGCGCCGGGCACTGCCACCTCGCCAGCCCGCGCCGGCCGAGCACCGGGCCAAGCTGGACGAGATCAAGGCCCGGCTTGCGAAGAAGGGACCCATCGAGCCATGAAAGCCACGAACTGCCTTCTCATCGACCCGCTGCTGGCGGAACTGGCGGCCAGGCCCCAGGGTTTCCGCCTGAGCGAAATCTGCGCGCTGCTGCCGAGCGTCAAGCGCCAGGCCATCAGCACGCGCCTGTCGATCCTCGGCCGGCGCGGCGACTACGCCACCCGCTACGTCGGCGAGCGCGAGTCTCACGGTGACGTGCTGGCGTACTTCGCCACCGAGGCCCTGGCCGATGCCTGCCCGGGCATGGTGAAGACGCGCGACGAGACCAAGGTGGTGGCCTACACCAACGTCAAGACCTGCGGCATCAAGACGCTGGAGGACATTCGCCAGCGTTGCTGGATCGACCCCGACACCGGATGCTGGGTTTGGAAGGGATCGTTTTCGACGCACAAGGGGCAACGTGGCCGCCCCCAGGCTTCCATCGACATGGGCCGCGGGAAGAAGCGCCGGACGGTCAGCGCGGCGCGCTTGGCCTGGGTGCTTTCTGGACGCACCATCGGCGACGAACAAGTGGTGTACCGAGCCAAGTGCACCAACAAGGCATGCGTGTTCCCGGAGCACGGTGGTTGCCGCACCCAAGCCGACGCGATGGCAGCACTTGCAAAGGCTGGCGTGTTCAAGCCGTCGATCGCCAAGAAGCGTGCGGCGCGCATTGGCGGCTTGAAGTGCGCCACGCCCGTGGAAACCGTGCGCGAGATCGAGGCCATGCTGGCGGCTGGGATGACCAAGACCGCCATCGCGGCCAAAGTCAATCTGTGCACGACGACGATCCTGAAGATCGCCCGCAAGCGCCACGTCCACAGCGAAGGCGCAACGTCGGTGCTGAAGTCGGGCAGCGTGTTCACGTTTGCAGGCAAGGTGCAGGTTGTCGAGCATGCCACCGCGCCGAAGAAGGCCCAGAAGCGCCGCACCTACGACGGCACCGAGAACCCGAACGCCAAGCTCACCGAGCAGCAGATCCAGGCCATCGCGCAGCGCTACGAGGCGATCAGGAAGCAGCCGAGGATTGCCCCCTCGCGCGATGCGATGAAGTGGCACGAACCACGGCGGGGCGACACGGTTGCGAAGATTGCGGCCGACCACGGTATCCAGCGTGAGCACGTGTCTCGCCTCATGGCCAAGCTTCGGGAGGCGCAGGCGGCATGAGCATCGCCCGCATTCGACGCCAGCTCAACGGCGTGCAGCCGGCCTACCAGGTGATCCTGGCTGTGTGGCAGTTCATCAAGCCATTCTTGGCTGAAGGACATCGGCTGCATTTGGAGGTCAGGGCCGACACGCGATCACTGGCTCAGAACCGAATCATGTGGTCGATCTTGGAGGACTTGTCGCGGCAGGTCATCTGGCACGGTCGGAAGCTGAAGCCCATCGAGTGGAAGGACGTACTCACGGCAGCGCTGAAGAAACAGGACGCCGTGCCGGGCCTGTATGGGGGATTCGTGGTGCTTGGACAAAGCACCAGCGAAATGACCATCGCCGAAATGGTCGACGTCATCACTTTGGGCCACGCCTTCGGCGACGAGCAGGGCGTCAAGTGGCGCCGCACCAGCCTGGGCCGCGATGTGCCGGACGAGGTGACTGCGCAGGACCAGGCGGCGCGCGAGGTGGTGCAATGCTGAAGCGCACCGAACCCAAGCCGCGCGCCTGCAAGGTGTGCCGGTCCCAGTTCACGCCGAGCCGAATGGGCCAGCGCGTCTGTGGGCCTGCCTGCGCGCTGTCGCTGGCCCAGTCCACGCGCGCCAAGGCCGAGAAGCGCCAGGCCGTGAAGGAGCGCAAAGAACTGCGTGAGAGGAAGAACCGCATCAAGACCCGCGGCGACTGGGCCCGAGAAGCGCAGCAGGCCGTGAATGCCTTCGTCAGAGAGCGCGACAAGGACCTGCCGTGTATTTCCTGCGGCCGACACCACCAGGGCCAGTATCACGCCGGGCACTACCGTAGCGTTGGATCGGCGCCGCATCTTCGCTTTGACGTCGAACGCAACATCGCACGGCAGTGTGCTCCGTGCAACACGCACCTGTCGGGCAACCTCGTGGCCTACCGAATCGGCCTGATTGCGCGCATCGGTATTGAAGCCGTTGAAGCCCTCGAAGCCGACCAGGCGCCTCGCCACTACTCGATCGACGACCTGAAGGCCATCAAGGCGCTTTACCAGCGCAAGAGGCGAGAAATCTCATGACCACAACGGCCGAACGAGTTAGGGAACTTCTGACCTATGACGCCGAAACCGGCCAGTTCTACTGGAAGCCTGGGCGTAAGGGTGTGCACGCGCGCCTGCAACGTAGGGCCGGCGGTGTTGCCCGCAATGGCTACATCCTCATCAGTGTTGACGACAAGCGGTACTACGCCCATCGCCTCGCCTGGCTCTGCATGACCGGCGAGTGGCCCAAGGACGAGGTGGACCACCGAAATGGCGTCCGCACGGACAACCGCTGGGCGAACTTGCGTGAAGCGAATCGGCAAGGACAGTCGCAAAACATGGCGACGCCTTCCAACAACACCAGCGGCTACCGAGGTGTGACGTGGAATCGAGCGCTCTCTAAGTGGCAAGCCCAGATTGGTCACTGCGGCAGGCAGCGCCACCTGGGCCTCTTCGCAACGCCAGAGTCGGCGCACGAGGCATATCTCGAAGCGAAACGAGAACTGCACACATTCGAACCCAGTGTGCGCGAGTCGGCCAAGCGCCGAGAACTGGAAAAGGCATGACCGAACCCGATGCCATGGCGACCATCGCCTTTCTGTCCAACGAACTGCGCCGGGCCGTGGAGACGGTGACGGCACAGCAGCACGTGCTGCAGCAAAGGCAAGCCGAGATCGAGCGGCTGAATTCGCTGCTTCCCCAGGACCCCAAGCCGGCGAAGGGGAAGCCTTGAGCGTGAACGACCTGCCACCGTCGATCATGGAGCGCTACGCCTCGGCGACTCGCTCCACCGACCTGACGCTGGCCAAGCTGGAGAACGGCGGGTTCCGCGATGCCGACCTGCTGATGGCCGCCGGCTACGCGGCCCGCCAGGACGAGCGCAGCCGACAGGCTTTGATGCTCAACCGCATGCTGGTGACCGGCGACTATGCCCGCCTGCCCGTGATGGCCGAGTACGCCTACCGCTGGGTCAAGCACGAGGCTTTCCGGCCCGGTGGCACGCTGGACAAGCGGATCAATCGGCGCGAGTGCATCGAGGTGTGCACGGTGACGCTGAAGTGGTGGCTGCGCAAGGTCTGTCCCCACTGCGATGGGCGAGGTGTCGAGTTGATCTACCCGGGCGCCCAGGTCACCAGCGCCAGGCCGTGCAAGCCGTGCGAAGGGCAGGGCAGGACGCCGCTGGACAACCTGGCCGGCAAGCACTGGCAGGCCGCCAGGTGGCTGGCCAGCGAGTTCGACATCCTGATCGACAAGGTTGAACGAGACATGCGAGCAGCGCTATCGCGGAGGCAAGGATGAGACCCTTCAAACGAATTCTTCTTGGGCTGTTTTCCCTGGCTGTTTTCAGTTGGCAATTCCACGAGATTTACGCAACGCGCGGGTTCCTTGCTGGCTTCATCACCGAAGTTATCGCCGCGTGCCTCATCGTTCCACTTGTGTTGCTTGTCTTCTGCTTTTTGAACTGGGCACTCGAATGAACGCAGCCAACGACGAACACTGGGACACCGAGGCCATCGCCAAATTCAGCGGCTGGTGCCGGCGCTACGTCACCGAAGACGTGACCAAGCGCCCCGACTTCCCCAAGCCGGTGATCAACAAGTCTCGCCGCATGCGCAAGTGGTCGGCCAATGCTGTGAAGGCGTGGCTCACCAAAGAGGTGAAGGCGTGATGTTCTGGCAGGGTCTGCGGATCCTTTCCAACCCGCTGGCCACAACGACGCGCCACAAAGTGGCCCGCTGGCCGGGCCGAAAGCGCCGCAAGAAGTGGCATGTGGCCAAGGAAGTAGTCCCTGGGTGCTTTCAGATCGCCGGCGGAACGTTGGTGATGCACCCGGTCATGGTTGAAAAACTGAAGGCGCAGGTCGCCAATGGGAGAACGTGATGAGCACTGAGGCAATGCGCAAGGCGGCGCAAGACGTGGTTGACGCCTTCGACAACTACGGCTGGGGGCCGGAATGCGGGGACGCCATCAGGTTTGGCTTGCGCGCCGCCCTCGCCGCGCCCGAGCCGAAGGCCGAGGCGGGGGGCATCCCGAAAGGGTGGGTGCCACTGCGGATCGAGTACGAACCAGGCTATCCCGAAGACGTTGCATTCGGCCCGCAGCGCATGATGGACCGGCTGAAGAAGTGGCTCGACAACTACTTCTCGAACATCGCCGCTGCCCCGCCCCACCCGCAGCCAGAGCAGGTCACCATCACTGCCGACGAACTGGCGAAGTACCAGCATGCCCACAGATGGGCTACCGAGTTGGCTGTGAACTTGGCACGGAAGCACTACCCCGAAGTCACGCAGTGGAAACCTCTTCCCGACTTGCTTGGCGTCATCACTCAACTCGACAACATGAGCACGGGCCTCGTTCGCGCTCCGCAGCCAGAGCAGGCAGCACAGGCGCCACACGAGCACGCTGTCGCCGCCCTTCGAATGGCTTTGCGTGACATGGAAGCCATTAAGTGCCCCGTCAGTGATTCGGGAGCGCTGGTCGGCTACTTCTGCAATCGGCTGAACGAGCAGGCAGCACAGGCAGCACAGGCGCGGGCGGGGCAGACCGAGCTTGACGAACTGAGGGACGCCGCCCGCGTGAACTTAGAAAACTACGAGTTCATGCGCGCGAAGGCTGACCGAGCAACAGCCGCCGTGTACCAGTTCCACTACGCGATGAAGGACGCCGGTTGGCACCCTGGCCGCACCGATGACAACCTGCCCGACATCATTCGAGCCAAGGGTGAGGAACTGCGCACAGCACTCGCAGCTCTCGCCGCCCCCTCGCAGCCAGAGGCCGGGCGGGTGGGGTTGACGGAGGCGCAGATTGCAGCCGTCGCCTTTGAGGCCATCGGGTACGACGGGACTGGATTCCAAGACGTTCACAGCGGTGACCTTAGGTGGTTCGCTCGATGCATCGAGCGCGCCCACAGCATCCCCGCAGCCAAGGAGTAAGCCATGAACGACTGGTCAGAAGTTGCGGCCGATGCCGTGGCCCACGAGGCGCGCATGGCGTCAGCCGCAATTCAGATTGCAGCAGGCTGTCACGAGCGCCCCAGCGCCATCTATCGGCCCGCCATCAGCACCGATGGCAACCAGTGGTGCGCACTGTACGGTGCCAACTTGCAAGACGGCGTTGCCGGGTTCGGCGACTCGCCTGCGCTGGCGATGGAAGCCTTCGACAAGGCGTGGTACGCGAAGCTCCCCGCAGCCAAGGCAGAGGGGGAGCGGTGATGGGCGATATTGCTGACGACCATTTCGTCCAACTCTTCTGGTCTGAGGGGACCGGCATCGGAGGCGACTGCGGAAGCGCCCCACCATGCGAACACCCTGCGTATGGAGGCATGGACGCATTCATTTGGAGAGCTACCCAGCCCAGGCCATACGGCTGCAAGTATTGCGGCAAGCCCATCGGATTCATTGACCGGAAGCCCTATAACTATTCCGATGGGTCGGCTCACCGCTGCCTCGCTGATGCGCGGCGTGCCGAAGCGAATGCAAAGGACCACCCATGACCACCCCAACCGACAGCGCCGACGAGCTGGCGCGGGCGCTTGAGCTTTCGCGCGAGTACGTCTTCAATGCATCGCAGAGGTTCTATGACGGAACCGGCGGCCAGGCAATCAGGAATGAGGCAACGCGCCGCCTCGCTCTGATCGATGAGGCTTTGGCCGCCTACCGAACCCGCCCAGCGCCGGGGGCTGCGGGGGAGGCTGACGCGCGAGGCTGGTCGATTGAGTATCGGCCGGGTGGAAAGCTCCACGGACTGTTCGACACGCAGGAAGAGGCTCAGGCAGAGGCCGACAAGGTTGGCGGAACCGCTCGGGCTGTTGCGCTCTACACCGCCCCTGCGCCAGCGCAGCGGATGAGCGAGCCGCCCGGGTGGCGCTTGGAAACTGGCGTCGGCGGCTTCGGTGAGAAGGGCGACCGCTGGGTGTGTGTGCGTAACCTCGAATCGCAGTGCGGCCAGGACTTCTACGAAGACCGCGACCCGCTGATTTTCAACTTCCTCGCGGCTTTGTGCGCCGCCTGGGGCGTGAAGGAAGGTGACGCAGCATGACCCACCCCACCGACCAGCCGCTGCCGTTGCCGGACCTGATCGAACGACTACGCGCCCGCACGTTCCGCAAAGTGGACAACATCGAGCAGGCGTTCAACGAGCAGGGCAACTTGACCCAGGGCGACGCGCTACTGCACGAAGAAGCCGCCGCCGAACTCGCCAGCTTGCGGGCCATTGCGTGCGATTGCACGACTCGCACTTCGCCTGACGGCAAGCAAGTGACGACGTGCGGCTCAGGGCAAATGGATCGAGCGCGTGATGCCGAACTCGCCCGCCTGCGCGCGGAGGTGGAGGCGGCGATGAAGGATGCGGAGCGGTATCGGCACTTGCGAGACTCCAGGCCCGTCTTGCTGTTGACGGGTTTTTTCGGGAACGGCTGTGTCAATCACCACATCACCGAAGTTGACGCCGCCATCGACGCCGCGCTCACCACCCGGAAGGACTAGCACATGGCAACCTACGAGAACATGGAACTGCTCGGGATGCAGATCGATTCCATCGACAACTTGCTGAGCGCGCTGAAGCTGCCGCTCCCTCCTGCTACGCACATCGCAGGGCTCACCCAGAACCTGGAAAAGATCGTCAAGAACCTGCGACAGGTCTACATCGCCGAAACGGGAGACAACCCATGGGAGTGACCACAAAGGACGAAGCGCTGGCGGCGATGGGTCGAATTTCATCGTCAACGCGATTTGTGATGGACGAGATTCAGTTGGTGCGCCAATACATCGAGAGCACGGCGCGAGATGCGGAGCGGTGGAGGTGGTTTGCTGGCGATTGCGACGGAGATTCGCAGGACGACCTTATCCAATACCTCAGCGAGAACGTAGCCTCACTGGACTACATCAACGCTTGGGCCGACACCGCCATCGCACAGAAGGACAAGCCATGAGCACATCGCGCGATATGCTGGAGGCGGCGGCTAGGGCAGCGGGGAAAGAACGGCCGATCCTCTTCTCGGCCCCGATGGTGCGCGCCATCCTGGCCGGCACGAAGACGCAGACGCGGCGAGTGGTGAAGCCGCGCGATCTGGCTTGGATGGATGAGCACCAGGGGTTGCGCGAGCCCTGCAACGCGGAGCGCTGCCCATACGGGCGGCCCGGGCAGCGGCTTTGGGTTCGCGAGTCTCATTGGTGGTTCAAGGATGAGCCTGACCACTCGTGCGGTTACTACCCGCCGAAGCTGACGCGGGAAGATGTTGAGTACCGCGCCGATGGCGACGATGGCCGAAAAGCCTGGCGCCCCAGCATCCACATGCCACGCTGGGCCAGCCGCATCACGCTGGAAATCACCGGCGTGCGCGTCGAGCGGTTGCGGGACATCAGCGAGGCGGATGCTATTGCCGAGGGCATCACGCGCGACCGTGACGGCCACGGCTGGCAGGTTGAGGATGGTCGGCACTACAGCGACGACCCGCGCGAGAGCTACGCCTCACTTTGGGAAACCATCAACGGCCCCGGCTCCTGGGGCGCCAACCCCTGGGTCTGGTGCATCGCGTTCAAGCGCGTCCCGGGCGATAGCTGAGGCGCAGAGGTGTTGACCGCCAAGCAAGCCGGTGCGGTTGTAAAGACTCTTCACTTTTGCGCTACAATGCCGCCCCATGCGCTAGGCTGGAAACCCCAACCCCGTCCCTTGACCGGGACCCTGCCGAAAGGGAATGCGGTGGCAGGTCAGTCGAAACGCCAAGGGCTGCCTCGATCGGGTGGCCCTTGGTCTTTCAAGCGGGCGTAGCTCAACTGGCAGAGCGCCGTCCTTCCACGTCGGAGGTTTCCGGTTCGAGCCCGGGGGCCCGCTCCATCAGATCCGAGCCGCAATGTCCTCTGGTCGCTCCCGGTAGTACACCTCGGTGAGCTGGCGCAGGTCCAAGTGTCCTGAAATCCTGGCCAGGGTCAGCGCGTCGACCCGGCGCGACATGAGCGTCAAGGCCGTGGCCCGCGTGTCCCGGAACGTCAGCCCTTCGATCATCACCTGGTCGCGGTACTTGCGAAACAGCGCGTCGGCCGAGCCGGCGGTGAGGGTGAACAGCCTGGCCCGCTTGGCCCGCTTGGCGTGCTCGAGCAGCAGTCGCCAGTGCTTGGCGGACCTGCGCGGCAGCGGCACCAGCCGGGTGCCAACCCGTTCGAGGGTCTTGTGCGCACCCAGGCGCAGCACTCGGCGCTCGAGGTCGAGGGTTTCGGTAGTGGCGCCCAGCATTTCGCTGGTGCGCATGGCGGTGCCAAGGGCCAGCAGAAACAGGTAGGCTAGCTCGCCGGTCTTGTCCCCTGGCGGCCGGCCGGTGACGTAGCCCATTCGCCGCAGCAGCAGGCGCGCCTCGCGCCAGGTCACCGTGCGCTCCCGAGCCGGATTGTCGCCCGGCATGCGGATCGAGCGGAACGGCGAGGCCTCGGCGCACCAGCGCCATTCCTTGGCGGCGATCGACCAGACGTTGCGGAACAGGTTGATGTCGCGCTGCACGGCCCCCTTGCTGACCTTCTGCAGGCGGTTGTCGCGCCAGGCCGACCAGTCGGCCGCGGTCATCTTGTGCAGCACCTTGGCACACAGGGCAGGGTACTCGCGCCGCATGTAGGCCAGCCGGGCTGATTCCCAGCGCTTGCCGCGCTTGTGGGCCGTCACCTCGCGCTCATAGCGGTCCAGGGCATCGGCCAGGGTCTTCTTGGGGTAGGCGCCGCGCAGGCCGGCGTGGATCTCGGTCTCCACCTCGGCGGCCCAGCGGCGAGCCTCGCGCATGTTCGGCAGGGTCTTGCTTTGCTCCGGCGCGCCGGCGATGCGAATGGTGGCCTGGGTGCCGTGTGGCCACTTGGCGCTGGGGCGGGGCTTGAAGCTTGCCATGGACTGCCGGAGTTGCTGCCGGACGATTGCCGGAGTTCGTGGCAGAGTTTATCTGTGCTCCCTTGGGTTCAACCGGGTTTCCCGTGGAACCGGCCACGAGGGAAAGCTGGGGTTTCCCGCTCTTGGCTGTGCTTATCTGGGGTTGTCACTGGTGCCCGGGGCCGGACTCAGAGACCGTTGATTTGTAGGGGTTTTTCGCAACGGTGCCGGAGTTTTGCCCCACTGCTGAAACCCAGATGAGCCCGGATGATAGCCGCAGGGGTGCATTCATGCCCACGCCGCGACGCGACCTGGCGCGACAATCGGCGCCATGCGGGCAGCGGTGTTCTGGCTGGTGGTGGGGTTGGTCGGGTGCGGCCAGCAGGCGCCAGCGCCGGCGCCGCGCGCGCCGGAGAAGACCAAGGTGGTCGATGTGATCGACCTGCCGGGCGAGGATGGACGGGTCTACGTCATCGACTCGCCGGCGGCAGTGGAGCACGTGAAGTGCTTCCTGCACGTGCGGGGCGTGGCAAGCACGATGGCCTGCGCGCCGCCCCGCATCGAGTTCCCGTCTACCGAGCCGGCGCCGCGGTAGCCTCGCGCCGGGCGAAGGCCGGCGGCTTCGAGACCTTCTCGTAGGCGTCGAGCTCCTGGCCACGCTTCTCGATCTCGGCCATGTAGTCCTTGATCAGCGTTTCCTTCTGCTCGTCGGTGAGGCCCTGGTTGTGGAGCTTCGACTTCAGCCGCTGGGCGACCTTCTGCATGCCCAGGCGCATCACGGCCAGGTTCTGCTCCCGGGTCAGCTCGGGGTCGATGCCGTAGACGTTCATGCCCACGAGGCGGCTGGCGGCCTGGCCAAAGGTCGATTTCTGGTCCCCCTGCCGGTTGGTGGCACCGGTGCTGGCCTGGGCCAGCTTGCCACCGTACTCCGGACCCAGCAGCCACATCGGGCTCACCACCCCATTGCTGCTCAGGAACGGCGGGGCCATCAGGTCGTAGGCGTAGGCCGTCAGCGAGGCGGCGCGCTCCATCGGCGGATCGTCTGGGTTCACGATGTCGCGGCCGGTGAAGGGGTCTTCGTTGGTCCGCATGGCCGTCATCACGTCGGGCAGCGGGCCGCCGAAGATGCCCAGGCTCTTGATCGCGCCCAGCACGTCCGCCTCGGCCAGCTTGCCGGCGAGTTCGGTCCACTGGGCCCAGGGGAAGAAGTAGCTCAGGTCCACCGCCTGCAGCCGGCCCGCGTCGTCGCGCCAGGGCAGGAATGCCATGTGGCCCTTGTCCTGCATCCACTTGGGCAAGGCCTTCTTGAGTTGTTCCCACTCGTCATCGTCGCCACCGAATGCGGCCTGGGCGGCCATCTGCATGCCGTACATCAGGCCCACCCATGGCAGGAAGCGATGCGGCGCCAGCAGCGCCACCTCGGCCAGCCGCGGCAGCACCTTGCTGGTGAACGTGACGAACGGCGCTCCCACCGGGGCGTTGCGGGCGTAGCGCAGGTTCCTGTCCAGCAGCGAGTAGTCGAACAGCCATTTCTGCGCCTCGAGCGCGGCCTGTTCCTCGCTCAGGCCTTGCCGGGTCATGGCGTCGATGATCTTGACCGTCTTGAACATCGCCTCGGTCGCCTGGTAGGCGTCGCCGGCAAAGTCGGCGATCGCCGCGGCCACGCTCTTGATCGCCACCAGAGGGGTCATGCCCTTGAGGTCGCGCTCGAGGTCCAGCAGGTCACGCTTGGCGCGGAACAGTTCTTGAGCCTGGAAGGTCGATTCCGTCACCCCGTACTTCTGGGCGACCTGCCAGTGCACGCCGTTGTTGCGGATCTGGAGGATGGCCCTGGCCATGAGGTCCGGCATGCGATGCAGGGGGACCCCGGACAGTTGCAGCATCACAGCGTTGCTGATGGCGTTGCGAATCTGGCCTGGGGGGTTCAAGGCCACCTTGCTCATCTTCCAGAGCTGTGTGGCCTTGGTGCCCAGGCCACCATAGCCAAGGATCTTCTGCGCCCAGCCCGGGTCCTTCGGGATGAAGTCCTGGGTGCCCATCAGGTCGTCGTAGATTTCCTTTCGGACCAGCAGGCCACGCAGGCGGCCGAACTTCGCCTGATCGGGGATCTGGCGGAAGTCCTTGTTGTGGAAGTCGACGTTGCCCAGCGCCTCCTTGGCCTGGGCTTCCATCTTCTCGGCGATCTCGGTGGCCTTGGTGCGGTTCGCGGGCTCGGGGTAGTGGCGGGCGCGCTCGCGCAGTGCTTCGGCCTCGGCCTTGAGCCAGAAGGCAGACACCTTGCGGCCATTCCAGGTCGTCATCGACTCCGGGGCAATCCACTTGTCGTTCTGGCTGATCTGGTCCAGCCAGTCCAGCAGGGCCATGTCACGCATGGGGCGGGCAATGGCTGTGGCAGCGAGGAAGGCGGGATCCTTCACCTCGCCCAGCAGCACGTCGCGCACCTCCTGGGGGATGTCCTTGCGCGCCTTCAGGTAGCCGAGGTTCGAGACCTTCTTGCCGGCGCCCATCGCACGCCAGTCGCCCTCGTCCAGCAGGTGAGAGAGGTACAGGCGGGGCAGGTAGCGGTCGCGGTATTCCTCGCGCGACTCTTCGGGCAGCAGGCCGCGTTGCACCAGGGCGTCGCCCACGGTGTTGATGTAGGCCTTGGTGTCGACGGCGAGCTGGCGCACGTCGGGCTCGTGGATGGTGTCTGGGTTCGCGCCCCGCTCGGTGAGGTAGGCGTAGACCGCCTTCTTGTCGTCGGGCGTGGCCTTGCGGAAGGTGTGGCGGATCTCGCCGGCCACCTTGTCGATCGCCGCGATCTTGCCCAGGGCGCGGTAGCGCTGGGCGAGGAACTGGTCGGTGTCGGGCAAGCCACCCAGGCCGTTCACGGCGCTGTCGAAGCGGGCGAGGGAGGCCTTGACGCGGGCGCGGTAGCCCTTCTTCACCGCGGCGGCCTCTTGGTGGTCGGCGGCCACGGTGTCGTCGCCGGCGCGGCTCAGAAGGATGCTCGACTCGTTGGGATCGAAGTTGCCGTTGTTGCCGATGGCGGATTTGATCTGCTCGGGCTTGAAGGCGACGATTTGCGTTGAGCCCCCCATTAGGTCGCGCTGCGTCAGGTCCTTCTTGTTGCCGGCGAAAATGGCCCCGTCATAGCCTTCGGCCGCGTACTTCTCCCACTTCCACCCGGCGGACTCGATCGCTGATGCATCGAGGTAGATCGGGTTCTTGATGGCGAGGTAGACGGGCATGACGTTGCCGCCGGCGCGCACCTTGCCATCCCACCCACCAGACTTGGCGACGAATGAATAACCGGTGTCCGGCGTGAAGTACGGCGCGACGTTGCTCGGTCGGCTTTCCACCGTCTTGGTGATTGCGCCGCCATTGCTGACAAGCCGCTCCAGGTCGCGCACACGGCGCTCGCTGTCAGGGTATTGCTCTCCCGGGCTGTGCTCTTGAAGGCGCTTCAATTCGGCTCGGCGGAAGGCCAGCGCCTTCTCGGGGCTCATGGATTCGAGGTCGCTCAACGTGCCGTAGTGGTAGGCCTGCGGGCGAGCGTTGTAGTCGCCATTGAAATCCCACGAGTCGGCGCGCTCCAGCTCCTTGCCGCCCTGCCTCCACACGCGCTGATCGGAACGCGAGACGAACTCGGTGAAGTCCTTGTCGGTCCCGTGATACACCACCAGCGGCTCACCTTTTGAGTCCACCACCTTACTGCCTTCAAACCAGCGTTGGAACGCGGGGGTTTCGGTCTGCTTTGGCACACTGAGCGCCGGCGCGGCTGCGGCGGTGTTCACACTCGGCTCGCCCTGCAGCCCAGCCCGGGTCAGCCCAGCGACCAGGCTCTCCACCATGTCGTCGGTGAAGCGCAGCTTGATGCCCATGGCGTCAGCCACCTTGCCGAGCCACTCGCGGATCATCTTCAGCAGGCGGTCCCATTGGCGGATGCCCTTGGCTTCGCCTTTGCCGGCGAGGTCGGCGAGCGCTTCGTTCGTGGCTTCCTCCACACCGATCTTGAAGCGGCGCATGTTGGCGTCGGCGAGGTCTCGCACCTTCTTGTTCGTGGCGTAGATCTGGCGCAGCAGTTTGCCGCCTTCTTCGCCGAAGGTGACCTGCAGGCCGCGGTGGAAGGCCTCGTGCAGCACCACGAAGGCCATGTCGTTGGCATCGCGGAGGTTGCTGGCCACCACCCAGACCTCGTCCTCCTTCGGGAAGAAGGCGCCGCGGGCATGGCCTTGCTTGTCCTTGGCCAGGATCGCATCGCGGCGGGCCGGGGGCATGTCTTGCACCGTGGCGGCGACGTGGATTTTGCGCACGCCCATGTCTTGGAGCTGGGCGGCAACGGCACGGGCTTCGGTGATGTCCAGGCCACTCACCGAGCCGCGCTTGAACAAGGGCAGGCCGTTGGCGGCCTTGGCGCGCATGGTGTCGGTGATGTCGAAGCCAGGATGCTCGATCACATCAGGCTTGGCCGTCGTGCGCTCGATCATCCCGCCGAACATCGTGGCGGTGTACTCGCTGATGTCGGGATGAACGATGGCCACGTCGAAGGGGATTCCTTCGTTCAGGCGGTGCGTCAGCTTGCGAAGGTCACCCTCCACGATCGTCCGGTTGATGGCGAAAGGCTCGTCCCTCCCGGTGATTGGGTTGCGCCTGACGTCGGGGCCGTTCTGCTTGCTCAGTTCGTAGAGGTCGCGGACCTGCTTGTCGGTGGGGATGGGGCCGACGTACTCGCTGGTGCGCTGGTAGTCCAGAACCTCGTGCGGAACAGCCACGCGATCAAGTTGACCACCCAGCTTGCGCAGCACCTCCTTGGCCGCGGCCGGCACAATCTTGTCGTAGAAGGCGCGCATGCCTTCTCCACCCACCTTGAGGTCCAGACCTTCGAGTTGGCGCACGTCATTGCCATACCCGGTCTGGTGAGAGACGGGTGAAGCCAGCAGGCGATCGGCCACTTCCTTGCCGATGTAGTCCCCCAGCTTGTCCAGAGGGATGCGCTCATCAATCGCCGTGGTGTCTTCATTGGTCCACGCGCGCAAGGTGCCCTCAGTGGGGGGCGCGCTGTTGGTGCCCTTCGCGCTCACAGGCCGAGTGTGCAGTTCGACCTTCTTGATCTGCTTGGCCAGGCTGTACCGATCGGCCGACTGGTCGCCATTGACGAATGCCACGCGGTCGTAGCCTTCATCGACAGCCATCTTCACGATGCGCTTCAGGGCCAGGGCCAGCCACTTGTCGGTCTTGTCGACAAATGGGGCGCGAGGCACGCCGCCACGGCTTGGCGCCATCGCTACCGTGCTGCGCTGTTCCTCGATCACATCGTATCCACCCTCCGGCACTTCGCGCACAACAAGGCGAGCCTCCATGTTGTCGCCAGGGTTCGGCGGCGGGTTGCGTCGAATCCAGTTCTGCGCGGCCTCTTCGGTGTCGAATCGATCCAGCGTGTCGACTGCCTGCCAGATGGTGGTCTGCGGGATCATGTCGACCTGGAATCCACCTTTCTTCCCGGTCTGCGCCCAATCCGATTGGAGCTCTTCCACGAAAAGGACCTTGCGGCCCTCGGCGTCGGTGCGGTCGTTGACGCGGATGTGGGCGAGGATGTTCGGCTGCACCCAGTGGCCGGACTTGTAGTTCTCGCGCGCAGTCTGCGTGACCCACGTTGGACGACCCTTGTGGTCTTCGCCCATCACAGTCTTCTCGTGGTTCTGCAGCGTCAGCAGCACCTCGCGGTAGTTGGTGCCACCGGGTAGGGTATAGGTGCCGTACTTGGTCCCGTTGTTGTCGTCTGCGGCGGCCTCTTGCTGCTGGCCGAGCTCTCGGGCCTGGGCCTGAATGTCGGCCGGCATCGGGGTTTCGGTGTCTTCCACCGCGTCCCACGACTCGGTGTTGCCGTTGTATTCGAAAGCCACGTCGTCCGATCGACGGACCAAGGCCACGAGCGTGCCGTCCATGTCGATTTCAACGTCGTATCCAGCAGCCTCGATGGACTGGCGAAGCGATCGACGGTAGTCGGGTCGGTCCTGGCCAAGTACGGTCTCGGTGACCTTCACGCCGTTGGCGTCGAGATAGTCCACCACCTGCTGCTTGGTGACCTTGCCGGGCTGAAGCGCCATCCATTCCTTGATGCCTGACCACTCCACCTCATCGGCCTTGACCTTGCCCTTGTTGATCCAGCCTTGCAGCAGTTGGGCCCACGATTCGGCAGTGCCTTGCACCAGAGGTGCGGTCTCGATCTGGCGGGAGAGTTCGGAGTAGAAGGGCTCGGTGCGCGAGAGCAGTGCAACGCCGGAGTCGGTCTCCTTGGTCTTCAGTTCACCAACGAAGGCATCGAAGGCCTTGTTGATCGCCACGCGCTCCTGGCCAGCCGGGAATGGCCGCTTGAAGCCCCACGGGGTCGGGATCCCGGCGTTCTCTGGACCGTAGTTCAGGAACCGGCTCACGCCGCCGCGCTCGGCGATCTTGTCCTCCACGTAGCCCTGGAAGGCCCGGGCTGCCATTTCGTGCGGCGTGGTCCAGTAGTCGGTGCCACGGCCTTGGTCCAACTCCTTCGCGTTCATGGCGAAGTCGGTTGGCACCATGCGGGTCTTCTCGGCACCGGACTGGGCATCGGCCAGCATCTTCAGGCGCTGGCTGTAGCGCTCCATGTAGCCGCGCAAGTTGTCGAAGATCCCGCGACGGTTCGTGCTGTCGAACCCGCTGCGCCCGCGCACCTCCTTGTAGATCGCGCTCAGGCGCTCCAGCGAGTCGTTCGTCCAGCGCGATGCGGCCTTGGCCTTGCTGATCGGGACGGTGCGCCAGTCGGTCGTAATGGTCGCCATGTCTCCATCCAGCATGGCCTTGGCGATGGTGTCGAACTCGGCCAGTTGCTCGGCTGTGGCAGGGGCCTTGCGCGAGCCGTATTGCGCGGTCTCAGCAAGGCTGCGGCGCAGAGAGTCCAGTTGCTGGGCAAGGTCTTCCTTGGCGCGTGCCGTGAACTGATCGGCCTTGGCCGTGTCCTCCACGTAGCCTTCGCCCTTCTTGAACATCGTCCGCATCAGCGTGTCGTAGGCCGAGCGCAGTTCGGCGCGGACGCCCGAGCGGTCGCCACGGAAGCCGCTGCTGGCCATGTCGGAGCCATCGCCAGCGATCTTCAGCGTGCGAGTGCCGTCCTTCTGCGCCTCCCAGGTCGCCGATGCCTTGCCGTCCTGCCGGGCAAAGTAGTGGTCCAAGCCATGAAACCATTCGTGCGCCAGCGATCCGGCACCGCTTTCCTTGGTCAGGTTGATGACGGCTCGGTCGGGTTCGTAGTGCGCTCGCGCGCTGCTCAAGCCGTGGCCCCGTGCGCCGAAGGCAAGCGCGAGGTCGCCGTTCAGGCCCAGGGCCAGCGGCGGCACGTTGAGCACATCGGCGAGGTCCATCAAGCCGTCCCAGGCGTCGTTCATCAGCCCCTGGCGCTCAATCTGGTTGTTCCAGTTACCGAACTCCACTCCGCGGAAGCCAAAGGTCTTGGCGAAGTCTTCGGGCTGCACGTCGCCCTTGCGGCGCTCAGGGCCCGTGCGCTTGCGATCAGGCGGAAGCGGCATGTCCGCTTCGCCGAACGTGGTGTTGGTCTCGATGATCTGCACCGGATGGGAGACCATGTAGGCCATGGCCTCGTCCCGGGTGTCGAACTGCTTGTCGACCACCTTCACGCGCTTGCGGTCGCTGATGTCGCGCCAGATTTCGTACTTGCCGTCGCGGGTGGCCACGGCCCGGTGCTTCAGGCCCACGGCTGCGATGGGGACGAAGGCCTCAGCCTCTTCCTTGGTGGCGAAGGTCTGGCGGCCGACCTGCTTGGGCTGGCCCATGAAGTCGGTAGAGCGCGAGTCGCTGATGACCCACCGGCCCTCGTCGCGCGGAGAGTCGATCCGGCCGGCGGCCTTGACAATCTGGGCGATCTTGAAGCGGCGGGCCCAGGCGGGCCGTTCGTCTTGGGTGCTGGCGCGGCGCGTGCGTGTTTCTCCACCCTCTGCCAAGTCCTTGCGGGCGCCGCCGATCTTTTCGCCAACGTCGGTGATGGGGGCGGCCGGCGCCGCCAGCAAGTCCTGCTGCCCGCCCGCAGTACCCACGTCCACAGCCCGATCGCTTCCCGTCAGCCGGAAGTCGCCAACCTGGGCGTCGACCTGGGCCTTGCGCTTGGCGTCTTCCTTGGCCTTCTTTTCGGCAGCGATGGCCGCGGCCTCGCGGTCGGCTTTGGCCTGGGCTTCGGCCTCGGTTTCGGCCTGAAGCGTCAGCCCTGGGCGGGCTTCTTCGCCTTCACCCGGTGGGCCGCGTGCGCCATGATCTTCGACGCCGCCTTGGTCGCCTGCTCGCGTTGCTCCGGCGTCAATTTGCGCATCAGCTCTACCGTTTCGGGCGAGAGCTTCATCGAGCGCAGCTTGGAGGGCGGCGTGGAACTCATGCTCCGATTGTCCTTCAGTTTGCTTGGCGATGTCCTCCTGAAGCGCTTCAGCGTCGATTCCGGCCTCGATGGCGTTGGCCAGCAGGCGGTCGGTTGCCTCGCGCACTTCAGGGCTCAGGGTGTCCAAGTTGACCACGGGCTCACCTTCGACAGCCCATTCCTTCGCGGCCTCGCGGTCCAGTGCGTACTGCACGAACCGCTTTTGCTTGGCGGTCATGGGCTCGCCGGCCAGCGCGCGGTCGATGGCCTGGTGCGCCTCGGTCTCGCTGATCTTCCCGCCTTCCTCGGGCCGGTTGCGCCACAGGTCCGAGCCGATCCACGGCGTGCGGCCGATCACGTCGCCCTCGCGGTGCGCGTCCGGGCTGTTGGGGTCGATCGCGGTGCGCGGGTCGCGGATGAGTTGTCCACCCTTCTGGGCCCAGCCAATGTCGGCCCGGGCGCCTTCGAGCATCTGGCGCGAATCTTCCGACTTCAGGCGGGGGTCATCCAGCGGCGTGAGGCGGCTGCGTTCGATCTTGGCAGGGCGGGGCGCAGGCACTCCAATACCCGCTTGCGCCCCTTGCTCCGACGACGATGGTTCGGACGGTTGGGCTAGCAGCCCTTGCCGCCCTTGCCCTTGCCGCCCTTGCCCTTCGATTTGGCCATTGGCTTCTCCTTCAGAGGTTGGGGTCGCGCTTTCCGGGGCGACCGATGCCGTGTCCTTCTGGACTCCAAACCACTTGTCTTTGGTGCTCACCGCACCAGCCTTCTTGATGGCCTCCACAGCCTGCTCGTCGGTGACGTTCGCCGGGACCACGATCGGCTTGTCCGTCTCGTAGTCGGTCATCGCGTACTTGCCCTGGTAGGGCGTCAGCGTGCCGTCCTTGTTCGGGCGCAGTTCCACCGTCTCGGCGGTGTTTGGCATGCGGCCGACCTTGCCGATCACGCGCGGGCCGGCGGCCGGCGTCGCGGCGGCGGCCGGCTTGATGTTCGGCCAGTGCTTCGAGTTCTTGGCGATCGCGCGCGTCTTGCCGGTGGCGTCCACCAGGGTCACGGCCGCCTTGCCCATCTTCTGGACGGTGTAGGGCGTGCCGTTGAGGGTCACGGCCTGGCCAGCCTTCAGTGCATCGTCGCGTCCTCCTGGTCGAACGTCGCCAGCGTTGCCGCTTGATTCAGCGCTCGCCGCAGGTCGGGCGGCATCAGGTGCTGCTGGTCCGCTTCGGTCCAGATTTGGATTTCCAGCGCCTGGTCCGGCGTCAACAGCCCCAGGTCCTCCAGGGCTTGCAGTGTCAGAGGGTTGCGCTCCAGGAGAAACAGCACGTCCAGACCCTCCTGCGGTGTAGCTGCTCGGGAACTGGTGGGCCAGCCGCAGCAGGTCCTGAATGGGCGCCTGAAGGCGGATCACCCGGATCGGCTCGCCCGCGTCGCGCGCGGCCAGCCACTGGTGCGTGCCGTCCAGGATGCGTCCGTCCTGGCTCACCAGCACGGCGCGGTTGCCGCCGGTGTAGTCCACGGCCGCCTGCACCTTCTTCGGGCTGAACTCGGCTTGCGTGGGGGTCAGGGTTGACGGATCGACCGTTTCCTCCTGGTGCTCCACGCCACGGGCGTTCAGGAAGTTCACCAGCGCGCCGCGGTGCTCGGCCTTGATCTGGGGCATCTGCTCGCGCGGAATGCCCAGGGTGCCCGATTCGGGGGTGAAGGCCGACCAGTTGCGATTGATCGGCTGGCCCTCGATGGGGCCGGTCGGCGCCGGCGCGGCGGCCGGGGTGTCGCCGGCCAGGATGGCGCCGGCATCGAAGCGCGGCGCGGGCGCGGCAGCGGGCGACGGCGCTGGGGCGGGTGCCGGCGGCGCGGCTTCTTCCTGCGCGGCCTGCGCCTTCTCGGCCAGCGTCTGCTGGAAGCCGGCGGCGGCGCCCGGCTTCTTGACCAGGTTGCGGCGCTCGAGCGCGTCCAGCGCGCGGCCGACGTAGGCCACGGCCTGCCCGGGGTCCTGGTAGGTCTTCGTTTGGTCGCGCAGCGCGGCGGCAGCCTTGGGGCTCAGACCGTAGGCGGCGGCGGCCTCGTCAATGGCGTTGGCGATGAGCTCGTGGGGGTCGACCTGCGCCGGCCGGGTGTTGGCGATGGTCTGGTCCGCGCGCTGCAGGGCGTTGCGCGTCGTGCCGATGGCGGCCGGGCCACCACCCATCACGGCAGTCTGGGCCACCGTCACCTTCAGCGTCTCGCCGGCCTGGTCCAGGTAGTCGGCCAGGGTGGCGTTGGGTTGCAGCGCGGCCGGGCCGGCCTTGTCGGCCAGGAACTCGATGAGCGTGGTCAGTTGCTCGCCCGGGATCTCCTTGGCCAGCATTTCGCCGGCGGCCTTGGCCAGTTGGCCGGTGGGCACGTGCTTGCCCAGACTGCGCAGAAGCTTGATCTGCTCGGAAAAGCCGAAGCGCTCGCCCACGGCCTCGGCCGCGCCGAAGATGCCCGCCCGCTGCAGAGATTCCTCGGGGCTGAACCCCGCGTCGCGGCCGTTGCTGTACTCGGCCAGGGCAGTCTGGCCGAACAGGGTGCGCAGCGCCGGGCCACCAATGGTGCCCACGGCCATCGCCGGCGCGGAATTCAGGATCGAACTGGTGACGTCGGCCACCAGCTTGTCGTTGCCCTTCAGGTCGACGGTCGCCGCACTGCCGAACTGGTTGGCGTTGCGGTTGGTCTCCGAGGCGAAGTCGGCCACCTTGTCGGCGCCGAACAGGTCGGCGGCCAGGCGCACCGCACCCACGCCGGTCTGGCCGAGCTGGGCGAAGCCCGAGGCGGCGCCGCGTGCCACCGGGTTGGTCGTGGTCTGGCGCAGGCGGGCGGCCAGGTCGGCGCCCAGCGGCATCGGCGAGGCCTCGGCCGGCGCGGCGGCGCGGGCTTGATAGGCGGGTTGTGCGGTCGGGTCGATGCTGGCGCCACTGGCCGCCTCGATCGGCGCTTGCGGGTAGGCCAGCGGCCGACCCATGCGGTTGCCTTCGAGGGGGTCCGGCTCAGGGTAGGGTGATCCCTCGGAGCTGACCAGGCCGCTCGCTGTGTTGAGCGCAGCGTCGCCGGCCATTCCGGCCATCCCCTTGAGTGCATCGCCGGCCGCGCCTGCCACATCGCCGGCCGTGGTGTCTCGGCCGGTGGCCACGAAAGGCTTGGCCTCGGCTCGCGTCCCGCCACGGCGCGGCTCGCCGGGCCTGACCGGTTCAGCCGGCGGCGCCGCGGTGATGCTCTTGATGGCCGCGCCAGCGCGCTCCAGCAGGCCGGGCTTGGGTGCCGGCGGCGGGCTGGCGGAACCCCAGTAGTCGTCCGCCGAGGGGGTCTTGCCCTTCGGTGGCGCGTCAGCCGTGGCGGTGCCCCAGTATTCGTCCGCGCTTTGCGGGCCGCTCACTTCAGCAGCCCCCGTGCACGCATTTCGGACTTCACCTTGGCGACTGCTTCATCCAATTCCATGCCGTCTCGGCGGAACTGGTTCACGCGCGCCGCGGCCCGGTCGGTCAGGTCGCCAGGGCGAACTTGCTTGGTGATGGGGTCTTGTTCGCCGATGCCGGCCTTGGCCAGGGTGTCCAACAGGTTCTCCTTGTCCCTCACCTCGTCCTTGGGCTTCTCGGTGGACTTCTTCAGCCCTTGATCGGCGGCGTAGCGGCTCGCACTGGCGTGGATGTTGGCGCTCTGCAGGCTGGTCGCGTTGTCAGCCGCCGAGCGCTTGTCCAGCCGGTCCTGCTTGAACTCTTCCAGCCCGCGGGCGTTGGTCGCCTTGACGCCTTCGACCATAACCTCGCGCTCGCCCTGGGCCTTCTGCTTCTCGCGTTCCTTCTTGGCCTCGGCCGCGGCAGCCGCCTGCTTCAGACGTTCCTCGAATTCGTACTTGTGCATCGCCGCCGGGTCGCGCGCCGACAGGATCAGGTCCTGGATCTCCTTGGTCGTCTTCGTGACCTTGTGGCCATCGCTGAAGGTCACCGTGTAGCGGTCCTCGGGCAGGTCCTCGCCGGCGTTCACCTTGCCGCTGGCTGCCTTGAAGCCCAGGCCGCCGGTGGAGTCCTTGCTGAAGTCGGTGATGTCGCGGCCGTCGTGCACCGTTCCGTAGACGGTCTTGGCGTACTTGCCCAGGTCGCCATCGAGGCGGTACTGCTGCTCGGCGGCGTCCAGGGTCTTCGTGCGCACCTTCTCGCGCAGCGGCGCGGCGGCAGCGAAGTTCTTGGTCCACTCTTCCATCAGCCCAGCATCGGCCAGGGCGTTGCCACGGGCATCCATGGCACTGATGTAGGCCTTCTCTCGGTCGAAGGGTTGGGCCTTGAACTCCTGCGCCGGCTTGCCGCCCTTGGTCCAGGCATCGAGCGCGGCCTGCTGCTGGGCATCGTGCTCGGCTTGCTGTTGCTTCAGGGTCTGTGCACCGGCGGCATTCGCGGCGTTGATCTGGTCCCGAATCTGCTGCTGGCGCTGCAGTTCCGCCTGTTGCTGGCTGAACTCACGCCCGCGCATGTAGCCATTCAGGGCATTGGTCAGGCCAAAGCTCTCGCTCATGTCAGTGCTCCTTGCGCCCGCGGCGCGCTTGCAGCTTGTTGAAGCGGGTTTCGAGGTCCCGGTACTCGGCCAGCAGCGTCTTGAAGGCAGCGATATGCGCACCGTTGGCGTCGATGGGGTCTTCCCCGCGGATGCCGCGCTGCATCGCCAGCCCGCCATCGGCCGCGGTCTTCGCCGTCTTGGTCGACAGGGCAATCTGTGCACGGTCGCGCTCGGCCTGCTGCTGCATGGCAGCCAGCGCAGCGAGGTCGACGCCGGTGATCTGGCTTCCGCCACCTCCACCGCCGCCGTTGTCGTCGCCCATCTTGGAAACCTGGTTGCCGAGCTGGCGCCATTGGTCGCCGCTCAGACCGGACGACAGGCCGGATCCACCACCCGGGCCGGCCGAACTCGCCCCATAGCCTGGGGTGCCCATGGCCGAGTCGATCAAGGCGGGATTGGATGCACCGGTGTCGATGGCCAACCCGCTGCCTGCCGCATCACCAATGCCTGCTCCAGCGGCTTCCCCGAGCCCGGCCCCGGCGCCCTCTCCAACACCAGCCCCCACGCCTTCTGCGCCGAGCCCATAGGCTGCACCAGCCGCCACCGCGGCGGCGGCGGCGGTAGCCTTGGCGAAGTGCTGGAAGTTCTGCGTGTCCGACTGCACCTGAATCGGCTTCCAGTCGCCCACGCGCTCGAGCGTCTTGCCATCGGCGCCCACCTTGTACTCGGCCTGGACCAGGTTGTAGTTCTTGTTGCCGGCCGGCTGGCGGGTGAGGGTGTAGTAGCCCGGCTTGCCTTCGACAGGGGTGATCCCGCCATTGCTGCCCAGGCTGCCGTACTGGCCGGTGAAGCGGCTGCCACTGCGGTTCTGCTCCAGGCTCGCCGGGTCCACGCCGAAGTTGCCGGCGATCGCGCCGAGGTAGCCGGTGTTGTCGTTGCCGTGCTCCCACTGGTACTGCGTGACGGGGTTGGCCGCGTCCTCGTCGGCCAGCGTGCCCGTGGGTCCGTACTTCTTGTCCGCCTGCGCCTGGTCCCACTTGAGGCTGTCCCAAAAGGCAGCCGTCTGTGCCGGGTCGGTGTTGCCCGAGGAATAGTCCACGGCAGGCGCCGGCGCGGGGGCCGGAGCGGGTGCGGCGGCGGCGCGCGGGGGCGGCGCGACGGATCGGCGCGGCGGGCGCTCGGTCGTGGTGGTCATGCGGCCTCCATTTCGGCAACCTTCTTGCGCATCGTGGCGACGTGCCGGGCCAGTTCGGCGATGGCCTCGGCGTTGATCTTGCCCATCGCCACCATGTCGATGGCCTTGCCACCTGGAGCCACCGTGTCGCCGAAGCGCTTTTGCACGTCCTCGGCGTAGGGCCCCACGTGTTCGCCGCCATCCCCCATCCCAGGCTTATAGCGCCAGGATTCCACAGGCAGGCTTTCCAGGCCGCGAAGCGCCACCTCGCCCTTGACGGGTTCGCCCGGGGTCTTGGCCGTCTTCGTGGACGAGTACATGCCATAGGCCGTGAGCCCGGCGCCCAGCAGGTCACCCCAGATACCGCGGTTCGTGCCCGCTTGCTGGGCTTGGGCTTGGTACTGTCCGAGCAGGCCATTGATACCCACTCCGTAGCCCTGTAGGGCCTGCCCATAGCCCGCGCTAGTCAGGCCGGACAGACCAGCCACCGATCCCTGAGCACCCTGGCCGCTGGCCTGGGCGGCTTGGCCGGCCTGCAAGCCTTGTGAGGGGAAACCGCGGCCGAGGTTGGTGGCGCTGCTCATCAGGGACAGGCCGGTGTTCTCCACGCTTCGCCGTGCCGCGTCGCCGGCGGAAGCGCGCGCCATCGCCTCACGCACGCCGAGCGAACCACGCAGAGAGGCAGCCGCAGCGCCTCCCACGTTCTGCGATGCCAGGTCCTCGTTCAGCGAGTCGCGCGCCGTGCCGAACTGCTGGGCTACGCCCGCCTGCGCCTCGTTGGCCGCCTGGTCGCGCCGGCCCGCCGTGTTGTAGTCGGCGGCCGTCTGTGCGTACTTCTGCTCGAGAGGCCGGAAGTAGGTGTTGTAGTCCTCGTAGGCCTGGTCGCCCTGGTCCGCATACTTCTGCTGCTGGGCGAGGTTGAACTCGACCTGCTGCTTGAACAGCGGGTTGTACTCGTCCAGCAGCGCCTTCTGGTCAGAGTATTGCTGCTTGGCAAGATCAATAGCGTCTTGAGAAGCTTGGCCAATTGCAGGATCAGGAGCCGGCGCCTTGACTGTGGTTCCCATAGATTTCTCCTTTAGATCGTGCAGGTCAAATGCAGTTTGCGTTTTGCTGCGATGTATGCAGCGGACGCCGCCTCTGGCGTTTTGAAATAGCCCACAGTGATCGTCTTTCCGTCAACAGTAATGCGCGCCCTGTAGAGCCCACTGTCCAAACTGACACCAAGGATTCCAAGCGTGTTGTCTGCACGCGCCTTGCGCTGGTTTTGGGCATTCAGAGAGGCAGTCACCTCACGAAGATTTGCCCAGCGGTTATCGGTTTTGACGCCGTTGGCGTGATCAACGGGACCACATGGCCATCGGCTGGTCATGTAGAGCCATGCCAAGCGATGCACAAAGTGCAAACTGCTGTCGAGACTCACCTTGATGTATCCGTGCGAATCAATTCGGCTGGCGGCCTGTCCAACTTTGATTCTGTTCGTGAGCGCGACCTTGCGCGTCATCAACCCTGTCTCCGGGTCGTAATGCATGAGTTCGCGCAAGCGCTTAGCAGTCAGTATTGGTTTCCCTTTTTGGAGCAAGCCACCGACAATTCGGCAGCATCATCTTGAACATCAAGCCGTCGTCGTCGGGATACCAGCGCTCCATGTGCGCCTCGATCACGAAGCCCATCTTCTGAAGCGTGGCCTGGGCCTGACGGTTGCCCACCCTCGTACAGGCATGCAGCCGCTTGCATCGGAAGTCGATGAAGGCGGTCTTGCAGACCTGCCTGATCAGTTGGCGGCCCCACAGCCCGTGAACGGGGTTGGCCCACAGGGACAACTCGGCGCGCAGGCCCACCACGATGTCGGTGAACACCGCCTGAGCGATCACGCCGGACGGGCTGATGGCCGTGAGGATCTTGTGATCCAGTTCGGGCTTGAACGTGGCGTTCAGCCGCTCGCTGGCCAGCCGGAACAGAGCCGGGCTTTGGCTGGCGTCGATGTGCACGTCAGTCGCCCCCACCGATGCCGCCGCCACCATCCGATCCATCGAAGATCGCTTGAATCCTGATGGTGTCGGTCGTCGTGCGGCCGTTCTTGTCGGTCACCATGGCGATCAGGCGCGCGTAGCGGGTGGCCGAGGAACCGACCTGCAGTTGGTCGATCGTCACGGTGTCGGTCGATCCGCCCAGCATCGAGAAGTTGGGAAGGTTCTGGTCGCTCGATCCCGTGGTAATGACGATCCACGAGTATTCGAATGGACCTTGGCCGCCGGTCGGCGTGACCGTGACATTTGCCACCGGGTGCACGTCGCCCAGGGCCTGCTGCCACAGGATGTCTCCACCACCGATAGAGCACGTGAACGAGTCGAACTTGACAAGGCTGCTGACCTCCACATCGGTGCCGTTCCAGCGCCAATACTTGGTGGCATTGCCGATGCTGAACTTCGGCGTGCCAGACACGTCGCCCAGGTAGAAGCCGGTTCCGGTGGCGTAGGCCGTTTGTCCCATTCGGACATAGCCACCGGAGGCGATCACCAGCGCGCCGAGCGTGCCGCTGTTGGCCTTCAGACTTCCGCCGAACTCGCCTTCATAGGCGAACAACTTGCCCAGCGCGCCATCCAGGCGAAAGCCCGTCGTCGTCCCGTTATAGCCGCTGCTCTCGATGTAGTTCGAGAAGATGGTGATGCTGCCAATGAGGCCGGCCGTGGCGTAGATCGTGCCGCGGGCGATGACGTTCGAGAACTCGCTGTTGCCGTTGCCTGTGATCTTCCAGCCGGCGCTGCCGCTGACGAATCCGGTGCTTTGGATGTACTCGCTGACGCCGATATTGCCGGCCGTGAGCTTGCCCACGGAAAGGTCGGCAATGTGGGTGTCGTTGAGTTGGCCGGCCACGGCCGATACACCATGCAGGCCGCCTGTCGGCGTAGCCTGGGGCGCCACCTTGTTGTAGTCCTCGGCGAAGCTGACCGGCTGGGCCCAGAAGTGCGACTGCGTTCCCGGCTCGGCCGCGATGATGAGGATGACCCCGCGCTCGGTCACCCGGCCGCACTCGACCGCATCGGCGAACACAGGCAGCGGGCCGGCGCCCGAGTAGTTCGCGCGGTAGATGATCGAGTAGGCATTGCCCCCACCCTGGGGGTAGACCGGCGCGTCGAACTCGATGAAGAATCCGGTGGGAATGCTGTCGACAGTCAGCGTGGTGAGTTGGTCCGGCGGGGTGAGGTCGTCCCAGCCAGCCAGGCCGGACGGCGGTGGTGGTTCGAAGTTGCCACCACCCCCAGGTCCGTACTGGCCCGGCGTGCCCAGCGAGTACCGGGCCAGGCCGGCGGTGATGGCGTCGCGCCAGACGATCACCTTGTCCAGCGGGTCGCCAGCATGCTCCGGCTCGCGGGCCCGCACGTACTCCTGCAACTCCATCACGGCCGCGTGCACGGCTTCCAGCGTCGGAGTGAACGGCTCCAGCCGCCCGACCTGCGGTGCGCGAACGACAGGCGTGATCACGGGAGGTCTTCCATGCCTTCGGCGATCAACGCACCCTCGAGCGGGCCGGTGCCGGCCAGTTCAAGCTGGAAGTCCCGCCCCACGTAGCCGCCCGGCAGCCGATACGGGTCCTGGCTGGTCAGGGTCTTGGTGTGCTTGAGCACTCCATCCGCGTAGACCTTCAGGCTGGCGCTGGTGTAGTCCGTGCCCACCACCATCGCCACGCTGGGGTTGGATTCCTGGTCGGCGCGCTGCTTGCCACTCTTGAAGGTGGCTGTGAGCAGGCTGCCCGTGTACCACTTGCGCACGGGCTCCGACCCGCCGCTGTAGGGGCCCAGCAGGTAGACCGCGCCGCTGATGGTGTCCTCGAAGACCCCGAATGCCCCCTGGTCCAGCCAGATGATCGATTGCGGGTCCACGGTGCTGACCATGAACCCCTTGCGCGTGCCGCCCTGGTTGTAGAAGCCGAGATACCAGCCTTTCCAGTGCGCGCCGATGATCGTGCTGGGCACCAGCGCCTGCCAGTCCTCCACGCTCAGGAAGGGCGCGGTGAGGATCCGCGGCGCACCGTTGCTGCCGACGTAGCACAAGCCCTCGTTGCTGGCCCAGCAGACCCCGTGCTTGACCGAGATCACCGAGCGCTTGGACACGCAGGCCTGTTCGAACTCCACCGGCCGCGGCGACAACATGCCCAGCGGCGTGGTGCCGCTGACGTAGTAGGGGATGCCGGTCGTGCACAGCACCCAGGTCGTGCCGAAACGCGCGGTTCCGACGATGCTGTGGGGCACCACTCCCTGGTAGGCCACCGGCCAGGCGTGGGGCTTGCCGGGGACGCAGATGAGGAAGCTCTTGCCCAGGTGTGCCCCGAACATATTGCCCCAGAGCTCGATCAGCCCCACCATCGCATCGGGGGGAGTCTCCCAGTCCGGCCGGCTGTCGGCCGCGCCAGTCTCGAGCGTGGCGCCGCGGCTGCTGCCGTTGTCGACGTAGGACAGGGTGGCAGCAGTCTGCTCGACCACGCGCAGGAAGTCACCGGTGCCGGTGAAGCAATAGATGCGGCGCTTGGTGATGCCGTGGGAACCCCCAGGCACAGAGGCAAAGGCGTTGAGGGTGACACTGGATCCTCCTGGCACCGTGATCGACGTGGTGTTGACGTTGGGCGCCGACTCGTCGCCGTTGGCGCGCAGGAAGGTGTCCAGGTAGACGCGGGTCTCGTCGGGTCCGGTGCCCGGCGTGGTCAGGGTGGCCGTCATGGCCGAGGACGGCTTGGGCACGCCCAGGTCCACATAGGCGGCCGGGTAGGGCGGCGATCCACCGATCAAGGTGGTGTCGGTGTAGCGAGGCTTCACCCCATCGGACCAGTAGGTGCGCAGCGTGGTGTCCAGCGCGATGAGCGAGCGCACGTAGTTGGTGTCCGCGCTGCTCGTCAGCCAGATGTCGCTGCCGTCGTCGGCCGGCTGGGTGTCGCGGTTGAAACGGTACAGGCTGATTTGCTGCACCCCCAGGCCGGTCAAGGTGTGCTTGACGTCGGCCGCCTTCAGCCCCCGAAAGTCGCCATGGCTCACATCGAGGTTCCGGGCATCGACCCCGATCCCCGCGCCGGGCAGCAACTTGGCATTGCGCTGGGTGTTCGCGCCCAGGAACTGCTGCAGTGCCAGCAGGATGCTCATACCGGGATCACCCGAAGCGGGCGGCGGCGCACCGGGCCGGCCATGTTCGAGGCCAGCGCGCAGCCTTCATCGAATTTGCGCTGCGCCACGTCCGACCCCAGGGGGTCACTCCACGGCTTGCCGGTCTGGGCCTTGACCTTGGCGATGCACCCCGCGGCGATGGTGGAGCGCCAGCGCCGGTAGATGAATGCCGGCAGGTCGGTCGATTCCTCGTTGGGGGCCAGGACGATCGTGCCCTTCAGGACCAGGCCGGAGGTGTCCGGCGCCGGCGAGAGGCGAATGGCGTCCATCGTGGGCTCCACGCCCACCACCCAGGACGAATCGCTGATGCCGGGCTGGTAGTCGTCGCGCTCGCCTGGCAGTTCGACGTCCAGTTCCTCGTCGCCATCCCAGGCCGAGGCCACCGCCACCAGCTCGGTTCCGGTCGGCAGGCCGGCGTCGTAGGACTGCTGGCCAGCCACGGTCGTCAGCAGGTCGGTGTTCTCCTGGCGGTACAGGCGCGACTGGCGGCAGAAGTCGCGCACCGCGAGCTTCATGCGGTACTCGACGTCGAACTCTAGCGCTATCGGAAGGTGCAGCATCACCTCCTTCAGCAAGGTGCTGTAGGGCACGGTGTCGATGGGGACAAGGATGATGGGCATTCGTCGGCTCCTAGACGCTGGGGAACCACTGTTTCGTGTCGGCCTTCCAGCGCACCTTGAAGCCGCCACCGGCGGCCAGGGCGTAGCTGGTGGGGGCCAGGATCGTGTGGCCGGCGGTGATGGCCGCGGCCTGAAGGACCAAGGACAGGGTGGAGATCCCGCCCTTGGTCACCACGGCGTGCTGCTGGCCGTCGTGTGGGCTCACCGGCAAGCCGTAGGTGAAGCCGACGATGAGGCTGTTGTTCGACAGGTAGGCCTCGGTGCGCTTGTCAGGTGAGTTCTCGGTGCCGCCGTTGGTGACCGGGGAGATCGACTCGACGCTCTCACCCCAGATGAGCGCGATGCCGCGCTTGAACTCGGCGGCCTGGGTGAACAGCGATGGGAGCTGGCCCACCACCAGGGAGTAGCCGGTGTCAACCGCGGTGTTCTCGGCCACGCCAACGGCAAGGCAGCCGTTCATGCGGCTGACCATGTTGGTCAGGTCGTGGAAGGTGTAGTGCGGCGTCGACCCGCCACCCGAGAAGAGAGGCACCGGCTGCGTGGTGTGCCAGGGCTTGTAGGCGGTCGCGGACAGCGCGGCATAGTCGATGTGCCCAGCCGACCCACCGATAAAGGACGCCAGGTACTCGTAGCGGCTGCCATCGAGCGAGGCGTTGTAGCAGTTCAGGCCGATCGCCACGTTCTTGCACGTGTCGACCTTGATGAAGGCATTGGCCGAGGCGGATGCCGTGCCAGCGGGGACACCATCGGAGGTGAAGACACCCGTGTTGGGGCGGAAGTCGTTGCCGGCGAAGGTGATGCCGCGGTACTGCGCGTCGTCGCCGACCGTGGACTCGAAGCACACGGTGTCGTTGAAGACGTTTTGGCCGATCGTCGCGCCATTGATGTTGTGACACATCAGCGTCAGGGCGTTGTCGCTGCGGGCGCGCGAGGCAAAGACGTTGTTGCCGTGGAAAACCAGCCCCGAACCGCCGCTCATCAGCACTGCGTGGCCCGTGCTCGACCCAAAGCCGCAATCGCTGATCACCGGGTCGTTGCCGTATATTTCCAGCGCGTTGGCAAGGGTGACGACCGTCGTGCCGCTGAGGATCCCGTGCTGACTGGACCGGCAACGGTGGGTCAGGGTCAAGCGCTGGCGGCCAGCCTTCGAACTGATGCCGGGACCGGAGAATGAGTAGACCTCCAGGTTGCGGCCCTGCATCGAAGAGTAGGGCGTGGTGTCCCCGCTATAGCTGGGATCACGTGTCGCGGGCTCGAGATAGATGCCAGGACAGGCGTTGTTGCTCTGGTTGTCCTTGTTGCCCTGCAAAAGCATGTTCTCGAACTGAGGCACCCAGGCACTTGATGCCGTCGTGCCACGCTTGCGGGCGATGAGATAGAACATCGCGCGCACGGCATCGAGCCCCAAGGGCTGCGCGTTGTCCGGCAGGTTCAGGATGGTGCCGGCGCGGTTGCGACCGATGAAACTGAGCGCTGGGTGAGAGCGAACCTGGGCCTTGGCATTCAGCCAGGGAAGCTCGATGACGTCGGATGCCACCGACGAATCAACGTCTTCCGGGTCGTCGCCCAGCAGTTCGTTGATCCAGTTCTGAAGCGCGGTGCTGATGTCGCCAGTCGCGCCGGGCAAGATGCCGAAGTACTCCGCGGTCAGCGTGCTCAGCGGCAACAGTTCGTCGTCGATCGAGAATGGCTCGAAGCCCGTCATGGCCACGTCCAGGCGGTACCACCCGGACGGCGCATAGAAGGCCACCTCGCCCCGCTCGGCGCTCGATGAAACGATGTTCGTTCCGAGCGCCGAGGTGCCGTAGCGGTCGGAGTAGAGCGTGGCATCACTGAGCCCGAACCGGCCATGCCTCTTGACTGTGATCGTGGCGCCCTTCAGGGCGTTGCCGGCCAGGTCCTGCAGCGTGTTGTAGTAGCGCGGCAGCATGGTCAGCCCACCGATCCGCTGGCTGCCACGGTGCCGATCTTGTCGTTACCGGCCAGGTTCTGCCCTCGCAGGCCCAGCGCCTGCATGAACAACTGCCAGTAGGCGGCAGCCGTGCTCGGGTTCTTGGTGTAAGTCGAGTCCTTGCTGTAGAAGCTGAAGAGCACGAAGAACTGCAGCGCATTGGCGTAGATGTCGTCCAGCGTGATCACGCTGGCCAGGTCATCAAGGTCTACCGGCAGGGCTGAATAGATCAACTCCACCTTGCCGCTGGTCGGCTGCGGGACGATGTAGAAGGCCTTGGGGTCGCGCTCGTCGTAAAGCCAATGGACCACCTCATCGCCCGGCGTGTTGTGCCAGGTCGGCAACTGATCATCGAACCACGCGCGTTCTCGCTTGGTGATCGATCGGCCACGCGTCGTGCCGCCGGCGTTGTAGTTGCAGACCACATCGATGATCGAAATGCCATCGGTGATCGACAGGCCGGCGAAGTCCTGCCGGCTGGAGCTGGCGGCCAGGGTCGGCGTCGCGCGCTTGCTCCACGCCTGGGGCAACTGGTTGACGCATTCGCGCTGGCCATCGTTGATCCACATGAGCGCTTCGGCCGGCGTCCAGCGAATGGCCGAAGACCCGGTGGCCTCATTCACCTTGGTCCACGCTCGGTCGGCGATCATCTGGCCCGTCAAAGTGCCCATGCACGCTCTCCAGAAATGAAAAAGCCGCCCGAAGGCGGCTGAGATGAAGGGATGTGGATCAGGACCCGCCGCCGAAGACGTGCAGGTCGCAGTACTCAAGGTTCATCGTCTCGGTGCCCAGGGCCTTGGTTGCCGTAACGGTCAACACAACGCCGGCGGTCCCGGTGTCTCGCGTGGTGCCCTGCAGAGAACCTGAGTTCAGACCAAAGACGGCCTTGTTGTTGGAGTACCACTTTTGAGCGTTAGCAGCCCCCATGTTCCTGATGCCGGTGATCATGTTTCCGGTCGAGTTGGTGGTCCCGTTCTGCAGGTCAACGCTCAGACCAGTCCCAGCGCCAGATGCGCCGAGGTTGACCTTCACGGTCTTGGCCACTGCGGTGCCGGCAATCGTCCAGAAGTGCTCCACACGAAGCATGTCGTTGACGCCAAGCTTCGGCAGGGTGTAGGTGAAGAGGATGTTTTCGTTGGTGTCTGCCGGGCCGTTGGCCACCGTCCGCTGCAGCTTGAGGATCTGCCAACGCGGTGCGAGATACCACGATGAGCCGTTCCACTTGTACTCAAGGCCCTCGCCGACGCCGTAGTCATTGGCGAACCCTTGCTGGCCAACGTAGTCGCCGCTGACGATGATGAGCTCAGCCAGCGTGCCACGGATAATGGAATGGTTCTGTTTGGTGACTGCCATGTGATTCTCCGGTTAGGGCCAAACGCGGACCACGAACCTCATCCCGCTTGGTGCGACGTAGGGCGCCGGCGCCACCGACCACGTGGCTCCCACGTTGGTCAGGTCCTTGTCGGGGTTGGCCCACAGCGCACCCATGGGCAGGTCGGACGTGTTGTAGTTCGCCGCCGAGCCACCGTAGTTGCCCGCCAGGGCCACGTTGCGCGGCGGCGCGCTGGCGTTGTAGGGGACCAGTTCAAGCTGACCAGGCAGGAAGTCCCATTCGATCAAATCGGGGCGATTGCAGTAGTGCTTCTTGAACGGCAGCAGAGGGCCAAGGCCGTCATCGTTCGGGCTGATGCGGCTGCGGCGGTGGACGATGCCGGCCATGCTCGCAAAGCGGATGGCGCCCAAGTAGTCGTTGTCACCGGTACTCGTGCCGACCTGAATGAAATAGTCCGGTGTGTTGGTGACCGGGAAATCGCTCTTGCCAGGGTTGTCGGCGGGGATGTTGTCGTCGTACTGGTACTTGCACGATTCGAACGTCAGACCGTCGGTGTCTTCGACGTAGATCTGCGCGCTGATGGTCACCGCGTTGTAGACGAAGGACTGCGGGAGGTGGCCGTCGATCTTGAAGTTGATGCCGTGAAAGACATTGCCGGTCATTTCCCAGCGGTTGGCCGTCTGGTCGCTGCGGCCGATGATCCCGATGCGACCTTGGATTTCGCCGCCGAAGAAGCCGGCCCGCGCCTGGTTGACCATCAGCACCGTGAAGGGCCCGACAAACCCGCTGTTGGGGTTGCCGAAGTCGCAGCCGAAGAACTTGGGCGTGGCGCAGTGCTCGATATAGGCGGCGCCCAGGGCATTTCCGTTGCATCCCGGAGCGATCAGCTTCGAGTCGTTCATGTCGATCAACTCGAGGCCATAGCGCAGGTTGTCGTTGCACTTCAGGCGGAAGCCCGCGAGCTGGTCTCGGCCCACCACCTTGACGCCGGAGCCTGAGCACTTGGTAAAGGTGATGTGCTCCATGGCGTGGATGTCGCCAGAGGGGCTGGACCCCAGGGTTGGCTGAGCCCCGTAGTAGCCGTGCACGGGGTTGACCGTCACCAATGGATCGTCGTAGTAGCCGTCGACCGTGAAGCCGCGCAGCGTGCCGCGGGCGTGGATGCCGCGCTTCTGGGTCAGGTCATCGGGAACCGCGATCACACCGGTTTCTGCCACCACGGTCTTGTGCTTGCCGAACTTCAGCACCGCGGCGCCGGGCCCCGGGCCAGTCATGCTGTTGCCAGTGGGCAGCGCAAGCACCGGCGTGTCGTACAGGCCGGCCTCCAGCCGGACCTCGCGGCCCACGCCCCATGGCGCCGTCGAGTCGGCAGTGATGCCGATGGACTGCACCAACTGCGCGAACTGCGTCGACGTCATCCCCGGCGAGGCCGTGGGCCACGAGAAGGGCGATGGCGCTAGGCGGTCGGCCGCATTGCCCTCGCCGAGGATGGCGACCGTCCCGGGCATGCCCATGGCCTGCTTCTCAGGCACGCTGCACTGGTATCCCGTGGGGATCACCAGGAGGCCGTTGTCGTAGTCCTCGTTGAAGATCACCTTCACGTACTTGATGCGGCTTGGCATGGGCGTTCCCCAATGAAAAAAGCCCGCACGAGGCGGGCTGGTTGATGTCTGGAGGGGGCTTCGCTTAGGAGTTGGCGTCCGTCAAGCTCATCGACGAAATGATGATCGTCTGGCCTGCCACGATTGCCACGGAAGCGAGGTTCAAGTCAGAACCGCTGGTGCCCACATCGCCCTGCATGTGGCAGGTCGTGCCGTCACTTGCATAGATGCGGAAGTGCCCAGCCGTTCCACTGGCGTCGGCGCTGGCGTCCTGCATCGTTCCCTGGAAGGCCTTGGAGCCGGAGGCGGCAGCAGCCGCCCAGTCGGCGGCCAGGTTGATGGTGGCCAGCACCGTGCCGGCGTCGGCTGCGGCGCAGTTCACGGGCTTGGCACCGCTGCGGATCTTCATGATCGCGCTGGTGCCGATCGTGGTCTCGATGGCGTCGAGCCGGGCATTGCGAACGGAGACTGAGAGCTGGACGGACATGGTGCTTCTCCAATGAGAAAAGCCGCCCTGGGGCGGCCTTGTGGATGGTCAGGAGGGACTAGAGGACCCGGGCTCGGTAGACCGCCACTTGGCCGGCCCGCGTCGGGTTGGGAAGGTGAAGTGCGACCGTGTGGTTGCCGGCCGTCAGGGGCACAGAGACAGAGAAGGCCTCACCGGCTTTCGGGCCAGAAAAGACCGAAGCCACCGTTGGCAGATTGCCGGTGGCGACCACCACGCCATCCACCAGCAGCGAGGCAGGCACGGTGCCCGAGACCTTGGCCGCGTCGAACTTGATGGTGTAGGTGGCGTCCGTGTTCACGCAGATGTTCACCGCATAGCCATTGGTCGGCGTCTGCTTGGTCGCATCGCAATAGAACTGTCCATTGGCCGTGGGCTGGAAGCCGCCCAGGAAAACGTTGGTCAGCACGATGTCGCCGAAGTTCACGCCATCGATCTGCACGCCATTGGCTGACTCCGTGGCGAGCTCGGTCCACACCTTGTGCTTGGCCTGCGTGTCTCCCGTGCTGAAGTCGCCAACCACATCGACCCATGATTCGAGCCCGTTCGTGATCGCCTTGCGCCAGCCAGAGAAGAAGCCGCACATGACCTCCCCGCCGCGGTTGCGCCAGTCCTGCATCAGGTTCTTGTTCAGCACCCGCATGCGGTCATCGGCGTGGGCAGCGATGAAGGCTGCGGAGTTGCCGGCGAAGTCGTTCGTGTGCTCAAGCCCCTCGTAGGCCACGAGGTGCATGTTCATCGAGCGCTGCACGTTGCCCCACTTCAAGGCGTTGAGGACGATGGCCGTGCGCGCGGTCTCCAACTGGGAGAAGACCAGATCGGTCGTCGTGCAGTTCGATGGGTTGGCCGGCAACAGGTAGAGGGCCGGGCTCATGGCATAGAGCCAGTCGAGGTTGCCGTACTTCTCGGCTGCCCAGAACATCGCGTCAATGTAGTTGAACAGGCTGTCCATCCACACGCCATAGATGGGGCGGATGCGGTCGGCGGCGCCGATTGCCGCGGCAGCCTGGTAGACCTCGTAGGCCAGCGTCATGTGGTAGCGATACAGAACCTGCGTCGAGATCGGCCACGGGTCCGGCACGTGGAAGGCGGTGACCTGCTTGGCCAGGTCGTTGCTCGGGTTCAAGAAGATGAACGTGGCATCGTCAGCGTGAGCAACGGCGCCATCTGTACCTGAACCGGTGTCGTTCCAGGTCACGGTGGTGGCAGTGACCCCGGTCAGCGTCCTGAGGCCGGCCGCAAACAGGTTGTTCTTCTGGCGGACATAGACGCTATCGCCAGCGATTCGGCCGTGGCCAGATCCGACCCGGGCGGTGATCGCCAGGCCGCTGCGGTCCAAGTTGGTGATATCGGCGCCTGCCTTGACCTCCGCGGCAGCGAACGCGGCGGTTCGAAGGTCTGTGTACTGCTGGAAACTGCCATTCCAAGGCTCGTTGGCAGGCCGCTCGATGTACCAGTTGTGCCCAGCCTGAAGGAAGCCCATGCCGGCCGCGACGTAGCTCGTGAGCGCGGCGTAGGTGAACCTCGCCGGCACGTTCGTCCAGGGGTCCGCATCGCAAGCGCCAGCGAAGGCAAAGGCGTACTCGAGGCCATGCCGTGCGCGGGCGTCATTCAGGCCCCTCGATGCGCGGCTTGTCGCCCAGTCGGTGTCCTGGTTGCCACCCGGGGTTTGCTCGCCGCCGTTGGTCTGCAGCCAGTCCATGAAGCGGATGACGCCATTGAACGGGCTGTAGTGGTGCAGGGCGGCTGGCGTGAAGAGCGCCGTCTCCGTGGTGGAGTAGCCCTTTTGCATCAGCTTCACGCCGCCGAAATTCGGGCCCACGTTTCTGAACTGGATGCCCATTCCTGTGAATGCACCGGTCGCCGTGAGCTTCGCCGTGGTCTTGTCGGTGCCCGCGTTGTAGGTCAGGTTGGTGACGGTGCAGCCCAGCCCAACGAGATCGGTTTCGTCACCAATGCACTCGAACAGGTAGTCCCCGGCTTCCGAGGTGTGCGCCGCCGTGAGAAAGTATGTGTCGCACGTGGTGCCCGACACCGGGTAGCCGTCTGACTTCAGCGCCACCTCGGTATAGGTCCCTGGCACCTTGAATCCACGCGACTGGTGCAGCGTGTTGATGGGCACGCGCGTCGTGAAATCCAGGTTCTCTCCCATGTTGGTCGAGAGAAGCCGCTTGCCAGCCCAGGTGTTGTCCACCGCTCCGCTCGTGCCAAGAGCGGTCATGGGCGCAAGGGTGATTGATCCGGTGCCGGTCACCGTTGACGTGCCGTTGGCGACCATCGTGAGCGAACCCAGTGCGATCGGCGCATCGCCCCCCGTTGCATAACCGGCACCAGATGACGTCAGTGCGCCGAGCGTGATGTCGGCGGTGTTGTTCGAGCCGGTACCGGTCCCACTGAGCGCCACGGAGCCGAGCGTGATGGCCGCAATGCCGCCAGCCACGTACCCAGCACCGGAGGCCGTCAGCGCACCGAGCTCGATGGCCGCCGAACCTTCGTCGGGTTCGTCTTCGTTCTCCAGAAGGCGCCGGATGATGATGGACATGCGCTGCCAGAAGGTCATGGCATCACCAGAAGGCGATGTAGGTGCCAGTGGTGTTGGTTGCCATCACGCGGCTGGGACGCGCGTCCAGGCGCATGCCCACCGTCATGGGCACGATCTCATCGCTGCCGTTCTCGCCGATGATCCGCAGGTTGCCCGCGGTCTTGCAGATGATGAAGATGGGGCGGGCCGGCAAGTCGTTGGAGTCGTCGGGGGCAACGAGGTACCAACTCAGCGAAGCGCCAGTGGGCGGGCTGCCCTTGTCGCCAGGGAAGCGGTCCTTCATTTCGCCTGCTCCTGCAGCCAAGCCGTCAGCTTGGCGTGGCCGGTCAGGGGGTGGCCGGTCCAGCCCTTGGAAGCGCAGAAGGCGCGCAGCTCTTCCACCTCCATGTCGGCGGGGTTCTTGTCCTTGGGCTCATCGCCCTTGGCGGAAAGGCCGGCTTCGCTGGCTTGCCGCTCGGCCGCCTGCTTCTCGGCCTCGGCGGCGCGCGCTGCGGCGGCGGCTTCCTCGATCTCGGCCAGGCGCAGGCGTTCGTCGGCTTCGGCGAGCTCGCGCTCAACCTGCTCGCGGCGCTGGCGCATCGCTTCTTCTTCCAGGCGGATCGCCTCGGCCTTGGCCGCCAGCGCTTCACGGTCCACCAGTGCCCACACGTCCTTGTGGAACAGCAGTTTCTCGATGGCCTTGGGATCCTTGACCTCGTGGGTCTGGCCGGGCGCCCACACCAGGCCGGTGCCCGCCACGTTGTCGGCCTTCTGGGGCTTCTTGCCGATGTACTCGATCAAGCTCATGTTTTGGGTTCTCCAAAGAGAAGGCCCCTGGGCCGTGAAGCGCCAGGGGCCTGAAGAGCCTTGCAACAGGCTCAAGGAGCGGTCACTTGATGCCGACCGTCTGGCCGTGGCCGAACATCGTGATGGCCGGCGTTCCGGACACACCCGTGGCAGCCGCGGTCACCGTCAGCGTGATGAACACGTCTTCGGCGAATTGGATCGGCGCGAACACGTAGTTGGTCACCGCAGCGCCAGTCACCGCGGCCTGCAGATCCGTGAGGGTCGAGCCGAAGTAGTTGTCGACGTCGGCGATCACGCCACTCGGGTTCACCTTGCGGTAACCGAGCTTGTATTGCAGCGTGGTGCCGGTGTCGAAGTCGCCGCTGAACTTGAACAACCGTTGCAGCCGCACGCCACCGGGGACGAGCAGCAGGTCGATCGTGTCGTTCAGCGCCAGCGCGGCGCTCGGGGTCGTGGTGTCGTCCGCCGTCCACGCATTGCCGTGGTCGTGCATGAACCCGTTGGGGTTGCCGTTGTTCAGACCAGCGGCCTTGTACTGAGCCATGATGGTTCCTTTCTGTCAGAGGGGTTGCGGCTTAGATGACCTTCGTCACCGCGTCGATGACGAAGACGCCGTTGTCGGTCGGCTCGGCATCCCCGTTCTCGTTCTTGAACGAGAAGCGGAACTTGCGCTCGCCACCCATGAACTCGCCCAGGTACTCGTAGCTGCGGCCGGCGTTGTAGGTGTTCTCGATGATCGACGCTTGCACGCCGCTGTTCGAGGTGCCTTCGGCGCGCGCCAGGGCTTGCGCACCCAGCAGCACCGCACGCTCCACCTTGTAGCCCGCGATCGAGGCGACGGTGACGCTCGATTCCGTCTCGGTCAGGCGGTTGGCCTGGGTGATGTACTTCACCCCGGTCTCGCCCGACGCGAACTGGATCGAGTGCTCCATCTTCTTGATCAGCAGGCCGCGCCAGATGCCGCACTCGCCGCGGAACAACGCCGTGTCCTTGGCCCACTTCGTGCGCATTTCCAGGTTCTTCAAGAACTCCCGGAGGTTGTTGCCCGAGGTGGTGTCGGTGATCAGGTCGTTGTACGAGCCCGGCGACAGGTAGAGGATGCCCTTCAGGGGGGCGTCATAGGCCTGTTCGTCGCCCGTCAGCCGCGGCGGCGGCAGCTTGGTCTCCATCGCCTCCAGCCGCAGGGCCAGGGAGTCCAGCACCGACCAGCGCCACTTGTCCGTGGTGTCGACCGAGGCCAGTTGCGCGCCACCATGCACCAGGTCGCCACCGTCGATGACCAGGTGCCGGTTGTAGGTCGGCGCCTTGACGGTGTTGATCATGATGTCCGAGAAGTCGGCATCGGTGGACAGCGGGATGTTCCACGACACGCCGTTCTGCGACCCGCGGGCGCCGGCGGCGTGCACGAGGCAGCGCTGCCAGATCAGTTGCGGGAAGTAGGACTGGATGTGCGACTTGGCGATGCGGCGCAGGTCCCAGCGGGTGCGCTGACGGCTCATCTTGCCGCCGGCGTCCACGTTGAACGTCGCCAGGTCGATGATCATGTCGAACGACACCGGCGACAGTTTCTGGCCCATGCCCTCGGCGTTCTTGTCGCCCATGATCGGCTTGCCGCCGACCACGTTGAAGGCGTCCACCGTGATCTTGTCGCCCTTGGGGTCGGTCGACAGATCGGTGATGCGAACGAAGGGCATTTCCGGCGCCGATTGCTGCTTGAGCGCAGCCTCGGCATCGGATTGGCCGGTGGCCATCGGGCCGGTCAGGGCATTGAGGTTGCCAGGGGCGCGGGTCAGTTGAGCGCTCAGGGCGACGGACATTTGCGTCAGGGCAATGCTCGAGCCCCGCGCGACGTTGGTTCCAGACATTTCAGGACCTCACTAGATGAGTGGGTTGCAGTCAGTCGCCGCCCGTCCTGGCCAAGTGCTTCTCGATCTCCGCGTCCGTCATGTCCTCGAAGCGCTTCAGCATCTGCTTCGGCGGCAACTTCTCGATGCGGTCGGTGTGATCGGCTGCGCCACCCTTGAAGTCGCTGAGCGTTTCGGGGGCGGCACGTGGTGCGTTGGCCAGGATCTCCTTCGCGTCCTTCTTGGGAGCGGCTGGAGCGGGTGGCGGGGATGGGGACCGAGGCGTGTCCGTGAACGGGACGTCGAACTCTTCAGCGACCTGCTTGGTGACCTTGGCGAAGCGCTCGGCGTAGACCTCGGCCGTTGCCGGCTTGCCCTTCCAGCGCGGGGACTTGCGCTCGACTTCATCGAGCTCCACCGCGCGGTTGAACTTCTCGGGGTCTTCGATCCGCCACTTGGCCAGCAAAGGCACGGAGTCGATCGCTTCGGCGATGGCCTCGGCAATCGGGTCCATGTCGGGCGGCGGCGGCGGGGCAGGGACCTTGGTGCGGATCTCTGCCAACTCTTCGGCCAGGCGCTTGCGCTCGGCGGCCAGCTTGGCGACGGCGGGGACATCCTCGGACAGGGCCGCGATTTCCTCTTCCGTCAGTTCCTTCTCAGGCTTCTTGCCGGCGCGAACGTCTTCCAACTCCTTGCGGAGCCGGTCGGCTTCGGCCTTGGCTACGTCGCGGTCTCGCGCGGCCCTTGCGGCTGCGCGTCGCTCGGCCTGGAGTGCCGTGTAGGGCAGCACGCGAGTGCCGTCCTTGCTGGCGATGCCGGTGACCTTGCCCTCGCCTTCGGCACCGACTGCGGCTTGCGCTTCGGCTGCTTTCTGGGCTTCTGCGGCTGCGGCGGCTGCCTCGGCCTCGGCTTGCGCCTTGGCTGGGTCCTCGGTGCTGGCGGCCTTGTTGGGGTCGTCGGCATCGGGATCGAGAGGCTGGCTCGCGTTCTCACCGCGGGCTCGGTCTTCCTCGTCTTGTGCGGCCATCATGGCCGCCTCGTATTCAGGGCTGTCGGGGTCTAGGTCGTTCAGGTTGGACATGGGGCCTCAGGTCGCAATGACGGTTGCGATTGCCGAAAAGCAAAAGCCGCCATCGGTTGCCCGTGGCGGCTTCGCTTTGCACCGCCGAATACCGCTGCCCGACCCGGGCGGTGAAAACGTGGTCGGGAGGGGGTGGCCTGGTACTCACGCGGCCCGGCCGGCCGCCGCATGAGGGATTCGGTTACTGGTGCGCTTCGGCCAGGGCTTCGTTCACGAGGTCGTCCTCGTTCGGCTGGGCCATGCGGTGCGCGGCCTCGGCGGCCTGCATGCGCTTCAGTTCGGTGTCGGCCTGGGTCTGCTCGACCTGGGCCCGTGTCTTGTCGGTCTCGGCGATGGTCTTCTCGGTCGCCGCGGCCTTGTCCTTCAGTTCGAGCTGGGCGGCTGCCTTCTGCAGTTGCTCCTGCTCGGCCAGCTTCGCCTGCTGCTGCTGCTGGGCCTGCTGCATGGCCTGGCGGTCGGCGGCCACCGGCTGGCCCGTGGCGCGGCGCAGGTCGTCGGCCAGGGCCTTGCGGTTCTCGAGCGAGGACCCTTCGATGTAGGCCGGGGCCAGGATGGCCAGGGCTTGCGGGTTCTGGCCCAGGGCCTGGATCATGGTGGCAACCTGCTGCTGCTCCTGCATCCGGTAGGCCGGGCTGTTCGGAACGTCCGACAGGCCCACCTTGATGGGGGCATCCTTGACCCGGTTGATCGGCTGGCCGGTCTTCGGATCCCAGGTGTTCAGCACCACAACGCGCTTGTGCTCGCCGCTGCCGATCGTCACCTTCATGTTCTCTTCAAGGTGGTCCTCGATGATCAACTCCAGCACGCGCTCGTAGACGTCCTTGCGAGCGAAGCGGTAGTTGTCGTTGAGCTCACCCATGGCCACCACGCCCTGCTCGGTCAGCGAGTTGATGGCAATGCCCGAGGTGACGCCGGACGGCGCATCGCCCAGTTGCGTGCTGTAGACACGCGGCACGTCCTGAATGAGCTGCTTGGAGTCCTGCATCACGTCGACCTGCTCCTTCTGGAGCGTCAGGTCGTTCTTGATGACGATGCCGGGCTGGTTGGCGTTGCGGCGGTTCGGGTCCAGGACGAACATCGCGTCGGGCCGCATCGCGGTGCGGCGCGCGTCGTTGATGTTGTTGTAGTCCTTGTGCAGCGCGTCGGCCTCGAGGTAGACCTGCCGAGCCTTGAGCATCCAGTTGATCATCTGGCGCCGCTCGTTGTATTCCTGCTGCGGGCTGATCATTCCCTCGATCAAGCCGTAGGGGCTGCGGTCCTCGTCGTCGCGGAAGGCGAAGAAAGGCACGTAGGGGAAGTTGCGCTTGGTCGTGGCCACGTCCAGCAGGCGGTGCGGGCCGGCGAACAGGGCCATGCGCACCTGGCGCGTCGTGGTGCGCGACAACTTGAACAGCCCGCGGATCACCGCTTGCTTGTGCAGCGGGTTGTTCTCGTCGTACTGCACCCGGCGGGTCGGGCTCAGGTGGATCACCACCACCTCGGCGGGAACGCGATACCAGACCTCGAACAGCTTGATGCGCTTGCGGGTGGAGTCGGCCCACTCGTCGCGGTTGATCGTTGTCCGGCGCTCGTTGGTGAAGGCCCGGGTGAGCATGTTGCTCTGGTCGTCGGGCAGATTCAGCAGGTCCCAGCCATTGAGGGATGACGACAGGATCTGCTTGAACTGGGGCATGAGGGCGATGGCCTCGTCCAGGTCCTCCCAGCGCTTGCGGATCAGCCAACGGGCGTCTTTCAGGCCCAGGTGCTTGGCGCGCCAGTCGTACCAGATCTCATTGCGGTGCACCTCCTGCACGCGGATCGGGTACTCCAGCGGGTCGCTGGCGCGCGAGACTTCAACCCAGCCGATGCCGCCCTTGACCTGGCCGGCGTAGCCGTTGCTCACGGCCATGTCGATGTTGGCCTCGCGCTGGGCCTCCTTCATCTGCTTCGAACCCACCTCGGCGATGTCGGCGGTGTCGTCGTCATCGGGCTCAACGCGCACGTCCGAGCGGTTCTTGGCCTCGGTGCCCAGCACGCCGTTGACCACGCCGTGGATCAGGTTGGTCTGGCGTGGCTCGATGCCCCAGTCCACCCGGATGCGGTGCTCTTGCTCGGCGGTGAGCTGCTTGCCCATGTCGTAGAAGGCATGGGCCCGGTCGGCTCGGCTGCGCCAGTCGGGCTGCATCTGGCAGTCCTGCAGCAGTTGCTCGAGCGCGAACAGCGAATACCCATCCTCGGCATGGTCGCGGTCGCTCTGCTGCGAGCGGTCGTCGGGAAGGATGAGGTTTCGGGCCATGGGTCAGGCGTCCTTGATTCCGCCGGCATGGGCCGGGCCTGCCAGCGCGAGCGCCAGGCAAAGTGCTTTCAGCATGGGGATCTCCTGCTAGTCGTCGGCGCCGAAGCCCATTGCTGCTCGGTAGGCGGCGGCGTCGTCTGAGCCGCCCGGCAGCGGGATGCCATCGGCGAACGTCATGGCCACCGCGTCGCCCTTGTCAGGTGAGCGGCCCAGGACCTCGCGGATCTCGTCCTTCTCGCGCATCTGGATGCCAGCCAGGGCCTGGCCCATCTGCACCACCTTGTAGCGAACGGCGCACAGGTCGCCGAGTAGTTCCTGGTCAGGCGGCAGCGCGATCGGCACCTCTGCGGTGGGGTCCAGCGCCTCGCGCAGGCGCCAGTACATTTCGGCGCGCTTGTTCTTGAACCGGAGGTGTCCGGTCTTGTCGACGGCCTTGGTGCCCTCGGATCCCACCAGCGGGTAGTTGCGCAGGTTCAGCCCGACGATGAAGTCCAGGGCTGAAGACCCGATGCCGATGGCGTCCACCACGATGGTGGCCCGGTTGCGCACCAGCGGCGCGATGAAGCCGGCCGCCTTCGGGCCGTCGTTGGTCACCACACCAGGCACCTGGATCAGTTCATCGAACCACTCGCTGTGCCGGCGCGCTGCGCAAGACTTGTCGATGCCGCCTCGGGCTGGGTCAAAGCCTATGCAGGTCATCGGCCCCTTGGCCTCGCGCGGCTTCCAGCGCGCCATCGCCGCCTTGATCCACTCGGTTGGGATCGTCTGCCAGACCGGATCCGTGCGGCCAGCCATGAAGTCGCCGCGCAGCATCTGCGAGCGCAGCGGCTCGGGCAGGCTTTGCAGCGTGGCCTTGTAGCCCGTGAGGGTCAGGAACAGGTTGTCATCGACGCTGGAGCGGATGAAGGTGCGGCTCTTGGGCTTCATCCAATCGTCGCCGACCTTCACCAGTTCGGGCCCTGGGACCTCCAGGTCCTTGCCCTTCTCGTCGGTCACGAACCACCGGAGCTCACCGTCCTTGGCCGGGTTCGGGTGCATGGGGTCCAGCCAGGGCGCCCAGAAGCGAATGACCCACTCGCCGTCGCTGTCGGTCGGCGGGTTGCCGGCGCAGACCACGCGCTGGCGGATGTTCGGGTTGTCCGTCCGCATCCACCCGATCAGCGCTCGGAACTGAGACTCCAGGAAGTGGGTGATCTCATCGAAGCCCTTCAGGTCGTGCGGCCGACCCTGGTACTTCATCCAATCGCTCGGCTCCTTGACGCTGCCGAACTCCAGCACCCGGTTGCCTTCGACCGGGAGGTGCCAAACGCTGTCCTGGCTGTTGTAGCCCTTGCGCGTGCCCAGGATGGTCGTCAGGCGTTCCTCCAGGCCGACCAGTTGCACCGCCTCGCGCCGGAAGATGATGCTTTTCTCGTGCTGCGTCAGGGCCAGGCCCAGCAGCAGGTCTGACTTCCCGCCGCCGGCCTGGCCACCGTAGAACAGGATGTCGGCCGGGTTGTCCAGCGCGGCCATCTGAGGGCCAATCTGCTCCAGCCAGGGGCCGATGCCAACGGTCAGCAGGTCGTCAAGCTCGGCGCGTTCCGCCTCGGTCATGTGCGGGATCAGCCGCACCAGCTCCTTCGGGTCAAGATCCGGCAGCATCGTCGGCCTGGGCGCGCTGGCGTGCGCGCTCGATGATGGACGCGACCCGGCTGGCCCGCTCGGCGTCGGTCAGGCGCTTGGTCTCGATCGGTCCGCCATCCTTGCCGGTGTGCTCGTGCTTCAGGCGGTTGGTGTAGTTGCCGCCTTCTTCTTTCGCTGCCTGCTCGAGGGCCGACATCACCAGGGTCGGGTTGCGGTCATGGTCATCGACCACTCGCTGAAGCACCCGCAGCCGGTAGCCCCGGTTGGCGATCGGGATGTTCGAAATGTCGGTCATCGCCTTGGTTCGGGCGGACTCGAACACCTCGCGCAGCATCTTCCCCAGGTTCCGCCCGCTGACCAGCGTGGGGTTGTAGGCCAGGATCTGGGTCAGGGTCACATCGACCTTGAAAACCTGCTTCACCGCGTGTTGGATGTCGGTCGGCTTCTCGAAAGCCCCCAATCGCTCGGCAATGAAGACTTTCACGGGGCCTTTTAGCGCTGCCACTGTCCAACCTCGTCCAACAGCTATGCGACGCGAAGCACGCAGGTCCCGCAGGCTCCTGCAATGCGCGCCGGCGCCACTTCGGCGCGTCGGTTTGCGGCTTGCACCAGTTGGCTCAGCCGACCCTCGGCCGGGCCAGCCCCGTACCGGCGGACCACCCCGACGAACTCTTCCACGTCGTGGCCGCAGATCTCCAGTTTGGGCAGGCCCGTGTCCTTGGAGAACAGGAAGTCGCCCATGGCGTTCCTGGCGTGGGCCACGTGGTAGAGCTCGTGCTCCACCAGCATGCAGAAGGCGGTGTCGTCCACCGCGGCGCAGTAGGTCGCGTCCAGGGTGATGAGGAAGTCCGGCACGTGGCCGAACCATTGGGCCATCTGCTGCTCCTGGCGCCACTTCTGCCACTTGCCGCAGCGAAACGTCACCTCTTCGGCCGTGCCGGCGACCTGTCGGCCCTTCTGCATGAAGCCCTCGGGGGCCCACAGCACCACCAGGTCGGCGCCACGAAGGTGCCGGTGATCGGGGTTGTAGAGGGCGCCATCCTCGGCCAGGATCTCGCGCTCGATCCACTCCAGCACCTCGGGTGCGGGCTGGAAGCGCTCCAGGGCGTCGGGCGGGTAGGGGCGCTTGCGGGCGGGCGCCTGGGCGGATGCGCGGCGTCCCATGTCAGTCCTGCCCCTCCAGGTCGCGCAGGTAGGTCATGGAGTGGGCGTTGTAGGCCCGCTGGCGCATGGCCACGGCGAAGCGCTCACCGGCTTGCAGGCCGTGCAGGCGGTCGCTGGCCTTGACGATGGCGGCGAAGCGGTTGCCATCGGTGTCCACCTGGCCGAGCTTGGGGTGGTGGATGTGGGCGTCGGTGGCGTTGCCAGCGTGCTGGACGGCCGGGCGGATGGCGGGGTCGGGGGTCTTCAGGAACTCCACCCGGCCCTTGGTCCGGTAGCGGATGAGGGCGAACGTGGCGCCCGGGGTGAAGGGGCTGGGGTTCATCGGGCGGCCCAGAAGCGCCCGCCGGGCCCGCAGCGGCCGGTGAGCATGATGGGGACCCATGGGCTGGGTTGGCGCTGGCTGCCGCAGGTTCCGCCGGCAGTGCAGGCGGTGTCCCGGGTCGGCTTGCCGCCGCTCGTGTCGTAGTGCAGGCACATGGTGCACGGGCGCTCCGGCAGAGGGCGGGTGTAGATCGCCAGGGCCAGGATGGTGGCGGACACGAAGACCACCAGGCCGGCGAAGATGAGGGCGGCTGTGCTCATGGGGTCACCTGTCTTCCAGCCCGGAGGATCTCGAGCGTGGCGATGCAGCGGGCGAGGTCGGCTTGTTGTCCGGCAGCGATGGCAGAGAGCCTTGTAAGAAACTCTGCATCAGGTCTTGCCAGGGAAGCTCCGGTTGACCCGGCACAAGTTCCGGGATCTGCGGGCACATCGGGACGCTCGGGGCGGTCGTGCAGGCTGACAAGAGCGTCAGCGAGGCGGCCACCAATGCTGCGGATCTGGGCTTCATAGGCGTTGTCCTTTGCGCGCTGGGCCACGGCCATGCGCCGGCTGTCTTCCATGGCCTGGGCGGTCTTCTTGGCCAGTGCGTCGGCGGCTTCGGCCTTCTCGGCGTTCCACTTCGAGGTAACCCACTGGGTTCCTGCGAAGAACCCAGTGGATAGAGAGGCGGTTGCCAGCACGGCCAGGGCGGCCCACTTCACCCACGGTGGAAGCAGGCCGAGGCTCACCGCGCGTCCCAGTGCAGGCCCATGAACGTGCCGCTCGGGTGGAAGGCCACCGCGGCGGCCAGGCGCAGCGCGTTCTGCATGCCCAGCTTGCGCTCGAAGGGCTCCAGCCCGTAGACCCGCTTGCCGTCCACCTCAAGCCAGCAGCGGTGCGGCACGGGCTGGGTGCCACGGATGGCACCGTAGGGGTCGGTGACGGCAACGAAGGTGCTGGGCATGGCTTCCTCCAGGGGCAGTTCGCCGGGCCGTGTCCTACGCCACCACAGAGCGCGCAGAAGCGCTCGGGCTGACCGGGGTCCACATCATTCCGGCACCTTGCCGGCCTTCAGGTCCGCCAGGGTCAGGCCGCCCGTGTACTGGAAGTGCGCGGTCTCTTTCAGGCTGCCCTGCCAGCGGCCGGCCCACTCCAGGCCCAGGCTTTCGCCGATCTCACCCATGCGGGCGTAGCTCTTGGCGTCACCCCACATGGGTTTGCCGGCCAGCATCGGCACGCAGTCGAAGGCGCACCGGTAGTTGTGCCAGCTCTCGCCGGGCTTGGCGTTGGTCACCCTGGCGCCGGGGGTCGTGCGGCCCTGGGCGTAGAGGGCGGCCTGACTCTCGTTGTCCCGGTAGGTGCAGTAGATCAGCACCTCGATGCCGGCAGCCTGGCAGTGCTGCAGGAACTTCGCAGCGCGCTCGCGCGCCGGCGGGATCAGGTCGTCAAGGCTTCGGCTGTTGATCACGGTGCGGGTCCTTGGTTATCCGGCATCGAGCCCCAAACGGCGGGTGTGCGCGGGCGGACCGTTGCGCCATGTCGCCCAGCTATTGATCAGCCACAGCAGCGCGCCCGCGGCGCCGGCCAGCTCGCCCGGCCCGGCTTCGCTGCGCCAGGCCTGGATTCCAGCCCAGGCCGTCACGATGGCCAGCGCCACGTGCAGCAGGATCACGGCCAGCCTGTGCTCGCGCACATGGAGCGCGTCCAGCCGACAGACGTAGCCGCCGAAGGTGAAGAAGCAGACCAGGAACAGCACCATGTTGAGGGCTTCGAGGAAGGACATGCTCAACCTCCGGTGCGCTGCTTGATGACGTCCGGGATCCGTGCCACCAGCGCCGTGATAGCGGGGTGAAACACGATGCCGCCCAGGCCTGCCAGGCCGCCGATGTAGCCACCGTCGCCGGCGAACCAGTGCAGGGCCGCCAGCGTGCCGCCCTTGGCCGCGAGCAGCGCGGCGGCCGGAAACATCAGCATCGAGCGCAGTCGGCCGACCTGGGGCGCGAAGGTGGCGCCGATCACGCCACCGACCACAGCCCAGAAGACGGCCGGCCAGGTCACGCCGATGGCGGCCAGGAAGGCTGCAAGCAAGCCGGTGGCGGCTGCCCACCCCACCGCTGCAGTTGTGGACGCGGGTTCAGCCATCGCGGGACTCCCAGAAACGACGAAGCCCGCAGGCGGTGAGTGCTGCGGGCTGGTTTTTTGAGCGAGCTATCCCTACCCAGGTGCTCGCGTGTTGTAAGGCCGGGTCTGTCTGTCCGGCTTTGGTGCTGCAGGGATTATGCCTAGGTTTCCATGGCGGGGTAAATAGTCTTCACGTCCAGGAAGGCACCGGCGTCCTTCAAGGCCTGGACCGTCAGCATCACGGGCGAGGTGGGCATCACCGACCGGACCCGCACCAGTTCCTGGATCCACGGCTCCATTTCCTGCTGCTGGCGCAGGCGAAGCTGGTGGATCTGCTGCAGCAGCCAGCGCTCGTGGTCTCGCAGCGCATCGAGGTGTTCGCAACCCATGGCAAACCCTTTCGTAACCCTTCACGAACCCATCGGGAACCCGGTGGGTTTCCTGCGCCAAGCGAATGCGGGCGCCTCGGGCAACAGCCACAAGTGCCTGATGTTGGCCACGTTGGCCACCTCGTTGGCGGCCGGGAAGATCTCGACGGCCCAGGCGTCACCGAACCCGGCCTCTGCCTTCAGTCGCTGCAGGGTGTCCCATTCGATGCCATCGGTCCAGCGGTCGCCGGTCAGACTGGTGCGAAGGACGGACAAGCGGCCAAGCGATGGAGCCGGGGCCTCGAACATCTGCACGAGGAAGCCACGGGAGCGCCAGACCTTCTTGGGCGCGCCTTCTCTCGTGGCCATGCCGTCAGGCCATTCGTGCAGCGGCACCACTTCGAGCTGAACGGGCCGCCTTGCGTTCTCGCGCTCCAGTTCTCGCCGCTGCGCCCGAGTGGTGACGATGCTCATGCCATAGCTCCTTCAGGCCGCCTGCGTCGCGCGCCGGTAATCCAGTTCCTTGTCGGCGCAGATGCGGTGCAGCGCATCCACGTCGAAGTGCGGGCCGAAGATCGCCTTGCCGCGGTACTTGAAGCGCTCGCGGGCCTCGTGCTCGATGCTGGTCAGCACGCACTTGAGCGCGGTCTGCACCACCTCGTTCTTGCACGCGAGGCGGCTGATGTACCACTTGCGCGTGGTGTGGGTGTAGCGCTCACCTGTCACGGTACAGCGGTCGTTGAAGACCGCCTGGATATAGTGGCGCTCATCGCCACCAACGACGAACGAATAGCCCGGGTAGGCGACGTCCTTCAGGATGGATTCAATGTCGGCCCGTTCCATGATCAGTCGCTCTCGTGGTGCTCGGCCGCCGGCGCCACCAGGGTGCCCTGGTAGGTGCCGCGCACGTTGCTGGCGAAGTAGCTGCCCACGCTTTCGTCCGCCAGGAGGGCGTCGTAGGTGGCCTGGGGCACGCCGGCATAGTCGTACTGGGCGCCCGAGCTGAACTACACCCGCAGCACCAGGCCCACGGGGTCGAAGGCCACGGCCTTGATGTTGCTGGAGGTGACGGTCTGCAATGCGCTCATGGTCATGACGCTTCTCCTTCGGGTTGGGTCACGATGCCCAGCAGGTCGAACTCGCGGAAGACCAGCAGGTCCTCCTTGTCCGCCGAGTCGCCCCCCATCGCCACGCCGGCCTGGCGCATGAAGGCCACCTTGTCGCCGACCTTGACGGTCATCTGGTGGTAGGCCCCCTTGTCGTCGCGGAAGCCAGGGCCGCAGGCCACCACGGTGCCGGTCTGGACCTTCTCGGGGGCTTGCTTGGGGGTCCAGATGACGGTGCTGATGCTGGCGGTCTCGTCGCGCTTGACGAGGATCCGGTCGTAGAGGGGCTGAAGGTTCACTTCATGTCCCCCATCAGGAACGGAACCGGAGCGAGGGCCAGGTTGACCTTCTCGATCAGTTGCCGCGCCGCGGTCTCGTGGGCACGGTCGGGGCGCACCAGCTCGTAGAAGAACTTGAGCGCAGCATCCTGCTGCCGCCACTTCAGGCGGGCGACGATGTGGTAGCCGATGCCAGCCCAGAAGACGGGAATGCCGATCTGGAACTTCTCGAAGGCCGACATCTGCTCGACAGTGCCAGCAGTGTCGTCGTCCACGTAGTCGATCCTCACGCCGCCACTGGACAGGCGAACGGCCGACTTGATGCGCTTGTCGCTGGTGGCCTCGAACTGCGTGGCCATGGTCAGCATCTGCAAACTGGTCGGGTACTCGGGAGGATCACCGGCGTTGATGTCGTCGGCGTTCCGCTCCAGGAACTCGGCGAACAGCAGTTGCGGCTGGTGCTTGCCGTTGTTGCCGGTCCAGGTCTGCCACTCGGCCGACAGTGCCGGGGTGTAGTTGGCGCGGTGGCTGCGCCAGCCGGCCGCCTCGGGCGCGTGGTCATCGAAGACGGCGGTGAACGACAGCGCAAAGGTCTGCGGGTTGAAGGCGCACCAGACCTTCGTGCTCTCGGTCTTGTGGTGCAGGACGTGGGCGATGAAGGATTCCGCGTCGTCAAGCCTGGCCTCGCCCTTGGCGCGGCGCGGGTTGGCCAGCAGGCTCTCGGTGTCGACGGCTTGCAGGCTGAAGTTCTTGGGGATGGCCAGTTGCATCACCTTGCCGCCGCCAACGGCTTCGGTCTCGGTGACAACCTTGGCGTCGGGCAGGTGCTCGGCCAGCGAGTCGGCCAGGGTTCGGGTCACGATTTCGGGCATGGGTAGGTCCTTGAAGTGGAGAGGTTTTGGGGATCAGCCGGCCAGGGTGGTGGTCGTCTTCACATCGGCGATCGGGACCGCCTTGCGCTCGACGGCGGCGAATTCCAGCTTCCGCTGCGCGGGGTTCTCCAGCGACAGGTTGCCCTCAACGGTGGCCCACATCAGGTCTTCGTCGGGCTTGCCCTCGGGGACCTTGTTGGTCACTTTGGCCGCGATGGCGATGGCGCCGCCGGACTTCTTGAGGTCCAGCGTGATCGTGAGCTTGCCGGCCTTGCCGGTCTCGTCCACGCTCTTGACGGCCTCGGCAAGCTTGTCAGCGCATTCGTCCAGGAAGGCGCCGCCCTGCAGCAGGCGCATGGTGTCGAAAATGGGCTTGGGCACGGTGGCTCCTTGGTGGTGGGTGAAAGGGTGGGCCGGCATGGGTTCAGGCCGGGAAACGCAAGCCGCTGGGATGTTGAGAGGATTGACGAGGACATGAAAAACCCCCGCCCAGCGCGAAAGCGACCGCCGGCGCCGGCCCGTTGATCAGGCGGCCGATTCGGGCTGCGGAGGCATCGCGTTCTGGACCCGGGCTTGCCCGGTTTGGTACGGCATCCACGTCGCGTGCGCACCTTGCGGGCGTTCGTCGCCCTCCTGGACCAGCGTCACGCTCGTGCGGCGGTGCATGTTGCCGTTGTGGTCGGCAACAGTCAGGTTGACCAAGCGGTCGCTGTGGACGTAGCAGACACCGGCGTCGCAGGGCTGGGTGGCGTCGGCTTCGATGATGCTGGGCGGCGGCGTTTGGGTCTTGCCGCAGTCGTACGCGCTGGGCCAGTACCACACGCGGCGGCCGATGGAAGGCTTGATCATGGCGAAATGCTCCTTTCGAGCGGTTGGTGAATGGAGGGGCGGCTTGTCCTCACTGCGCCGCAGGGAGGGAACAGCGCGGCAAGGGGCCGCCCCGTGGAAACTCAGTGGCCTCGCCGGCGGCAGGCGGCCTTGTTGCGCGCCTTGTTCTGGCGCTTGGTCTTCATGCGCTGGACGTGGCGGTTGCCGAAGCCCTGGCCGGGCCGGCGGGTGCGGCGTCCGCCGGAGGTGCGCGACGGGCGCGACTCAGTGACAGCGGGCGACGAAAAGGCATTGGCCACGCTGGCAGCGCCTTGGATGGCGACAGCGGCGACGGCGAGGATGGACGACATGATTCGTCCGAAGCGGGGCGAGTTCAGCATGGTGGGCTCCTGGATCAGGACGGGATGGCGCCGTCGATGTGGTCGATCAGCGCTTGGCAGATGCGCGGGAAGTCTTCGGCCGCGTAGAGCTTCGCGGCCTTCTCGGTGGCAATCGGCTCGAAGCCGAGCTCAGACAGTTGGGTCGCGGTGATGTTCAGCGGCTCGCCGCCGATGGCGAGGCGGATCTTGATGTCGCCGAGCTTGAGCACCTGCTGGCGAGAAGAGGTTTCTGCCTGGCAAGGGCTGGCCTTCGCCTCTGTGGCCTGGGTTGCTGCCTGCCCGGCTTCCTGCTGGGCGATGGTGTTCGCTGCCTCGATAAACAACCGCTTGGCGTGGGTGTAGTTGTCATGCAGCGGCGCCGGCGGGGAGGCTTCGGGCTGGCTGGACCCGGGAGTGACCTCCTTTCCCTTTGCCGCGGGGGCGGCTTCTGCCGAGGCGCTGGTATCCGTTGCGGGCGCTTCGGGGGCCGGTGCAGCCGCACGCTGCTGTGCTTCCTGTTCGGCTCGCTGGCGGGCCAGCGCGGCGGCCTGCTCATCGAGCTGGCGCTTCTGTTCGGCCAACTCGGCGGCGATGCGCTGCTGTTCTTGGCGCTGGGCTTCCAGCCGGGCGGCTTCGGCCTCGGCCACCTCGGCGTCGGCCAGCATCTTGCGCATGGCAGCCAGGGTCTCGTCCTTCGCACGCAGCGCTTCGGCCTGGAACTCTTCGAATTCCTCGCCCGGGTTGATCCCCTCCAGCATGTCAATGCCGAGGCGAATGCGCGCAGCAGGCAGCCCCTTGGCACGCTGCTCGAAGGACCGGATCTTGGCGATCGTGTCGCGGTGCGCCTGCTTGCGGTTTTCCTCGGCCTGGCGCTTGGCTTCGCGCTCGGCTTCCAGTTCCGCTTCGCGGGCATCGATCTGCGGGGTGATCAGTTTCTCGGCGTCGTCATAGGCAGCGACGGCGGCGTCTTCCTCGGCACCCACGGCCTTGCTGACGGTCGCCAGCCTCGACTTCAGGGCCTTTGAGACCTTGCGCACATCGGCGCGCGGCTGGCCGATCAGGCGATGGCGCAGGGACTTGGCCTCGTCAACCTTGGCTTGCGTGGACAGGTCCAGCACCAAGCCGGTCAGGGTCTTGGTCGTTTCAGCCACCTGGGTGCGCCACGGGCCGAACTGGGCCATGGCCACCGCGTGCAGGTCGACCTTCTGCAGGTCATCCATCGCGGCGGCGATCTTGTTCTTGCTGGCTGCCACTTCGCTTGGCAGGGCGTCCACGATGGGCGGGAAATCGAGGGGTGCGTTCATGGTCACCTCAGAACGTGGGTTCGGGAATGTCGGTCGGGGCGGTGGTCTTCACCGGGGCAGGCGCCGGCGGCTTGACGCGCAGTTCGGCCACCGGCGTGACGGTCACGGGCGCGCCGGAGTGCGTGCGGTCGAACTCGTTCAAGGCCTGCCGCCAATACTTGCGGGCAGCGGTCACCTTGTCGGAGATCAGCGACTCCAGCGCGCGGTCGCGCTGCACCAGCCACGTGGTCCAGCGGTGAGCCTCGGGGATGTGGTCCACGAAGTGCACGGCCGGAGACTCGATGCCGATGAATTCCTCGGGCGTGCTCACCAGCACGTAGTCCACGCTCCACTGCTCGGCGTCCCAGAGGATCATGTAGCCGCGCATCTGCCACTCGTAGCCACTGTCGAAGGCGTCGGCCACGGTGATGGGCATGGACTCCATCGAGTAGGGCGCCTTCACGTCGCGGCCATGGCGGATCGGGGCGTCGAAAATGTCGCACTCGCCGGAGATCAAGCCGTTCTTGCGCCGCTCGGTGTTCTTCACCAGCGGGCGCCCGGTCAGGCGGGCCAGCATGTCGATGCACTGCTGTTCAACGGCCTGCCCCTTGAGCACAGGCTTCGTGAGAAGCTGGCTCGGCACGTAGCCGTAGATGTCCTCGCGCAGCAGTTCGCGCACGGCGGTCTTGCCGCCGGCCGACAGGCTGTGGCGGCGCACCGTCTCCAGCAGGTCCTTCTCGTCGTCGGTGCGCTTGGTCTTGTTGATGATGGCCCGGATCTCGTCGTCCACCAGGTCGGGGTCCAGGTCGGCGTTCTCGGGCTTGGCCATCAGGCGACCGATGGCCGAGCAGCGGATCAAGAAGTCGCTCATGCGCGCCTCCGCATCGTGTCGTCGCCGAAGTCACCGCCGGCTTGCTGTTCGTGCGAGACCGGCTTGTCCGCCTTGGCGGCGTCCTTCTTCAACTTGCCGAACTCGCGCGACATCAGGTTGCGCTCGTGGGGCGAGAGTTGGCCCCATTTCTTGGTCAGGGCGTCCGTGCCATCGACGGCAGCCGCGCGCAGGTCGCCCAGCACCCGCTCGAACTCGTCTTGTTTGGCGTCTGCCTTCTGGTTGCGTTTGAGGCGTTCCTCGTTGTCTTCCTCGGCAGTCGGCGTGCCGGTGATGGCCAGGGCAGACTGGCGCTTGAAGTAGCTGCCTGTCACTTGCATGTTCTGCACCGGCGTGTTGGCCTGCAGGTCGCCGGCAGGGCCGTCGAGATCCAGCGTTTCCCGGTGTCCGCCTTCGTGCTCCAGATAGCAGGTCACGTAGACCCATGGGCACATGCCGGTCGGGTTCAGTTCGGTGGGGGGGAACTGCTTGACGTCGAACCGCATGTCGTGGCGGATACCGAAGCCGTGCTTGGACAGCGGCGGCTTGAGCATGCCCATCACCTTGTCGAACTCGGCTTGATCGAAGGACCCGGCCTTCTCGCGGTTCACGGTCTTGGTCTTGGGAACGATGACGTTCTCGCCCGTGAAGGCGGCGAAGGCGCGCCGGAAAGCCAGCTCGGCCTGGCGCAGGCGCTCGCGTTCGCGCATCGCTTCCATGCGCTCGGCCGCAGCGATCAGTTTCTCGATCACGTCCACCGGCATGCCGCGCTCCACCGCCATTTCGACGGCGCGGAACGGGCTGGCGGCTTCGGCGGGCGCATCGTGCAGCGCCGGCAGTTGCGCCGCCTTCGGCTCCAGGCTGAGCTCGATGCCTTGCGCCACCGGCTTGGTGGGCGCTTCGTCCAGGATGGTTTGCATGTTGACTCTCAGATAGGTGCCAGCGGACCCCGGGCAGGGAGGTTCACCGCGCGTTCGGTTTCCCGAGGCCCGCTTGGCGTTGATCAGTCGTTGGGGTCGAAGGCGTTGGGGCGCGTCAGGAAGCGCCACAGGTCGCCGAGGAAGGCGAGGGCCTTGTCCCACGCGCGGCCCAGCCGGGCGGTCGTGGCGTTGGACACGAAGAAGGGCGCCAGGGGCTCGACCTCGGTGGCCGTCATCCCGGCGCGCATGGCGACGTCGATCTCATCGAACAGGTAGGCGTCGGTGCAGCCCAGGCCGGCATGGCTGGCGATCGCTTCGGCGATGGCCAGGTCCCGCGCCACCAAGGCATCGGCGTCAGCCACCTCGAGGCGCCCGCCGCTGACCACGTTGGCCAGCAGCGCCTTGCGGTGCACGGACGCCTGGAACTCGCGGCGGTCGTCGTCGGTGATCAGGGATTCACGGTCGACGTGAGGGGATGCGAACATCATGGCTACCTCGCTTCTGCCTTCGGGCAGACGTCATCGAGACCACAGGGGGCGTAGCTCAGGAGGAAGGCCGCTGCCACCGCAACGAGTGCGGTGAAGAAGCCAGTTCGAGCGATGGCGCGCAGGGTGTTCATTCGCCCCTCGCACGCATGTAGGCGTCAGCCAGCTTGCGGGCCGCCGTGATGTAGCGACCCATGCCGACCTCGCGGCCTTCGGTCCCCTGCTTCGGGGTCCAGGCGATGACAGCGGCCTTGCCGGCGTTGCCGGCGGCCAGCAGGCCGGTGAGGGCAGCCAGCGCGGCTTGGTCGTGCAGCGTCAGCGGCTGCTCGATGGGGGGGAGGGTGCGGTCGTTCATGGTGGTGGCCCCTATTCAGGAGTCGAATCCAAAGACGAATCGCACCCGTCCGTGCTCGGAACGAAGACGGTCAACTTCCTCGAAGAAGTAGGCGAGTTCTTGCTTGAGGTCGACTTTCCAGTGGCAGCGAATGTGCGTCCAGTTCGGCTTTTCCTCTTTCTCGACGGCGTTGTCGTTCACCACCACTACAGAGGGCCCCGAGATACCGCCGCAGTAGGAATCGAATCCCTTTTCGCTGTCCCATGCCTCGTAGTCCTCGCGGCTCACGATGCCGGTCTTCAGCACTTCTGGCGCCGCTGCAAACCACGTCAGCATTTCGTCGCCCTCAAGCCACGAATGGGTGTGATCTCCCATCCATTGCTCCAATGGCTCGTCCGTCGTGTGGTACTTCCTGCGCCTCGGGTCCATGTGATCGAGGTTCGCCAGCGGATGACTGTCTCTGTACTCGCCGATGACGGAAAAGTCTTCCGGCAGGCCGCGCGGCTCCGCAATGGGCGTCACCGCTTCGCCGGTCGGCACTCCAGCAAACCCTCTCCCATTGCGCACGCCAGCCAGAACCGCAAAGAGTTGGTAGTGGCGCTGCTGCTCGTAGCGACTTTCAATGTCGGTCCAAACCGATCCATCGTGTCGCTGGAAGACGCCGTGAATATCAGTCCCCATGATCAGTCCCCCAAGTACCGGCCCGGCCGCACCCAGCGAGCGCCTTGCTCGTCCAGGGCCACGGGGTCGTGGTGTTGCGACGCCAGATAGTCCTCGCGCTTCATGCCCAGGGCCTTGCAGCGGCGGAAGATCTGGAATTCCTTGTAGTGGTTGCTGTAGCGCTCGCGCTGGTCCGGCTGCATGTCATCGAAGCGCATGGCGGGGAATGCGACGGCGCGCTGCAGTTCGCAGTCCTTCGGCACCAGTTCGTCGGTGTCGGGGCGCGCAGCCAGCGGCGACTCGGCGACGATCAGTTCCATGCCATGCGTGCCATCAGGACGCAGGTAGTGCACCTCGACCACCCAGGCGATGGGGGTCAGGCGGGCGACGGTGTTGGCGGCCTGCAGAGACTGCTCGGCCAGGAATGCGAGGTTCATTCGGAAACCTCCACGGGTTGACCTTGATCGTTCAGCGAGTACCAAACATCGGGCTTGATGTTGTTCTCACCGACCTTCGACGCGAAGATGTGGCACAGAGCACCCTCATCTGTTCGGTTGACCAAGACGATTGCGCCGCCGGTGCCGGCTTTGGCTTTGGCTTCGATGCCAAGCGCGGCCGACACGGCGTGTTCGCCCGTGGTCGCGGCGTTGGCCCAGTTGCCCGTGGTCGCGGCGTTGGCCCTGTAGCCCGTGGTCGCGGCGTTGGCCCAGTTGCCCGTGGTCGCGGCGTTGGCCCTGTAGCCCGTGGTCGCGGCGTTGGCCCAGTTGCCCGTGGTCGCGGCGTTGGCCC